>Ga0247843_1002895_pt1 | contig 29681 bp, 21 predicted proteins | sample LaCruzMarch2017__FD_192420 | JGI IMG/M metagenome (GOLD analysis project Ga0247843, IMG submission 192420) | Freshwater microbial communities from meromictic Lake La Cruz, Castile-La Mancha, Spain - LaCruzMarch2017_8m | ecosystem: Environmental > Aquatic > Freshwater > Lake | place: Spain... | reverse complement strand
ATGTGCTGTCTTTACTTTTTATTGTGGGCGGCAGCCGGGCTTTCCGGGCTACTCCGCGGTTGCCGAAAGGCTGGCCCAGCTGGTTTGCGGGGGCTCCCAAGGTCGCCTCCGCACCTAGCGGGCCAGGCTTCGGCACCCTTGCGGGGTAGCCTCGTCAATCCCTGCCGCGGCTCCTGGCCGTTTATCGTGTGGGATTGTAGAGGCCGCCCGCGACCGTACAGACAGCACATGTACAGACAGCACATGTGCTGTCTCTACGGCGTTAGAATTTGACCGTCTTGCATAACAATTGTTCTCTGGGTGTTTTTGGCAAAATTCAGGTCGTGGGTTACCACCAAAATGGTTTTATTGAAGGCTTGAACCAGTTCGCTGAAAACATCAAAGACAATTTCTCCATTTTTGCTGTCTAAGTTCCCCGTAGGCTCATCGCACATTAAAATAAGTGGATCGTTGATCATGGCGCGGGCTATGGCTACCCTTTGTTTTTCACCCCCCGAGATTTGGTACGCCATTTTGGATGAGAGGCCTTCGATTCCAAGTTTTTTCAACAATTCAAATGCATTGTGCTTCAACTCTTCCTCGGCCAATCTATTGAGTTTAAACCCAGGAAGCATTACGTTTTTCAAAACGCTAAACTCATTGAGCAGGTAATGAAATTGAAATACAAACCCTATTTTCTCGTTGCGAACAACAGCCAAGGCCTCTTCCGATTTGCCATTCATGGATTCATTGTCAATGAAGAGCTCCCCAGTGTAGTCTGTATCCATGGTTGACAGAATGTAAAGCAGGGTGGATTTGCCGCAGCCTGATTTGCCGATAACAGAAACGAACTCGCCCCTATTTATGGCAAAAGACAGGTCTTTTAACACATCGATTTTTATCGGGTCATAAAAGGATTTGCACAGCGATTTAACCTCTAATGCCTTTGTATTCTGCATGTTATTTTCCCCTAATGATTTCAACCGGATCTACAGAACTGGCCTTGCGTGCCGGAAACCAACCCGCAAAATACGTAGTAGCCACAGCAAACAAAACCGCAATGGAATAGTATTGAATTCCATAATCGACGGGATAGGTATCAACGCCTGGCACAGCCATAGAGTCAAAGGGAATAACATCAATCAAAAGAGAAAAAATCAAGCCCAGCAGCACGCCGGCAAAAGATCCCGCAATGCCAATGCTCAAAGAGATGGCGATAAAAATTTTCTTCACATCCAAGCCTGAAAATCCTGTGGCCTTTAAAATGGCAATGGTGTCCATTTTTTCATAAATCATCATATTAAGGATGTTGTAAATTCCAAACCCGGCCACAATCAAAAGCACAATGCCAACAGCAAAAGAGATGATGGTTCTTGCGTTGCTGCCTGTTTCAAATTGGGCGTTTGCCGTTTGTATGTCTTCGGCACTTACACCAAACAGGTGTTCATATTCCTTTGAAACGTAGGGGGCCTCATCCATTTCGTTGAGTTTAATTTGAACTTCTGTGATGTAATTGCTGGGCTTTCCCAGCAATTTTTGACAGGTAGCCAAACTTACATAGCTCTGCACTTTATCTATTTCTTGCATTCCAGACTGGAAAAAGCCAATTACTTTTAAAGAAAAGCGCTCTTCTTGTATGGTGCTAACTTGAATGATATCCCCTTTTTTAGCGCGCATTTTATTGGCCAGTCCTCTGCCCAAAACAATGCTGTTCGGCCTGCTTTCTAATTCCAAGTGGTTTCCCTCAAACACATAATCCTTAAAATTAAACAGCCTTGCCTCTTGCTCTGCATCTATTCCATGAATAACCCCATTCAACTCGATGTTTCCTAAATTATAAAACACCTGAACCGTTGCCTTGGGGGCCCAGCCGTAAACGCGCTTGTCTGTATTTAACTTTTGAACAATGCGTTCTACCCCATACACTTCTTTTCGTGCCGAAGCGGGTTTGATGGAACTGATAAAAGGGTGGTAGTCCTTGTAAGTAGAATCAAGGTGTAGCGGCTGCAGCGCTGCCGGCTTTATTTCATTGAAAAGCCGAATGTGCGGCGTTCGATTTAACACCAAGCCATCCAACAAGGTATTTAAACCCTCCATAAACCCCAGAAGCGAAATAAAAAAGGCAACGCTAAAAGCCACGCCAATTGCGGCAACCAGTGTTTGCTTAGACCTTGCCAGCAACAAAGCCTTTGCTATCTCGAAAATATGCTTGGTTTTCACTTTGTTGGCATCCTGATTTTTGTGTCCACATCGATTCCGCTTATCACCTCAGCAATGTCAAAATCTTTCAGTCCTATTTTTACCGAGTGCAAATCTCCATTTTCCAACATAACGGTTGAGTCATTTACCAAATACTGGGTTGGAATGGTTAGGGCCTTGTTTTTTACGTTGATTATAATGTTGGCTTCAAGGGTAAGATTCGGGTAAAGCGGTTCGGGCGGTTTGGTGAAAACGGCTTCTACCTTAAAGGTACGGGTTCTTGGATCCATCATGGGAAAAACAAACCGGACCGAGGCTTCAAAAACCTGATTTTTATAGCTGTCCATGCGCACAATCAACTTCTGCCCCTTTCTAATTTTCACAATGTCAAGTTCGTCCACATTCAATTCCAATACAAATCCTGTTTGCCCAACAACGGCCAGGGGGAAGGTCGGGGCCGACATTTCTCCTTTTTTGGCGTTAATTTTATAAATAAACCCGGCTACCTCGCTCCGGACAATTAAATCGTTTTGATTGCTCTGGGCTAATTTCAGATTGTTCTTGCTTTGATCGGAGGCCAATTTCAGTTGCCGGCTTATATCGTCGTATGCGCCCTGTGCCTTTTTCAAATTCACTTTTGCATTTTCAAAATTGAGTTCCCGTTGTTCTAGCTCTACTTTTGAACCAATCTTTTGATTCCACAGGTTTTTTTGCCTTAAAAACATCAAAGAATCGTGGTGCAATTTTTTTTGAGCAAAGTCAATGTTGTTTTTTGCTTCCATGCGCTTTTCTTTGTTGCGCTGATAGTCGTTTGCATCGGAAACAAGGCGGGCATTTTCGGCAGAAAATGTAGAATTCGTATTTTCAATCTGAAGAATGGGCGTGCCTATAAAAACCGAATCGCCTTCCTTTAAAAAAATGTGAGCCACCACCCCCGGAGATTTGCTAAACACCTCGTATTGGTTTTCGCTTTTTACAATGCCTGAGGCATAAACACTTTCAACCACATTGGCCGTTTTGGGGCTGGTGGTTTGGGTAGAATTTCCGCAGCTAAAGTGCAGCAAGGAAAAAACAAAAAAAAGCAGGCCATACACATTGTTCATACTTGATCTGGAATTTCAACATTTGGAAAATGAAGAATGCACAGGGCGATTTTTCGAACAAGAAATCACATCCCCAATTCAAGGGTAAAATTACGCAATCCTAAGGGTTAAAGTGAATGGGTTCCGAACTTTTGTTCGGCGATTCGGCTTTAGGCCCTGTGCACCTGAAATGCGGGCGATTTTTCCTACATTTGCGCCTTAGTTGAACAAAACAACCCTATAAATGAAGCCTTCATTTCCCTTTACCCCCTTTAAAGTAAAAGACATCAGCATGGCCGAATGGGGCCGCAACGAAATACGGTTGGCTGAAGCCGAGATGCCGGGCCTTATGGCCTTGCGTTCCGAATATGGAAACAGCAAGCCCCTTGCCGGCGCACGGATTGCCGGCTGCTTGCACATGACCATTCAAACCGCTGTTTTAATTGAAACCCTGGTTCACCTGGGTGCGGAGGTTACTTGGTCGTCGTGCAATATATTCTCAACCCAAGACCATGCTGCTGCTGCCATTGCCGCTGCCGGTGCTTCTGTGTATGCTTGGAAAGGCCTGAACGAAGAAGAATTCGATTGGTGCATTGAGCAAACCTTGTTCTTTGGTGAAGACAGAAAACCCTTGAACATGATTTTGGACGATGGGGGCGACTTAACCAACATGGTATTAGACCGCTATCCTGAATTGGTGGCCGGCATCAAAGGCCTATCGGAAGAAACAACCACCGGAGTGCACCGCTTGTACGAGCGCATGAAAAAAGGCACTCTGCCCATGCCTGCCATCAACGTAAACGACTCGGTAACCAAATCAAAATTCGACAACAAATACGGCTGCAAAGAATCCTTGGTTGATTCCATTCGCCGGGCCACCGATGTAATGATGGCCGGCAAAGTAGCGGTGGTTTGCGGTTACGGAGACGTGGGCAAAGGATCGGCCGCTTCGCTTCAAGGTGCTGGGGCTCGGGTAATTGTGACCGAAATTGACCCCATTTGTGCTTTGCAAGCCGCCATGGACGGTTTTGCCGTTAAACGCCTTTCAAGCGTAATTGGCGATGCCGACATCATTGTTACCGCCACCGGCAACAAAAACATTGTAACAGGCGAGCACTTCCTGAACATGAAAGACAAAGCCATTGTATGCAACATTGGGCATTTTGACAACGAAATTGACGTGGCTTGGTTGAACCAAAACTTTGGTCAAACCAAAGTAACCATTAAACCTCAGGTGGATCTGTACAACATCAACGGAAAGGACCTTATTTTGTTGGCGGAAGGCCGACTGGTAAACTTGGGTTGTGCCACCGGCCACCCTTCGTTTGTTATGTCAAATTCGTTTACCAACCAAACCCTGGCTCAGTTGGAACTGTGGAAAAACCACCAAGCCTACGGAAATCAGGTGTACACCTTGCCCAAGCATTTGGACGAAAAGGTGGCTTGGCTTCACCTGGCCAAAATCGGAGTGGAATTGGAACAACTTTCGCAAGACCAAGCCGACTACATTGGGGTTGAAGTGAAAGGCCCCTTCAAGCCAGAGTACTACCGGTATTAAATCGTTTTTAGAAGGGGGCAACCCCTTCTTTTTTTGCTTCCGTTTACTTGGCAGCTTCAATCTGCGTACCTTTTCGGCATGGGAGTTTTGGGATTTGGATTTCTTGCATTAAGTATCCTAGCGTGTTTGTCGTGTTTTCGACAAAAAAGTAAAATCCCCATCTTATACTTATTTGAAAGAATGAGATAATTGCGCGGCGGAAAATTCAGAGTAACCTCCAAAAAACTACACCTTCAATAAAAAGGCAAATGGCATACGCGTAAATGGTTAGCAGGCACATTTCGGTTGACCGACAGGGATAAATTTGACATTCGAATTTTGTACCTTTGTTTTGGTGGATGAAACCTTAAAAATTCAACTTCATGATGTCATTTCAGGAAAGAGCCAAGTTAGGTTTGGATCAATTATCCAAGCAATTGCCAGTTACCTTGAAAAATGCACGGAGACAGGCCGAGAAATTAAAGGAGGAAAGCTTCTCAAAGAACAAGAAGAAAAGAGATTAAGGGATTACATTGACGAACAGCAGCTTTGGAAATCGGATATTGATTTCAGTCAATACCTTAGTGAAGGCGCAGAACAAAGAGTATATTTGAAGGACTCGGAGCATGTTCTAAAACTTAATGATTCCATTTATTACGCCACATGGAGAGATTATTTCCATAACTTAATCCTCCATAATTTTTTCTTTCCTGATACAGCATATAATTTATTGGGTTTCACAAGCGAAAACGATATTCTGTTCGCTGTGGTAGAACAGCCATTCGTTTCAATAACTCAGAACACTGATTTAAGGCAAGTGAAGGAATTCCTGACATCAAATGGATTTGATACCATTCGGAATAACGACTATTTCAATGCTGAATTGGGAATTATTTTGGAAGACTTGCATGACGAGAATGTATTAATGAAAAATGGAATACCCTACTTCATCGACACTGTGTTTTATTTGACGGCAGCGTTTTGGGATTTGAACCGAGGCGAATCGAGATAGGAAACTACGAACAACAGCTTATCTTTTGTTTTGTGCGGCGCGACGTCCCGCGGGTGCGGGATTGAACGTTAAAAATACCGTTCCTAAGAGAAGGTGCTTTATGTTTTCCCCAATGGATTTTACGACATGCTAACGGAATTTGCCCATAAGCAAAAAAGAGTAGCGCGAATAGAAGCCCAGCTTCCCCAAGTACTACCGGTATTAAATCGTTTTTAGAAGGGGGCAACCCCTTTTTTTTTTGCTGTTGCTTGACAACACGCCCTCAAACTGCGTACCTTTGGAGTATGCGGGCATTGGGAAATTGGTTTCTTGCATTAAGCATCCTTGCAGGTTTTTCGTGCTCGGACGAACGGGGCTGTGCCGACCCCAATGCCTTGAATTATGATGCTGAGGCAAGTGACGGTGCTGATGATTGCGTGTATGCTGGCCGGGACTATGCCTTTCCGGTATTTTTCTTTACCTCCACACAAAGCGCGGCTTCGGGGGCGTTTTCCCTGCCCTTTTTTCAGACGCTAGACATGAACAATGCCCAGTTCATTCCCGTATCGGTGCATGGACAGGGCAGCGATCCTTTGTATTCGTCGGCGGCTCCGTCGATATTGGCGGCATATTCGGTGGCTTCTGTTCCCAACTTTTGTGTGGGTCCGAATTCGCCAAGCAATGTGGCGGGCGAGGTCGAGGTGCAGATCTCGGCCCAGCTGATGGAATCGGCAGATGTGGGATTGCAGGCAAAAACCCTAAACCTTGGGGGCGACTCGGTGGCTTGGGAGTTGTTCGGGTATAGGTACAGAGGCCTTCCGGAAGGTGCTTTTGTGAATGTATATGCCTTGGTGGCAGAGACCTTAATGCTGCAAGCGGGGGCGGCCAACCAACCGGAGCGGCACTACAATGTATTGGCCGAGCATGCCGCTGCTTCGGGTTTGGGAAACGAAGTGTTGTTTTCGAGCAGCGGGAAACCGGCCTTTAAAACGCGGTTAAGCATGTTGCGCCCAACGGGGCCGCGGCGCTACCTGGCTGTGGTGTGGCTGGCCCAAGGGAACAACTACCGCCCGGCGAATGCGGTGTGGGTGAATCCATGACCTGCTCATTTTAGGTGGCTGGGCCAAAGCCCAAACCCACCTTTTCCTTTTTTAATTGCATAACGCATTGCGCCGCCTGCGGCAGGGATTGAACAAGGTTGCCCGCAAGGGTGGCGGGGATTGGCCCGCGAGGCGCGGAGGCGACCTTGGGAGCCCCCGCAAGCCCGCTGGGCCAACCCCCGGCAACCGCGGACAACCTGTGAAAGCCCGGCTGCCGCCCAACATCCTAAAATCTATACCAAACCCCCTAGCGGTCAACCGCGCTTTTTCTACCTTTGCGCCATGGTTAGCGTTCAAAATCTGGCGGTGTATTTCGGGGGCACGGTGCTGTTCGAGGGTCTGAATTTTCAAGTGAATGCGGGCGATCGCATTGGTCTGGCAGGCCGAAACGGAGCTGGAAAATCGACTTTGATGAAAATTCTGTCTGGTTGGATCAACCCATCGGAAGGCGATGTAGCGCGGCCGCGCGAATTCAAAATTGGCTATTTGCCGCAGGAATTTGCCCATAAATCCACCAAATCCATTCGAGAAGAAACCGCCACGGCCTTTGCGGAAGTGCAGCGGCTGGCAGGGGAATTGGATCGGATAACCCATGAATTGCAAACCCGCACCGATTATGAATCGGACGCCTACTCACAACTGATTGAAGACCTGACCACAACCCAAGAGCGCTTTGATGTGCTGGAAGGCAGCCGCACGGACGAAAAACTGGAAAAAGTGCTGAAGGGACTGGGGTTTTCGGACGAAGACATGGAACGGCGTATGGCCGACTTTTCGGGCGGCTGGCAAATGCGCGTAGAACTCGCAAAACTGCTGCTGACCAAGCCCGATTTGCTGCTGTTGGACGAACCGACAAACCACCTGGACATTGAATCGATTATTTGGCTGGAAGAATTTTTGAAGGGTTACCCCGGTTCCATCATGATGATTAGCCACGACCGCCGGTTTTTAGATGCCCTAACCAACCGAACCCTAGAAATTACCGCCGGCAGGCTGGAAGACTACAAAGCTCCTTACTCTAAGTATTTGGAATTGAGGCAGGAACGTCGGGAGCAGCTGATAAACGCCAAGAAAAACCAAGACCGGGAAATTGCCCGGATGGAACGGAACATAGAGCGGTTTAAGGCCAAGGCTTCGAAGGCCAGCTTTGCACAGTCGCTGCAAAAAAAATTGGATCGAACCGAGCGCATCGAGGTAGATGAAGATGAGATTTTTGCCATGAAAATCCGCTTCCCCGAGCCGCCCCGCAGTGGAAAAGTGGTAGCAAAGGCCGAGAACCTATCGAAATCGTACGGAGACAAAAAAGTCATAGCTCCTTTTTCCTTTGAAATTGAATCGGGCGACCGGGTGGCCTTTGTGGGCAAAAACGGCATGGGCAAAACCACCTTGTCGCGCATTATTGCCAGGGATTTAGACTATGCCGGGGAATTGGAAACCGGACACAATGTAGCCTTGGGGTATTTTGCCCAGCACCAAACCGACCGGCTGCAAGGCGACCATACCTTGTTGAAAGAAATGGAATACGCCGCGGCCCAATCGGATGCCTTTACCCGAATTCGCGGGATTTTGGGCGCCTTTTTGTTTAGCGGAGAAGAGGTTGAAAAGAAAATTAAAGTGCTTTCGGGCGGAGAAAAAGCCCGGTTGTCGATGGCCAAATTGCTGCTGACTCCCCTGAACTTTTTGATTCTGGACGAACCCACCAACCACCTTGACATTGTATCGAAAGAAGTGTTGAAACAGGCCTTGATGCATTTTCCGGGAACCTTGGTGGTGGTGAGCCACGACCGGGAGTTTTTGCAAGGACTCACCAACAAAACCCTGGAGTTTACTCCCCGGGGAATTAAAACCCATTTGGGGGGCATTGATGAATTTTTGCGGAACAAGCAATTGGAATCGTTTACCGAGCTGGAGCGCGATAAAGCGAAAAAAGAAACGGCGGCCAAGCCCGTGGTTCAAGAGCCTAAGCCGGTGAACAAAGAAGTTCAGCAACAGGCAAAAAACCTACAAAAGCAGGTAGAAAAAACCGAAAACCAGGTTCAAAAGCTAGAGGAAACCTTGGCCGGAATGGATGCCAAACTGCAAGACGGGGAGCAGTTTAAAAATTTGGGGGGCGAGTTTTTTGCCGAATACGAAGCCTGCCGAAAAAAACTGGACCAGGCCATGGCCGAATGGGAAAAAACCCTGGATGAATTGGCCAAGGTAAATGCCCAAGAATCGACTCCGTGAGCAAGCCCACCTTGTTTATGTTTTCGTTTGGGGGCGGAAATGCCGCCTCGTACCTGAAATTAATTGAGGCCTTAGAGGCCGAATTTCGCTGTGTTGCATTTGAAATGCCAGGAAAGGGGTCCAGAATAAAAGAGCCTTTGCTGCGGAATTTGCACCAAATCACCGAAGAGCATTACCAGCAAATGCAGGGACAGCTTGAGGGACCCTTTGCGTTTTATGGGCATTCCATGGGCTGCTATGTGGCGCATTTGCTGATGCGGCGGCTGCGCGATGAGGGAAAGCCTATGCCCTATGGGGCGGTGTTGACCTCGAAGGTGGCACCGGTGCACCACTACGACAAAAAGCGCAGCATATTGACCGATGCCGAGTTCAGCGAAAAACTTCGGGAACTGCATGGAATGCCGGAGGGGATATTGAACAATCCGGAGCTGTTGGGCATCTTTTTGCCCATGGTAAGAAATGACTTTTACGCGATCGACACCTTTCGGCATCGGGTGGCTGAGCCTTATCCGGTTCCCTTGTCGGTAATGTGTGGAACCGAAGAACAGGTGCCCGATGAGCAATTGACGGATTGGCAGCATGAAAGTTCCTTTCCCATTCGGTTTGAACGCCGGCCTGGGCATCATTTTTGGATATTTGAGGAGTTGGAATGGTTGGCCAAGCACATTAAAACCCAATTGAAGCATGGTTAAGGAGGCCTTTAAAATAAAATGGGTTCGGGTTCAGGAGCAGCTGCCTTATTCGGAGTTGCGCGATTGCGTAGATCGGCTTGGTCTGCCTAAAGTCTGGTTGCAGGAGTCGGAACGGTTTGCACAGGTACCCGACCGCTTGCGCTATGTGGCTGGGCGCAGGTTGCGTTTGGAATACCTGCGCATGTATGGTTTCGATTTGGAATTGCATACCGCTTTTAAAGAAGACGCAAACGGAAGGCCGTATTTTCCGGAAGGTCCCGATTTCAACATCAGCCACAGCGGGGGCTGGATTGGCATGGCTACGCATGCCCGGCACCGGGTGGGTTTTGATGTAGAAAAACACCGAAGCATAGATCCGGCATTGTTTACTCGGCAATTTTCGCCGCTGGAAATGCAAGCGATATTGCATTCTGAATCAGAAAAAACAGCCTTTTTTGAAGCTTGGAGCAAAAAAGAATCGGTGATGAAAGCCGATGGGCGCGGCATGCGGATACCCTTGCACAGCATTGCATTGAATTTGGACGGAGCAAACTTGGACGGGCAGCAATGGCATTGTGTTGCGGTGAATCCTATGGGACATCCGGGCGGGAAATTTATTGAGCATTCGGCCAGTTTGTGCAGCGAGGTGGAGATTGAGGCTTGGGAGAGCGAAGTGGAGTTGTGGTGAGGCTTATGGAAAAATGAGGGGAGAAATGTTCACCTTTAAGGGGATCCAAGAGAATTTTGATGATGATTAACATGTGAACATCGGATGCGGAGGCCTAGATATAGAAGATTCAACTTAGGTTTCAAACGGATTTTTTGGAAAAAGGAGAATAGACTATTTTAGACATCAAATACAGAGTTCCAATGCGCCAAATATCCTTCGTTTTAACCATTGTAGGCTGTGCTTTGGGTTTGTTTTTGCAAGGCCAGGGGCAAAGCAAAATGACCTACACCCAATTGGCCGAAGATGTTTTTTTTAGCCAAAAAGATAGTTTGGTGTATGAGGGTATTGAATTTGTGAATGATTTACCGGATCGCGGGGCCGAGGTTTTTACAACCACCTACACGGACGGGGGCGCGCCCGAGACAATTTATGGCGGATTCCTAAAATACCTAAATCAGCGGGGAGCTAAAAAGGGCAAAAGTGGTCGATTTGAACCACATTGCCAGGTTATTGTATTTCTGAATTGCCGTTTTGATTCAGATATCCGCTTTTCAAATGTGGATTTTAAGGGCTCCGTTGCGTTTGAAGATTGCTATTTTGAGACGCCTTCAGAGGATTTTGTAGGGTTGTACGGTCAGAAATTTGGGGGCGCGATCCTGGTAGATTCTTGTTCATTCGATGAGTTCCAAGTACTAAACCGAAAGGAAATTGATTATCGTTTTTTCCTGAAGTTCAATTATTCCAGTGTAGATGGAATGTTCTTTGTGGAGCTTCAAAAATCAACCACCCAAATAAAAGGAAGTGATTTGACGAAATGCAACACCTACATTCAGGTGCACAAGGAATCTAACATTGAATTTGATAGCAGCAAGATTGGGACAATTCAACTTTATTTGGAGAACACCCATTCAACCGATATTCAAGGCTGTCATTTTTCTACTAAAACAGAAGGGTTTTCCGTTTTTTCTTTGTTTTCAGAATACGTAAACCTATTTAACAACATCTTTAATGTAAACGCTGTTATTCAACTTGACAAAGGCTACGTATATCTAGATAGCAATGTCTTTTTAAAAAATTTGGCTTTTGACTTTAATGGTTTAGACAAAACCAGTTATTTGAATTTGGAATCCTTGAATAATTTGGATTTTGGAATTGCCTACAACAGTACATTTTACAATGCAACCTCAAAGGAACAAATCTTAGATGATGTTGGATACAAAAACTACTTGAGGGTAAATAAGAGTCTTTATGATTTTTATAAAACGGTGGGTGATTTTGAATCTGCTAATAAGGTTTATGTCAAGATTCGGGAAATAGAACACCGAAAATTAAAAGTGGACTATCAGGCGAATCCATCGTTCAAAACTTTTTTTGATTTCAACTTAAACCGCATCTTGAAACACTATACCCATTATGGTACCGATCCTGCCAATGCGCTGGTTGTATCTTTTTACATCATTTTGATTTTCGGCTTCATCTATTTTTTCTTCCCGTCCGATTGGGATCTAAGCAGCAAATCTCAATTGATAGGCAATTTCAAGGAGTTTATTTCAAAAAACGAAAAAGGGTATTTTTTCCCGTTTTTAAAAATGATGTTGGGTTTTCTATTAAGTATTGCTAACGCTACTGCGTTAAGTTTAAATGCATTTACCACCCTTGGATTTGGCAACATTCCAACAAAAGGCGTGGCTCGTTATATCTGCATACTTCAGGGCTTTATAGGTTGGTTTTTACTCAGTATTTTCACTGTTGCCTTAATCAATCAAGCTCAATTTTGACCCTTTCTTCCTTTGGATCGCCTTTGGGCTTAAAGGCCTTCCCTTTTTCGAGCCGTTATTAGGTAATGCCCGTTGCCCAACCGCATATAAACCCTGCCTTTGCCATAAATTTAACCTAAACCTAAATTTGGTACTTTTGACGCATGAGAAAGGTTTCGCTATTATTTGGTTTCTTTTTTGCGTTGGGAGTTCAGGCTCAGCACCCCTTGCAATTTACAGCTACCGACCCAGGGGCTGCGCCCCGCGAACATGGGGTGGATTTTACGCACCTGTTGTTGGAGCTTTCGTTTGAGCCTCAAAACAAAAAAGTACTGGGTAAGGTAACCCATACCTTTAAGGCCAAGCGCCTGGGGGTTGACTCCATTTTTTTAGACGCTCCGGGCATTCGCGTTTCTGAACTTCGCCTGAACGGGAAAGCATACCCTTATGAACTCATGAACCAGGGCATTGTTTTAAGGTTTAACCCAAGTGCCGACACCGCCTTCGTACAAACCTTAGAAATTCAGTACACGGCCAACCCAAAACGAGGACTGTATTTTATAGGTTGGAATGACCCCAGCAACACAAACAGAAAGCAAATTTGGTCGCAAGGCCAAGGCATTGACAACAGGCATTGGATACCGATGTTTGACAGCCAAAACGACAAAGTGATATCTGAACTTCGGGTAACCTTCCCTGAGCCCTATTATGTCTTGTCGAACGGGGGGTTGGTGTCTCGAAAAAAAACCAAAGGCGGCCAAATAGAATGGCAGTACAAAATGCCTGCTCCCCATGCCAATTATTTAATCATGCTGGGCATTGGAGAGTACAAAGTATTGGAGAAAAAATCGGCATCGGGCGTTCCCATGAAGCTGCTGTATTATCCTGACCAAGCCGACCGAGCCGAGCCCACCTACCGGTATTCGGTGGAAATGTTTGATTTTTTTGAACAAGAAATTGGCATTCCGTATCCTTGGAAGACCTACAGCCAGATTCCGGTACAAGATTTTATGTATGGGGCCATGGAGAATACCTCGGCAACGGTGTTTGGCGACTTTTTTTGTGTGGATGAGCGGGGCTATTTAGACCGAAATTACGTGTCGGTAAATGCCCATGAGCTGGCCCATCAATGGTTTGGAGATTTAATTACGGCGCGTTCGGCCAAACACCATTGGCTGCAAGAATCGTTCGCTACCTTTTACAACTGGATGTACGAAAAAGAAGCCTTTGGGGCCGACCATTTTGATTGGAACCGGCACAATGCAGCCCAAAGCGCCTTGCAAGCCAGCCGAGAAGACCTGTTGCCCGTGGCTCATTCTGCGGCGGGAACGGTTCGGCACTACCCCAAGGGCGCCCATGTGTTGTACATGCTTCGAGAGGTTTGCGGCCGCGCCAACTACAACAAAGCCATACGCCGCTACCTGCGCAGTTTTGGCTTTAAAAATGTGGATTCGCAGGATTTGTTGAACAGCTTTCATGACGAGCTCGGCTTGGAATTGGATTGGTTTTGGAATCAATGGGTGTACAAGGGCGGGGAGCCTCATTTTCATGTGGTTACAGAAACAGTATCCAATGCGGCCGGAAAAACCGAAGCCCGGTTTATCATAAAGCAAGAACAAGAGCTGGGCGAGTTGTCGTCTGTATTTCAAATGCCCATCAACTTGGCTGTGTACTTAAAAAACGGGCAAGTTGTTCGCTCTCGGCAATGGATTCGAAGCAAAAATGAGACCTTGACAGTGCCCTTGCCCGATGGTGCCGAAGTGGATTTTATGGTGGCCGATGAAAACCGACAAATTTTAAGCAAGCAGACCTTTGAAGCCAGTCCTGAAGCCCTTCGAAATATGGCTCTGCATGCCAAAGGCCTGTTGGATCGGTATGCCGCACTTGAAAAATTGCGGGAGCTTTCATTGAACGATAAAAAGACGGTATTGCTGCAGGCATTAAATTCGCCCCATGAATTTCATGCCTTAAAACTGGAAGCGTTGCGGCAATTGCTGCCCAGCATAGAAACAGACTCGGAGGTGCTTTCGGCCTTCCGATCGGCCATAAAAAGCAGCGACATGGAGCTGCAAAAGGGAAGCACGCAATTGCTAATGACGGTATTGCCGAGTGCATCGATTGCGGGGTTGATGCCAGAAATTCAGGCCATATTTAACCAAGCAAATGCCAGCTATCAGTTGCTGGAAAACGCCCTAAACTTGGCCTGCCGTTGGCAGCCTGAACGGGCTTCGGAATGGTTGGCGGCCACTGCAGCCTTATCTGGAAATCGAGGAAAGAGCTTAGAAATTTGCCGATTGGAATTAACCGTAAAGCATCAACTTCCAACGGCCGATGCCGCTTTAAAATCCTTGGAAGAATATGCTTCACCCAGGTATGAGTTCATTACCCAAACCCAAGCTTGGGCTGCCTTATCGCGGCTAGACCATTTAAGTTCAGCCATGCTTGATTATGCCATTGCGGCGATGGAGAACAGCAACCAACGGCTGTCAGGACCGGTGCGCAGCAGCTTAAAAGAATTGTTGGCTGGGCACCTGCACCAGGACTTGTTGAATCGTTGGGTGGCCGAACACCCAGAACAAGCGCCTGGACTGCTTGCCAAGATTCGTTGATCGGTGGGGGGCAGTTCAAACCGATTTTCCAAAATTTGGTGGCTGTTCCTAGTTCCGGCCACCTATTTTTCTGCACGGTACATCTTTGGGTTTTACGACCACAACGAAAGCATGTACTTAATGTCGGCTTGGAGGCTGACTCAAGGGGCGGATTTGTATGCGGATTTTGCCTTTTTGCAGGCACCGGTATATCCCATGGTTTTGGCTCCGCTGGTTTTGGCATTTGGCGGGAGTCTATCGTTGTTGACGATTGGCAAAGGGTTTGCATTGCTGATTTGGTTGGCCTGCGTTGTATTGTTGGTGGGGGCAGGGAAAAAGCGCGGACTGCCATTGTACTTGAGTTTGGCCTTGAGTCTTTCGTTTATGATGGCCTATCCTCAGCTCAGGTCCTTTGCCGAAGCCTCGAACTATGGCTTGCCGGTGTTGTTTTTTTTGTTGGCGGCCTTTCGGGCCGAGCGGTATTTGCGTGGCGATGAAAGCCCTGGGCTGGCTTTTCAAACCGGATTGTTTTTGGGATTGGCCGTAGCCACCAAATCGTATTATGCCATTTGGGGAATTCCGGCGGTATTTATTTTTGCCCATAGCCCAAAAGGGAAACGGCTGTACCCACTGTTGCTGGGTGGATTGTTGGGCAGCTTCCCGCTGTGGTTTTCCTTGGTTTTGCATGGTCCAGAAACTTGGTTTGGGAATGTGGAGTTTCACCGAATCACCACGGACTGGAAACAGGAATTTGGAGCTCCTCAGCTTAGCCTAGCCTCAAGACTGGAATTCATGGCCGATTGGATACTGCGTTGGGACAACCTGCCCACCGTGTTGCTTTGCTTGTATGTATTGATTGCACAGGCGCTTAAGAAAAATTGGGGCGGATTGGCATTTCGGTTTTTGGTATTGGCCTTACCTGCCGCAATGGTGGTTTCTATGCAGCCCTTGTTTACTCAGTATTTGCCCTTGTTGAGTGCCGCAGTTTTTGTAGTGGTGGTGGTCGATTTTGCCAAAATAAATCTAAACTCAAACGTACAACTGGGAATAGGAGCCTTGCTTCTCGGCTCCATGCTGTTGCAGCCCAAACCCCTGTGGTGGGTATGGAAAACATCTCGACCTGTAACAACCATTCAAATAAACCCACAGTTCAGTCAAGATTCCGCCCTTAGCCTGAGTCCCCTTATAGCCCATGAGCTGGGCATGCCGGGACCTGCCGAATTGACCTGCGGACCCTTTTTGGTGCGAATTGCAGACCGCATTCAAGCAACAAAACGCAAAACCTTAGGCGTTTGGACCCGGCAAGAAATGGAAGCCATGATTCTAACCCAACGCTTCCCGGTGGTGGTAACCGGCCATGAACCCCTGCATGAGGCAGGGATAGAAGAACGGCTTCAGCAGGCCAACTACACGCCTATGAACGGTCCTTTATTCACGAAGGTTTGGCGCAGGGATGGCGGGCCCGGTAGGGACAGGCGCAAAGGCCGGCCCCTACTGCCGCCCAAAACCAAAATCCTTAAAACCGAATTGAAAACCGCTGATTTTCAATGAATTCCTTATTCATAGCGACCTTGTTTCAAGGCAAAATACAAAAGAAATGAAGATGCAAATTCTAAACAATGCCATGTTCCGTGTTTTTTTTGGGGCGGCAGCCGGGCTTTCCGGGTTACTCCGCGGTTGCCGAAAGGCTGGCCCAGCTGGTTTGCGGGGGCTCCTAACGTCGCCTCCGCACCTAGCGGGCCAGGCTTCGGCACCCTTGCGGGGTAACTCCGTCAATCCCTGCCGCAGGCGGCTCAAAGGCTATTCCCCTCTCAATCCAATTTGCCCCTTGAATTTTCAACCGCCTGAACTAAAAACCAGATCCAAGCAATTCATTTAAGGATTGTTAAGGCCTGGTTTAAAAAACACTTCTTTGAGTTGCGTATTTTTGCAATATGCAAACAAAAAAAATTGCCTTGCTCTCGGTTTTGGGCTTCACAGCACTGCTCATGGGTGTTGGAATTTGGATGTGGAACAAACCCCACCGAAACGTGCAAGAAGAAGAACCCGCCTTTGTTGGCAAAACAGATGCCTTTTTGCAGTTCGTTCAATCGGCCAACGATTCGGTAAAGGCAAGCCTGCTGAATCAAGTTGTTGAGCTCCAAGGGCAAGTGGCCGAAATTGAACGCAGCGGAGATTCAACCGTTGCCCTTCGATTGTTGTCGGCCGAAGCCGATGTTTTGTGTTCCTTCATCGGAAAATCGGCCGTTGAACTTCCGGAATTACGCCCCAATCAAGCCGTTCAACTGCGCGGCATTTTTACGGGCTACGAAGCAGGGTTGCCGGGGTTTGATATGTTGCCCACCATAACGTTAAACCGGTGTGCCCTTCATCAAACCGAATAAAATGAGCATGAGTAAAAAAGGCATGCCAACCTGGCTAAACCTAAGTGGGATTTTGGTTTTAACATCGGGATTTTGGGCCTGCAAGCACGATTTGCCTGAGCCACCGCCTGAAAATTGCCAGGAAGGAAAGGTGTATTATTCAAAAGACATTGCTCCTCTTTTGCTGTCGAACTGCGGAATGCCAGGTTGCCACGATGCGGCCACTTCTGCCGACGGCGTTAACCTGAGCAGCTATGAGGAGCTAATGAACAGCGGAATCTTGAATCCCAATGCTCCGTTTAACGGCGATTTTTGGGAGGTGCTGAACGAATCGGACCCCGACAAACGAATGCCCCCTTCCGGGCCTTTATCGGTTGCCCAACTCAACTTAATTCAACAATGGCTTTCAGAAGGAGCCCCGAACTCCATCTGCACCGAAGGCTGCGACACTTCCCAATTTACGTGGACCGGAGTGGTTCAACCCCTAATTCAATCAAAATGCCAAGGCTGCCACAATGCCTCGACTCAAAATGGAGGGATTAATTTGGCAAGCTATTCCTTGGTAAAAACACAGGCCTTGAACGGCATGCTGAATAAAGCCATTGCAGGCAGCGGGGGAGTGCAGTTGATGCCTCCTGGAAATCCCTTGCCTTCTTGTCAACTCAGTCAGATTCAATCTTGGATAGCCGCCGGCGCCCCTGAAAATTAATCCGTACCTTTAATTCACAGCCAAATCCCAATCCAATGAAAAACCTAATTGCCGCCCTTCTTACCTTATCGATTGCAACGTCCGGAATGGCTCAGAAATTTACCACAAAAACCGGACAGGTTTCGTTTTTTTCTGGCACAGCCTTGGAGGACATTTCAGCCGTAAACAAACAAGCTTTGTCGGCCGTTGATTTAAGCAAAGGCGAGGTTGCCTTTGTGGTTCAAATTCGAGGGTTTGAATTTGAAAAAGCGCTGATGCAAGAGCATTTCAATGAAAACTACATGCATTCCGACAAATTCCCCCGGGCCACATTCAACGGCAGCTTTCAAAAAGCGGCACCCTTGACCTGGCCGGGATCGCATCAAGTTGAGTTGCTGGGCAAACTTGAAATTCATGGGGTAAGCAAAGAAATTCGGGTTCCCGCCACCTTGGCTGTAAAAGGAGAAGAGGCCCAATTGAATTTGAAGTTCAGCATCAAATTGGCGGATTATGGAATTAAAAACGACAAGACCAAAAACATTTCAGAAACCATAGAAATTACGGTTAAAACCTCCATGAAAAAATCATGAAAGGGCTAGGCGTTTTGCTGGCAATCCTGCTTCTGGCTTCTGGCTGCTATTACGATAAGGCGGAAGAATTGTATCCGCCCGGGGATTGCGATACCGCCACCGTTGGTTGGTCGGCCACCATCAAACCCATTTTGCAAAACCGTTGCTATGCCTGCCACAATGCCGCATCGGCAAATGTCTCAGGAGCGGGAATTGCCCTGGAACCCTATTCCAATTTGCAATTCTATTTAATCGGCAATTCCGAAAGGTTTTTAGGCGCCATTCAGCATGGTTCTGGCTATTCGCCCATGCCCAAAGGCGGGGGCAAACTTTCGGATTGCGAATTGCTGCAAATCAACCAATGGATAGCAGGGGGCTTTCCCGAAAATTAAGAAGCATGGGCACAAAAACTTGGATGTACATTGCGGCGGTTTTTTTGTTCTCGGGCGTACAGGCTCAAGGCCTGTTGGACGAGCTGGAATCGAATGCCCCCAAAGCAAAAGAGTATGCCTTTGCCACCTTTAAGGCCCCCCGAATTATTCAAGGCCACTCCATAGAAACTCCCGGCAAAGGCGAATTGATGTTCATCATTCAACACCGTTTTGGCCGAATAAATACGGGTTTTTACGAATTGTTTGGCTGGGATCAAGCCTCCATCCGAATTGGATTGGAATACACCCTGCCCTTTTCAGAACGGTTTAATGTGGGATTTGGCCGCAGTTCTTACGGAAAAACCTGGGATTTCTTTTTAAAAACCAAAGTACTGAGGCAGGCAAAAGGGGGCAGTCCATTGAGCATAAGTTGGTTGTCAACCCTGGCCATAAACGGCTTGGACTGGGCGAATCCCAATCAGCAAAATTACTTCAGCTCTAGGCTTGCGTATTCGCATCAGCTGTTGTTGGCCCGCAAATTTAATTCCTGGTTTTCGTTTCAACTTGCTCCTACCTTAATCCACAAAAACCTGGTGCCGTTAAGCCAAGATCAAAACAGCTTTTTCGCTTTGGGCATGGGCGGCAGGGTTAAAGTTTCAAACCGGGTTTCCATCAATGCCGAATACACTTGGTTGCTGCCCGGTCAGCAAATTCCCACAATCAATGGCTTAGAACCCCAAAACGCCATATCGTTGGGAGTTGACATTGAAACCGGGGGCCACGTTTTTCAATTTCACATAACAAATACCCAAGCCATGTTTGATGTGGGCAGCATTGCAGAAACTACGGGGCGGCCTGAGCTTGGCGACATACATGTTGGCTTTAATATTACCCGAACATTTTCCTTTAAGCGGCATTGATTTTGCCAAACCTTGCAAACCATTCTCCGAAAAATGGGGATCTGGGAATGCTTGGGCTGAGTTTCAAAATGTTGGCCATTAGCCTCTATTATTGCAATAAAAAACAAAGGTCTAACAGCAAATGGGGTTAAATGGGCATGGTTGTTCATGTAGAATCTAGGAAGGCAAATTCCAACTAGAATGGCAATTCTACACTTGAAAAAAGGGGTTTTTTCATATAGAAGAAAAAGAATTGGTATCTTTAATCTTTAGTTAAAAAATAATGAAGAAAATAGCATTGTACAATTTGGCTGCGGGTTTAATGATGGCGCTTCAGCTTCATTCCCAATCCATTACAGTTGCCACCGTTCCTCCTTTGGCTGGAGGAAACGGTTCTGCAGGAGTTACCTTCAATGTAAGTGCAAGCACCACTCCCATAATTATTGACACGGTTTTGTGCGCCTTTTATGGCCCTGGTCAGGTTGAACTTTGGTATAGCCCTACACCGATCAATGGAGCCCCTACTGTTTCGCAGGCCAATGGATGGATTTTGCTGGGTTCGGCCAACATTATTAACGTCGGATTGGGCACAACAAATCCCATACTTCAACCCATTCCCATACCTGTAAATTTAACCATGAACCCGGGGCAGACCTTTGGATTTGCCGTTAGCGGGCCAAGCACAGTGTACACAACTTACAGCGGAGGAATTTCCTATTTTACCGATGGCACATTGGGAATTGAAACAGGAACCAATGTGGGATATGGGGGCAGCGTTCCCAACCCAACATTCCATCCCCGTCAGTTCAATGGAGGGGTGATTTACCATGTGGCTCAAAGTTTGGTAAACGACGATGCGGCGGTAAATGCTCTTCTTAACCCAAAAACGTTTTATTGTTCAGGCAGCCAAGCTGTCCAGGCTCGTGTTCGCAACAATGGTTTGAACACATTAAGTTCGGTCAATGTAAACTGGAAAATCAATGGGCAGGTTCAAACTCCGGTTTCGTTAACCAGCCTAAACCTTGCTCCAGGAGGCAGCACAGCAGTAAGTTTAGGAAACTTTGGTTTTTTAGCCGGTCAGACCTATCAGGTTGAAGTTTGGACAAGTCAGCCCAACGGACAAGCAGACCAGAATACCTCAAACGACTCCTTGGTGTCGATGTTGCGCGAGGGGCTTTCCGGCACCTTTACGCTGAACCCGGCTTTGCCTTCTGGAGGAACCAATTTCACCACATTCAATGAGGCGGCCGACACCCTTGAGGTTCGCGGCATTTGCGGTCCGGTGGTGGTTGAAGTTGTCTCTGGTTTGTACACCGAGCAGGTGAGTTTTGGCGAAGTCCCAGGGGCTTCTTCCATCAATACAGTAACCTATCGGTCTCAAGCCAACGACTCAACCGCAGTTGAAATTACATTTACCTCCACGAATTCTCTGTCCAACTATACCGTTCGATTAAATGGAGCCGACCACCATGTGTTGGAAGCATTGAAAATTACAAAAGGGGGCAGCAATTTGGGCCGGGTAATTGATATCCGCAATAAAGCAACCCACAACACCATTAAGCGTTGCTATCTGCTTGGAGACACGCTTTTAGGAACCACCAGCAACCTCATGGCCACAGTAGTTTCCGATATCAATACAGGAGGCGACAGCTACAACACACTCTCAGCAAATCGAATTGAAGGCGGTTCGTACGGGATTTTTTACAAAGGCGCCACAGGCAATGGTTCGGCAGAGCTGGGGAGTAGGATTGTGGGCAATGTATTGACGCGGCAGTTTTACATGGGCATGGAAACAGACTATCAAGACAGTTTATTGGTTGAAGGGAATCAGATTAGAGGCAATTCCTCGTATTCTGGCACATCTATGGGAATTCGAACCAATTACTCAGGTCCTGGAATGAGGTTGGCCGCGAACATCATTGAAGCCAAAGGCAACTGGCCCACCTACGGAATGTATTTGTCTCAGGGCGCAGGCTCCAATACCTTCCCAAGTAAAGTATACAACAACGCCATAATGGTTGGCGATAGCGGAGTTACCAATGCAGTGTATGCCATTGTTATTGATGATATGATTAACCTAGACATTGACCACAACACCTGCATTGTGCGTGATGGAGATCAATTTAGTGGTGGATTGTTTATCAGCTCTGGAAGCAATATCCGCTCCAGAAACAACAACCTGGCATGCAGGGTTATAGGCATTCCCTACATAAGCAACAACAGTTTGTTTGTAGGTCTATCAAACTTCAATAATTTGTACACCCCTGGCCCATTTATTGGAGGCATGGGTAATCTGGGTTATACGACCTTAGGCGCATGGAAAAACGCTACTGGCCTTGATGTAAATTCATTGGCTGTGAATCCTCAATTTTCCGCTTGGGACGATTACCATACCTGTAGGCTTAGTTTAGATGGAAATGGAACCCCATTGGGCTACACGCACGATGTAGATGGTGAAATTCGAAATCAGATGAACCCTGACATTGGGGCAGATGAATTCTTCCATAGCACGACCTTTAGTCTAGGTCCCGACCTATATAAGTGCACCAACGACAGCGTTGTGCTTGGCTTGAACTCCATAGGCCCAGGCACCTATTTCTGGAGCACCTTCGAAGACAGTCCAACCATTACGGTTAGCCAGGCTGGCACTTACGAACTGTTCTTGGTTGGGTCGTGCAATTCGGGTGTGGATACCATTGAAGTTTTTGATTATCCTGCACCTACGGCAGCCTTTACCCACACCAATTCATTCATGACCTATTTATTTACCACCGCAGCTACAGGGGCCGGGCTCAGTTATGCCTGGGATTTGGGTGACGGGAATACCAGTGCCCAGCAAAACCCGATTCATTTATACAATCAGGTTGGAAGCTATACCGTTACTCTGACTGTAACCGACACCTGTGGAAACACCAGTTCCACAAGTAAGACCATAAATGCAGCACAGGTTGGTTTGGAAGCTCTAAACGCTAGATTTAATGTGCACCCAAATCCTACCAACTCAAACGTCTTCCTTGAATTGCCATCGTTCATTGACGAAGCAACGATCGAAGTCAGCGACCTTGCCGGACGAAAGTTAAAGATTCAAGCATACGAGAAAAACGGTCAAGAGGTTCAACTCTCGCTGTTGGGCCTTAATGCCGGCACCTACATACTGAGCATTCATAATGGCCAAGAAATTTGGACAACCCGTGTGGTGAAACAGTAAAGTGGCGATCTAATCTAAAAAAGGCCGTCAGAAATTTCTGACGGCCTTTTTTTTATCAACAAAGCTGTTTTTGACCCGTACTTATTGGTAAATTTGTTCTTGAGGTTTTGACAATTCAATCCTCAATCAGCACCTTTACCCACCATGATTACGCCCGATACCATCCAACGCGTTCGCGACGCTGCCCGCATTGAAGAGGTAGTGGGTGATTTCGTGCGGCTTCGGCGGCGGGGGGCCAACCTAATCGGTTTATGTCCCTTTCACAATGAAAAAAGTCCATCGTTCTCTGTGTCCCCTGCCAAAGGAATTTTTAAATGCTTTGGCTGCGGAAAGGCCGGAGACTCCCTAGGCTTTTTAATGGAAGTAGATCAAATGACCTATCCAGAGGCCGTTCGCAAACTCGCCGAACGCTACAGCATAGACATCGAAGAGCGGCAACAAAGTCCCGAAGAACAAGAACAAGCCCAAACAAAAGAAACCTTATTCCAAATAAATGAGGCCATAGCAAATTGGTTTCAAACCCAATTGTGGGAAAGCGAAGAAGGCCAAATCGCAGCGCTTTCCTATTTCCGCGAACGCGGATTTACCGACGATACCATCCGAGCCTTTCGATTGGGGTACGCACCCAAAAGCTGGAACAGCCTAGGGGATTACGCCAAAGAAAAAGGATACAAAGAAGAATACCTGCAAACATTGGGGCTTATTTCGAAATCAGACCGCAAAACCGACGTTTTCAGAGAAAGGGTGATGTTCCCCATCTTAGGAACCAGCGGCCGCGTGCTCGGATTTGGAGGACGATACCTGATTAAAAAGGAAAATTCGCCCAAATACATCAACAGCCCCGAATCGGAAATTTACCTAAAACGCGAAGTCCTATACGGCCTATTTCAAGGAAAACAACGCATCATTAAAGAAGACGAATGCTACCTGGTTGAAGGCTATACCGACGTTATTTCCTTGTTTCAAGCTGGAATACAAAATGTGGTTTCCAGCAGCGGAACCAGCCTGACCTCAGAACAAATTCGGCTGATTCGCCGATTTACCAAAAAAGTAACCTTGCTCTACGACGGGGACGCGGCCGGAATCAATGCCAGCTTTCGAGGCATAGACATGTTGCTGGAAGAAGGCATGGAAGTTCGTGTGGTGCTGTTCCCCGACGGAGACGACCCCGATTCTTTTGCACGAAAAACCGATACAGAAGCATTAAAAACCTTTTTGAAAAATCAGGCCCAGAACTTTTTGGCTTTTAAAGCCCATATTCTGATGGCAGAGGCCAACAACGACCCGCTTAAAAAGGCAGAAGTCCTTCGGCAAATGGCCGATAGCCTAGCCTTAATCCGCGACAATTTCTCCCGAATCACCTTGATTCAAGATTGTTCCCAGCGCATGGAAGTGCCCGAAGAAATGTTGGTATCTGAAATCAATCGCCGAATCCGAAAACGCGTCAGCGAACGAAACCAAGCAGAGCACAGCCAATCAGCCGAACCCAAGGAATCAGCCGAGGCCGGGGACAATCCAGAATTAAGCCTCCCCGAACCCGCCCAAAGCCACAAAGAAATTCAGCGCGAAACCGCTCAACTCGATTTAATTCGACTCACCGTTTTATATGGAGACAGGCTCCTTCATTTTTCTGAAAATGAGCAGGACTTTACCATCAATGCCCTAACCTATGTGTTAGACGAATTAGACAAAGACAACATTCAACTCCCCAACCCCTTGGCTCAAGCCTTTATCGAAACCTTAGACAGCCTAGACCAAGAAGAGCGTTGGTCCGAAATACAGGCGGTTTTAATTGGCCACGAAAAATCCGAAATACAACATAAAGTCCTTGATTTTTTGCAATCCCCCTACCACTTAAGCCAGTATTGGGAAGAACGGCACAACATTTTAACCGAGCGAGAAGACACCTTGCTAAAAAAAACACTGGCGCATTCCATCCTTTCGGTAAAAATGAATGTGCTGCTGGACCGCAGCGATGCCCTTCGCGAAAACCTAAAAGACTTGCAGATAAAACAACGTGAGGCCGAATCCAATGTGCAGGAAGAGTTGCAACTAAAATCCATTGAAACCCTTGCTGAATTGAGTAAAATTCAAAAGTTGATTCAACGCTTCGCCACGGAACTTTCTAGGGTCATTATCCGCTAATCCTCTTTTGTTTATTAACAAAAATTGGAATGAAACAACCTTCCCTAAAACACCTAAACCAACAGATTAACACATTAAATTACAGCACTTTAGCCCCTTTTTAACACGCAGTTCTTGAGGACCTCATTTCAACCCAATGTTCGTTTTGAACAATGTATTGATAAGTAATTCCTTTACTCCCCAATTTGTAGCCTATTTTTGTTTCCATATTATGAACTCCTCGAACACCTCAAGAACCACCCCCAGAACCAAACCCAAAAATCAACCCCTACAACTGGGTGAATTTGGCAAACTACCGCCCCAAGCACCCGACCTAGAAGTTGCTGTTTTGGGGGCCTTAATGCTTGAGAAAGATGCCCTTACTGCCGTCATCGACACCCTAAGGCCTGAAGTGTTTTACAAACCTGCACACCAGGTTATTTACAAAGCAATTCAAAGCCTTTTCCAAAAATCAGAGCCCATTGATATGCTTACGGTAACCACCGAATTAAGCGAGTTGGGCGACTTGGAAATGGCCGGCGGGGCCTATTACATCAGTGAATTAACCAGCAGAGTCGGCTCCGCCGCCAACATCGAATTTCACGCGCGCATCGTCATTGAAAAATACATAAAACGCGAACTTATCCGAATCTCTTCTCAAGTAAGCACCGAAGCCTTTGAAGATACCTCCGATGTGTTCGACCTGTTAGACATGGCCGAAAAAAGCCTGTTCGATGTAGCTCAAGGAAACATCCGCCGGAATGCGGAATCTATGAGCCATTTAATTACCGATGCCCTAAAGCAAATCGAAGCAGCACAGGCTCAACAATCTCCCATCAATGGTGTGGCAACCGGATTCCGAAAACTAGACGAATTAACCGGAGGCTGGCAGCCTTCCGATTTGATTATTTTGGCCGCCCGTCCCGCAATGGGAAAAACCGCTTTCGCTCTCACTATGGCACGAAACGCCTCGGTCGATTTCAAAATTCCTGTGGCCGTTTTTTCCCTCGAAATGGGAGCCCTTCAGTTGGTGAACCGATTGATTTCGGCCGAAACCGGCATCTCTCAAGAAAAATTGCGCCGCGGCAACTTAAATGAATCCGACTGGGAACGACTGAACAGCAAACTCTCTGACCTAGCTGAAGCCAAAATCTTTATTAACGATACCCCCTCCCTTTCGATTTTTGAATTCCGAGCCATTGCACGCCGATTAAAACAACATTCCAACATTGGTATGATTGTAATCGATTACCTGCAATTGATGAGTGCCGGAAGCGATTCCAAAGGCATGAGAGAACAAGAAATATCCGCCATCTCCCGCTCCCTAAAAGCCATTGCCAAAGAACTGAAAATTCCTATTGTTGCTCTTTCCCAGTTAAGCCGAGCCGTAGAAAGCCGGCCAGGTGAAAAAAAACCGCAACTCTCCGACCTCCGTGAATCGGGTGCCATTGAACAAGATGCCGACCTGGTTTGCTTCTTATACCGCCCTGAATACTACGGCGTTATGGAAACCGCCGAAGGAAACTCTTTGATGGGTAAGGCCTTTCTGATTGTAGCCAAACACCGAAACGGAGCCACCGACGAAATAAAAATGAAATTTATTAAGGAACAGGTACGCTTTGAAAACGACGACGACGACGATCAAGATGGATTTTCTCTGGGCATTGGATTGCCTAGAACTCCGCCAGACCCTGCCTCCTTCAGTACCGTAACCAAACCCAGTAAAATGAACAACGACCCCCAAGGGCTCGATGACCTAGACGTCCCGTTTTAAATCATGAAAAACCCCTGTATTCCTTTTGGCCTTTTTCCGTTTAACTCAACAATGAAACGAATTACCTGCTTCTTCGCCATTGTCCTTTTCCTTTTTCAACATTCTGCCCAAGCTTCCTATTTGCTTATCCCAATGGATAAAGCCCAGAAAAACCACCTGAAAGCATACGGCATTGCCTATTGGGTTCTGGGATTCGATGTCGATACCTACTGGCTTTTAAACTACAGGGGCGGGGCTTTTATGTTTAAAGCCAATACCGATTTTATTCAGGAATGTAAAATCCGCGGCGTTAGCTACGAAGTTATTGCCGATGCCCAAAGCACCTCCATTTTATCCCAATTGTCGGCCCCCGATGTGAATATGGATGCCGTTAAGTTGGAAAAACAGCCTAAAATTGCAGTGTATTCGCCCCCAGATAAACAACCCTGGGACGACGCCGTTACCCTCGTTTTAACCTATGCCGAAATTCCGTACGAAATGGTGTACGATAAGGAAGTTGTTGGAGGTAAATTAATTACCTACGACTGGCTGCACCTGCACCACGAAGATTTTACCGGACAGTACGGCCGATTTTGGGCCGCATACCGAGGAGCATCTTGGTACATGGAACAAGTACGCAGCAGCGAATCCTTAGCCCGAGAACTCGGATTTCAAAAAGTGTCAGAACTAAAAGGCGCCGTGGCCCGAAAAATTCGAGACTTCACCGCCGGCGGTGGCTACCTCTTCGCCATGTGCTCCGCCACCGACTCCTACGACATCGCTCTGGCCGCCGAAGGAGTAGATATTTGCGAATCTATGTTTGACGGCGACCGAATGGATCCCCAAGCTCAAGCCAAACTAAATTACGATAAAACCTTCGCCTTTAAAGACTTCCGCCTGTCTCTAAATCCCGCCGAATACGAATACTCCAACATCGACAACACCAATTTTCGCCGGATAAAAAAAGAACTCGATTTCTTTACCCTGTTCGAATTCTCAGCCAAATGGGACCCCATCCCAACCATGCTGACCCAAAACCACATGCAAGTTATTTATGGTTTCATGGGGCAAACTACGGCCTTTAATCGAGCCGTCTTAAAACCTTCTGTTTTGATCATGGGCGAAACCAAAGAAGCCAACGAGGTCCGCTACATTCATGGAGAATTCGGACGCGGATTCTGGACCTTTTATGGAGGGCATGACCCCGAAGATTATCAACACATGGTGGGCGACCCTCCAACCGACCTCGCTCTTCATCCCAATTCGCCGGGGTATCGACTCATTTTAAACAATGTGCTGTTCCCCTCAGCCAAAAAAAAGAAACAAAAAACCTAAACCCCTTTTTAACCTACAGCTACCACTCCTAAATTAGATTCAACCGCTGGTCTATTTTTAAACGGTCTGTCAATCGCATTTTTGTACTTTTAAGGCGACCCCGCCCAAAGATCCATTCCTTAAAACAATGCACATGACGTTTATCCGTATGTTCCCTAGGTTTATTGCTCTTGTTTTAACCATCAACTTTCTCTTTTTATCTCCTGCACTCCTTGCTCAAACTATAATTGTTGGCGATGACAATCCCGTTGTTGGTGTTGCGCCTGGGGGCAGTTCAACCACCGGCGTAGGAATTCCTATGGCAGTTTGGACAAACACCCTGAACGGTTGCCGGCTTGCAACCTGCTCCAGAACAGCATTTGTGTACAACAAAACCCTTATGACCGCCTCTGGCTTTACTCCCGGAACGGTTTTAGATAAAATCTCATTTAAAGCCGGTGCTACCACCACCATCACTCCCAGCGGAACCCTAACCTTGTACATCCGCGAGGTCAATGCAAATCCCATTACCGGCTCAAACGTTTGGTCAACTCTCATTTCAGGCGCCACCCAAGTTTTTCAAGCTCCCGTTTCCCTACAACAAATTCAAGGGCAATATGTCGCGGCGTTTGACATTTCCAATTTTACCTATACCGACCCCGTCAACAATCACCTTTTGCTGGCTGTTGAATACAGCAACAATCAAACCTGCAACCCAAACATTTCTTCGGTTTTAAACTGGGTATATTCAACCTACACCAACGGCAATGGAACCTGGGCCCGAATTGGCACAGACCAGAACTTCCCCCCTGTATCGGCTTGCGTTACGAATCTTTCAACAGGAAGTTCTACCGTCAATTTTCCAAATACTCGGTTTGATGTAATTGGGGGGAACCCGCCCCCCTGCACCGCCCCTTCTACTCAAACCTCTATCCTGCAAGCCTCTTCCATTACTGTAAATTCCGCCTCCCTTTCCTGGACCAACGGCAACGGCGCCGGACGCGTGCTTTACATCAATACCGTTAACACGTTTAATGCTCCCGCCAACGGCAGCCTGCCCGCCGCCAACACCCTTTATTCTGGCTCGGGCCAACAATGCGTTTTCGCCGGCCCCGGCTCTGGCCCCATCAACATCAGCGGACTCGCCGCCGGAACCACCTACTTTGTTCGGGCCTACGAATACTGCGCCCCCGACACCATTTACGCCACGGGCAGCAGCAACACCAACCCCATTTCGTTCAGCACCCCGCTGCCCCCCTGCACCGCCCCATCTACCCAAACGTTCAACCTTCAAGCCGGATCGCTCACCGGCAGCTCGGCCTCCTTTTCCTGGACCAACGGCAACGGCGCCGGACGCGTGCTTTACATCAATACCGTTAACACGTTCAATGCTCCCGCCAACGGCAGCCTACCCGCCGCCAACACCCTTTATTCTGGCTCGGGCCAACAATGCGTTTTCGCCGGACCCGGCTCTGGCCCCATCAACATCAGCGGACTCGCCGCCGGAACCACCTACTTTGTTCGGGCCTACGAATACTGCGCCCCCGACACCATTTACGCCACGGGCAGCAGCAACACCAACCCCATTTCGT
>Ga0247843_1002893_pt1 | contig 29705 bp, 26 predicted proteins | sample LaCruzMarch2017__FD_192420 | JGI IMG/M metagenome (GOLD analysis project Ga0247843, IMG submission 192420) | Freshwater microbial communities from meromictic Lake La Cruz, Castile-La Mancha, Spain - LaCruzMarch2017_8m | ecosystem: Environmental > Aquatic > Freshwater > Lake | place: Spain... | reverse complement strand
CACTCAAAGGGCTACAAGGCGGGTGGTTTCAACACGCGCGGTTCACTGGAGAAGTTCAGTCCGGAAACGTTGTATTCCTACGAAGCGGGCTTGAAGGCAACGATGTTTGATCGCCGCCTGCAAGCCAATATGGCTGCATTTTTTAATGAAGCCAAAGACCAGCAGGTGTCGCAATTCGTGGCCAGTTCGGCTGGCGCCGTTTCGATCGTCACCAATGCCGGCAAGTCCGAATATACCGGTTTCGAATTCGAATTGGTCGCCAAGCCCATTGATGGTCTGACGCTCGACTGGAACATGGGCTTTGTGAATCCGGAATATAAGCAATACGAAACCTTGGATCCTCTCACCTTATTGCCGTTTGACGCTTCGAAAGTTGCGCGGTTCGGTTACACGTCGCAGACAACGGGTACAGCTGGCGTACAATACGATTCCAAAGCTATCCCGGCGTTTCGAAATGGCGCTATTCAGGCGCGGGTGGAAGCAGTGTGGCAATCCAAGCAGGATTTCCATCCGGCCATCGTTTATCCATCAGGCGCTGAGGATAATTCGCTGATCGACTCAACCACGAGCGATGCGCGGACGGTGCTCAATGCGCGCATCGCTTTGCTCGGCGTGGAAGCAGGCGCTTTGGGAAAAGTCGATTTCGCGCTCTGGGGTAGGAACCTGGGCGACGAGGAATATGTAATTCAGGGCGTCGATTTCGGCTCTGTCGGCATCGCCGAACAATCCTTTGGCGCGCCGTTGACGGCAGGCTTCGAGGTGACGTTCCGTTACTAGCAGACTTGAAATCTCTCTCCCTCTTCTTGAGCCGGCCCCAGTGGGCCGGCTCTTTTTTTGCGCTTTGTGGCGGCTGTGAAGCATAGCCGGCGCCGTTGGTGGTAGGACTATTTGCTTTCGGTTGCGCACAGAAAGGCTAAGTTGGACTACTCATGCCACCAACGTCCCGGCCTCTGCGTGAGGTGACCCAAGAACAAATCGACACATTTTTGGCGCGATGGCGTCGTGTGTCTTCGCGGCGTTATTCTGCAAGCATGGCTGGACCTAGCCGCCGAGGCGGTTGAGGAGTGGCTGCATTCCCCAGAATGCCTCGACTTTACCGAGTAGGGCGCCAAGATAGCGGAGGCTGCCGGCGCAGAGGTTCTTGTCGGTGCGGGGACCCGGCGGGGCCGCTTCTTTAGTGGACTGGATCATTGGAACAATCGAGCGGGTTTTCGCGCACTCGCGCTTCAATCTCCGCTCGTCGAGATTTCCGCCAAGCTTCTAAAAACGACAAAGCGCAATCTCCTTGAAGACAGTGTGCTGGTGAAAGAACCAGGGACGTTTGAAATAACTGCGTTTCACCAGGACATTGCTTACTTTCATGCTGAAGGAAGTCAGATCTGTACGACGTGGCTGCCTTTGGATCCCGTGAGCCTGCTAAAAGTCGGATTGAAATTTATCCGTGGCAACCATTTATGGAAGACCAAGTATCGGCCGAATGTCTTCACATCAGAACTCGTGATGCGCGGTACGGAAGGGGAGACCGTTCCGAACTTTCACAAAGACAAACGTAACCACGAATATTTGAGCTTCGACACGGAGCCCGGAGACATCACCGTACACCATGCGGGGACAATCCATGGCGCAGAAGGAAACGCTTCAGCCAGCACGCGGCGGCGGGCTCTGTCCGTTCGTTGTTGCGGCGACGACGCGCGCTATCGATTCTGCAAGGGCGTTCCACAAAAGCCGCACCCCGCAACCGTCCCGGAGGGAGACGTCTTGGATCATCCCACCTGTCCCGTTGTCTGGCCCTAATCTCTTTGCGCGGGCATTTCGATTGCGACGCTTCGCTTTGTGGCGGACACCCCATAGCGTGACGGTGCAGAATTCTGATATCTGGCCGGCATGGTCAAAAGTGACGAAACCAAGTTTGACGCAGCGGCCGTCGAAGCCTTGGCCCTCGCGAAAGCGTCACCCACCGACGCCGCGTTGTGGTTGCGCGCGGGAAAGGCTCTGGCGCGCGCCGGAAAAGGGCCGCAAGCGGACATAGCCTTCGAGCGCTACTTTTCGTTGCGGCCTGGAGCTCAATTGGTGGCGGAGGCCGCTGCGCTGTTGAATGGCGGCGACATCGATGGAGCGATCGCGATTGTTCGCGAAGCGCTTCGCACCGATCCGGGAAATGTCGACGCGTTGCGGCTTTTGGCCGGCGCACTCTGTCAAAATGGGTTTGCTGCGGAAGCGGAAAAGGTGGCGGGCGAGGCTGTGCGCCTAGCCCCTGATTTTGCAGCGGCATGGGCGACTTTCGGCGCCGTGCTAAGCGATCTCAACCGCCTGGATGACGCTCAAGGCGCGTACTGCAAAGCGCTCGAATTGGATCCAGCCAACCCGGACACGCATCTCCAGTTTGGAAATGCGTTGTTGGCGAATGGGGAGGCCGCCAAAGCAGAGATCGCCTACCGCCGTGCGCTCGAATTTCGCCCTGGCGATGGCGCCACCCAGCTGGGTCTCGGCCACGCGCTCAAAACCATGGGCCATCAAGAAGCGGCGATCCGGTGCTATAAGGCGTGTATCGTTGCGAGGCCGCATGGTGGGGAGGCTTGGTGGAGCCTCGCCAATCTCAAAACATTTCGCTTCAGCCCTGGCGAGGAAGCGACGATGCGAAGGCTTCTTGCCAGAGACGACCTTGCCGCGGCGGCGCGCATCAGTATCGGCTTTGCATTGGCGAAGGCGCGAGAGGACGCGAAGGACTTCGAAACAGCGTTCGGTTTTTACGCCGAAGCCAACGCCTTACAGCGCACGCGGGTGCGATACGATCCCGTGCAAACAGAAGTCATGAACAGACGTATCGCAAAGGTGTTCGACGCCGAATTCTTTCAGCGACGTGCGGGATTTGGTTGTGACGATCCCGCGCCGGTTTTTATTGTCGGCTTGCCCCGCTCAGGCTCTACGCTGATTGAACAAATCCTTGCCAGCCACTCTTTGGTTGACGGAACGAGCGAACTTCCGGCCTTGGCGCGTGTGGCTATGGATATCGGCAAGTTCCGGTCCGACGGCGTGGTCTATCCTGAAGCGCTGAGGACGCTTTCGCGCGGGGATAGCGTGGCTTTGGGAAAGTCCTATTTGGCGCGCGCGGCGCGGCACAGAGCGGGTAAGCCCTTTTTTACCGACAAAATGCCGAACAATTTTGCGCACGCTGGCTTGATCGCGTTCATCCTACCGCAGGCAAAAATAATAGACGCCCGGCGGCATCCGATGGATTCCTGCCTCGGCGCGTTCAAGCAATTGTTCGCACGCGGCCAAACCTTCTCCTATGATCTGCTCGAATTGGGTCATTATTATTTGGAATATGATCGCTTGATGCGCCATTGGGACGCGGTTTTGCCAGGGCGGGTCTTGCGCGTAGATTACGAATCTATGGTGCAAAACCAGGAGGCTGAGACGCGCAGATTGCTAGATTATTGCAGCTTGCCGTTCGAAAAGGCGTGCCTTTCGTTCCACGAGACTGAACGCGCCGTAAACACGGCGAGCTCAGAACAGGTCCGACAGCCAATCTATGCATCGGCATTGCATGCTTGGCGGCGATATTCTCATCAATTGGAAGCGCTCGAAGCGCAACTGGCGCCGGTTCTGCGCAGCGCTCAAGCGCGAGAGGGTTAAGGCGATCAGTCCCAAGGCCAGACTGCAATACCGTGGATCGACGTGCGTACATCCATCGAGAGCGTCACGATCGAGATGGTTTTGTTGGCGTCCAGGTCGTGGAGCGCAACAGTCGCGGGCGACGAGCCTGAGGCGATCAAATTGTCCTGCACCGGACATATGCCGCGGCCAAAGGCTTGACGCGCAATGCTGCTGTCGTCGAAATCCGTGTGCGTAAGAGAATCCACCGGATAATTCGGTACGTCAAAGGTTCGCTGATAAGACGGGGTAACATAGCGTACGAAGTTCGAACGGGTGTCATTGAATAGAATTCCATCGCTGAATGGTTGCGCGTTGTGCGTCCCAGCCGGCAGGGTTGCGACAAGTTCTAAATCATCGCCGTCAAAGAAGAGAAGACCGGGTGTACGTAGGCCGGCGACGAATAACCCGCGTTGATCAACGAAAATGCTATTGAGATGTAACGCGTTTGAAGGTGAAGGGCCTTGTTCGCCTTGGGGATCGAAAAGACGTACACGGATGGTGTCGCCTTCTGCTAAAAACATTAAACCCCATAGGAAGGCGCTCTGTTTGAGATCGAATCCCAAAATGGCGTCAAAGCCCGTGGATGCAATAAAGAGCATGTCCTCCCAACGCGCAATTTCATGGGCGTGTTTGAGGTAAGGGTTGCGCCACGAGCCCGTGCATTCAAAGCGGCGATCGAAAGAAAAGAGCTCGTCGCTGGCGGCAATGAGTATCGAATCGTCGGAAAAAGCGACGCCGCGAAGTCCACGATCCCAGCCGCGCCCTTGCCAATCAATATTGGTCTTATTCCAGTCTAAGACTTGACGAACGCTGCGGTCGGCGAAATCAATCAAAAATGCTCCGCCATGTGAATCGCCTTGCCGCGAGCCGCGCACCACCGACGTCGCCAGAACCTTGGTCATGTCAGACGCGCTCCGGCGGCAGATAATCGAAGATGAAATGGATGCGGTCTTGCGGCCCAGTGTTCAATACGCTGTGCGCTAATTGATTATTGATCTCATACGCCCGCCCGACCTCCATTTTGCAAGGCTGGCCGTCGATTGTGAAACGAACCCCGCTATGGGTCAGCAGTGGTGCGTGGATCCGATGCCCCGCTTTGAAAGACGGCAATGAATCAACGTGAGGCGCGATGCTGCCGCCAGCTTTGAGCCTCGCGGCCATCGCGCGCAAAATCAAGCCGCCCGGAGGATAATGGCGCCTCAGAATATCGTCCATCAGGGGTTGCGCGGCGTTCGCCAAACGCTCCCAGCCCTGCATTCTTGAGATCGTCACATCTGGCCAAGTTTCGCTACAAAACAGCAACACGATTGAGTCTGTATCGTGATGGACGTCATAAGCGCGCTGGCGATGTTCGCACTCTTGCCAAGCAACTTCGTCTTGCGCAAAAACGGCCTCTCGCAGGCTGTCGACGTGAACAGGTCCCAGATCCCTGTAGCGCAGCTGAATCTTCTCGCTGTTGGCTTCGAAAAGTTGCTGCATGGGCGCGGGAAACCCCTTTTCTATGAATGTTTTATGACGCGCCACATAGACACTTCAGCAAAGCAATTATCCATTCTAAATGGCGTGCGCTTAAGCGCAAGAAGCGGGGTAAGCCAGATGCTGTGCGGTGTGAAGCCAAGCGAACGATTGACCGTGAACCGGGCATCGCTTTTACGGCATGTGTCCCTGATCGCCATTTTGACGGCCGCGCCGCTATCAGCGCAGGCGCAGTTCGCAGCTGAGGAATCGGCGAACGCGGACGTGATTATCGTCACAGCCAGAAAGCGGACCGAAAATATTCAGAACACGCCAGAATCTGTTCAAGCGCTGGGACAGGCACGGATCGAGCAGCTCAACCTCAAAAGCTTCGACGATTATGTTCGGTTTACGCCGTCATTGTCTTTCGTCTCGCAGGGGCCGGGACAGTCCAAGATGGTCATCCGCGGGATTGCGGAAAGCACAGGTTCAGCAGAAGGCGGCGGCCGGTCGTCTGCGGCGCTTTATCTTGACGAACAGCCGATCACAGTTGACGGATCTAGCCCGGATCCTCGTCTTGTCGATATCGAGCGTATTGAAGTGCTTAGCGGTCCGCAGGGAACCCTTTACGGCGCGAGTTCTGAATCGGGCACGGTTCGCATCATCACAAACAAACCAGACGTCACGAAATTCGGCGGCTATGTTGAAGCAACCGGTCGGACCATGGCCGAGGGTGAAGCGTCTTATGACTTCAACGGCGCGGTAAACATTCCTATCGTTCAAGACAAATTGGCGCTGCGGATCACGGGCTATAGCGTCAAAGACGGCGGGTTCATCGATATCGTTCCCGGCGAGACGCCCGGCGGAACCGCAAACAACGCTGGTGCCGTCGCAGATGACGTCAACGCATCAGAGACCAATGGCGCGCGCGTCGCGGCGCGATGGGAAATCAACGACAATTGGCGCGCAACAGCATCTTATGTGTTTCAGGATGTGGATGTGGATGGCCGCTCCGATTATGATCCCGCACTGGGCGATTTGCAGGCGGTTCGCTTCTTCAAGGAATCCTACAAAGATAAGTGGAACCAATCCGCTCTGACGCTTGAGGGTGACCTGAGTTTCGCGAAGCTCGTCGTGACAGGCGCCTATTTTGATCGAAAAACCCGCCAAATCGATGACGGAACGGCCTACGATCAGTATTTGACGACCACAGCTGCGTATTTCCCGCTTTATGATTTTGGCGCCGATCCGACGGGTTTCGTGACGAATACAGCGGTAGACCGGCGCACGACTGCCGAAATTCGACTGTCGTCGAACGAGGGGCCTTCGCGGTGGAGCTGGATCGTCGGGGGCTTCTATGAGGAAGCTGAGACGGGCTACAGCTACGCGAACCACATCACAGATTTTGCGAATTCGCAGGGCTTTGCGAATGCGCAGGCAGCGCTTGCGGCTGCGGCTGCGCCCTTATTGTCGCCAACCGACATCTATTTCTACCAGACCTCACGCTATAATCAGGAGCAGACTGCGGTCTTCGGCGAAATCAGCTATAAGATCACCGACAAGCTCACGGCAACGATTGGAGGCCGCTGGTACAGCGTCAGCGGTGGAGGCGATTTGCATACGGAGCTTCCGTTCGGCGCTGCGGCGACAGTCGCTGATTTGGGTGGATTGCCCGTCGTGACTCTAGAGGACTCTGTCTTTCCTTTCGACGAAAACGGCTTCACGCCAAAATTCAACCTTAGTTATCAAGCGACGCCGAATGTGCTCCTTTACGGAACATATTCGCAAGGATTCCGGTTGGGGGGCGCAAATCGCCAGCGGCTCGGCCTTGCAGTGCCAGTGCAATATAGCGCGGATGAGCTGAAAAACTTCGAAGCTGGATGGAAAACCCAGTGGTTGGATGGTCGCGTCACGCTCAATGGCGCCGCCTTCTTTATGTCATGGGAGGATTTCTTCTCGGATGTACGAAATCCTGATCCGTCTACATTCTTCTTCGTGACGGCCAATGTGGGCGATGCGGAAGTCAAGGGACTGGAATTAGAATATAGGTTGAAGCCAACCAGCCAGTTGGAAATTGGGGGTTCGGCAACATTCCTCAATGCGGAGCTCAGCAAGGCTAGCGCTGCAATTGGCGTTCCGAAGGGCGCGCGCTTGCCAGTGTCGCCTGAAGTTAAGTTTGCTATGTTCGGCCAATACACGATCCCTATCGCCGCGCTCAAAGGCGAAGCTTATATAAGGGCAGATTATTCCTATACGGGTGAGTCCGTGAACAGCATTGATCCGACCGTCGCTCAAAAGCAGGCAGCTTATGAGATCGTGAACTTTCAAGCTGGGTTCGAGCGCGCGGACTGGCGCGTAAATTTTTTCCTAAACAATGCCTTTGACGAGCGGGCCGCATTGTTCGTCAATCCGAACTTCTATGATTCCCGCGTAACGTCCAACAGACCTCGTGAACTTGGTCTCACGGTCTCACGCCAATTTTAAGCGCTTCCCGGCTCAAGCCGGATAGGATTTGCCAGCCAAAACGCATTCAGAAGCGCAAAGCATCATCCGATGGAGTGAAGTCGCCTGATCGGATGATGTGCGCGAAGGAGAATCTATTTCGCGCGGATGCGAAACGGCGCGCGGGCTAGTGTCGTTTGAGAATCATCCAGCATAAGCCGTAGCTCATAATCCCCGGCAGGCAATTGACCGTCATTGGTGCGGGTCGGGATGTCTGTCTCCCCAGAGAAACGCGCGCCTGTATAGGCCAAAGCCACATAATTCGCGACGCCTGGATCTCCAGCCTTAAACACCCCGATCCAATCAAAGCGATAGCCCGGCGCATTTTCCCAATGCGCACGCACGGGCTTTCCAGCGGCGATTTCGAGCGCTGTCGCTTTCAGAATGACGGGTGCGTTGTCTGTCGCGATGGCAAACCGCGTGCGCTTTAACTCGGCCCCCGACCGGCCGATCAGAACCGCATCGTATTCGCCAGGAGTCAATTCATTGGAGGAAAAGCGGACCGCGGGTCGCCACGGGCCGATTTCGTCAACAATTGCAAGCCGCGCGCTCGATATGGGCGCGCCAGCAGGTACGATGCGCGCGCTCCAAATTTCGGACGCGGGTTCGTGCCCGCGCACTAAGAATGTCTGACCGCGTATTATTCGCCGTGGGCTCACGGAGATTAAAGCTGGCGCGTCGATTGGCGTGACTTCGAATGTCGACACCACGGCGCGGTGATCGCTTGGCCAGGGCGACACGCTGATATCGACGTCGGGGCCATTTGGTTCACCCAAGATTTCACTCTTGATTGTTTGAGCAGGGCCGCCCACGAAAACATAGTCGATCCGGTCGCTGGTTTCGCGGGGACGCACAAACGGATGAGGCATACCGGCGGTCCAGGTGAAACCAGGTTTCTTGACGGGATCGGGATGCGCTTCCCGATAGGAATCCCGAAGACCTGCATCGATCAAGGCGCCAGTCGCCGGCCACGTCACGGGGTAGCGGATCACATCGGGTCGCGCTTTTTGCATTGCCGCATTCCAATCGCTTGGCGCAGGGGAGTTGAAATCGCCCGTCAAGAAAACAGGAACACCGGACGTTCCCAGTTTGGCGAGTGGCGTTAAAGCCTGAGCTTCTGAAAGGCGCGCACGCTTTTCCAGGGTCATAAGAGATTTCAGACCGGCGCCGTCGCGCATGGCTTCTGGGCCATAGGGATCGCTCGAAAGGTGGGTGTTGCCAATCGCCACGACCTTGCCGGGCCGGACCATAATCCACGCATGCAGCTTATCGGAATCCAGACCAACGATTGAATAAGGAGCGGCGGCGGATTCGGTCCGTATACCGAGCCCAGGATCGAAGATTGGGTAGCGCGACAATATGTTGCGGCGTGTATCGAAGTACGGATAGCCAGCCCCGAGCGCTAAGCGTTCAAGATTACCGTCGGGCTCTGCGACGCCAACAATATCGGCGTCCGCCTTTTTGAGCGCCTCGATTGTCGCAGGAAAACTCACTTGTTCGGCGCCGTACCAGACATTGAAAGCCATTATTCTGAGCTGTACGGCGTCCTGAGGCTCCGCGCGCGCGGGGTGCGCCTGCGCCGCAAAGACCACAAGCGTAAGCAAGGCGAACCAAAAGCGTTGAAACATCTGAATGGATCCGAAAAGCCAATTGAAAAGCGTTGGCTGTTCTTTTGCTGCAGGGGAACTACAGATTTGTGTCATCGCCGCTCCGCGCATCCATTTTTTGAGACCAGACGTCGCAGGCGCCGTTTGACCAAGATCAAATGCATAACGCTGCGACTGTTACAAATCCTTACGTAGGAGGCCACCCCTCAGGACGCTGTTTGCGCTCCTAAAAGGTTAGGTTCCACGAAGGGGACTATTATGCATCTCTTGAAGTACGCCTTCCCTGCGATCGTAATATCGCTTTTGGGCGTCGCCGCAGCTCACGCTGAGGGCTTCCAGCCAAAAGCCGCGGGCGCGTGGATGGTCAATCTTCGCGTCACGGATGTTATTTCCGACGAAGATGCGAAGATTGAGACGGCCGCTGGCGTTGACACTGGTCTGAAAGCGGATGTTTCCGACGACATCATGCCCACTTTGGGCATCACGTATTTTTTCACAGATCACATCGCCGCCGATCTTACTCTGGGCACGACAAAGCACACGGTTAAGGCGCAGGGCTTGGCCGGCAATCCTAAAGTCCATGAAACATGGGTTTTGCCGCCAGTCATCACGGTGCAATATCATTTCAATCCGAAGGGCCGCCTGAGCCCCTATGTCGGCGCTGGAGTGAATTACATGCTTTTCTATTCCGGCTCGGACGAAAATGGATTCACGGTCGATCTCGACGACGGCTTCGGGCTCGCGCTGCAGGCTGGCGTCGATTACGCCCTCAGCGGAAAATACTCGCTGAACGCGGATGTGAAGAAAATTTTCTTCGAGACTGACGCCGACATCAACAATGGGGCGCTCAAATCCAAAGTCGATCTCAATCCGTGGGTCGTCTCTTTGGGCGCCGGTTACAAGTTCTAAATTGACCTCCCGATGAGCAGTCGTTGCGACAGCTCACCAACTCAGCAGACGGCGCATTGCCGTCTGCTTTTTTTGTGCGTGAGACAAATGCAAAAATGCCCCGCCCGTTAGGGCGGGGCTCGATTTGTAGGCGCTTGCAGCGTGACGCCTTCGTGAGCCGGAATACCAGCGCGGTGGAGACGAATAGACTTTTAGCTATTCATCTTAGCAATCCTGTTGTCGACTAATCACAGGAACATATCGTAATTGGGCTCGCCGAATAAAGTCGCGCCGAGGTTTCGGCCGAATTTGTCAGCGTTGTTCGCCACATGCGTACGGCCGGTATGGATGTCCTTGAACGTCCGGGCGATCACATTGCCATTATAAATCCCCTGTGCACCGGAGGAATAGAACATCCGTGTGATGAGCTTGGCGCATCGGTCGGACGCTTCGGCTGCTTTGTATCGAAACCTCAGCCGCATCTCCATTGGGATCTCTTGGCCAGAAAGAACATATTGGCCGATCGTGTCGAACTGATTCCGAAGGGAGAGCTTCAAGTCGTCGATTGCCGCTTCGGCTTCGCCGGCGACCAATTGGGCATTTGGGTCGAGGGCGGTGCGCGCGCCGTCATTGGAGCCGACGCGTTTTGAAATTCCTTCGCGGAAGACGTCTAGCGCGCCTTCCAATGCGCCGATCGAAGACGTTGAGACGGCACGCGTGAAGATCTGGCCAAACGGATACCGGAATACTGGTGATTTATTCATTTGCAGACCGGGGCTGGAACTGGCGGCCCCATCCCGGGAATGGTGGATTCGATAGTCCGGCACGAAGGCGTCTTTGACTTCGACGTCATGGCTGCCTGTGCCGGACAAGCCGATCGTATCCCAGACATAATGCGTCTCCGCGTCGGATTTCGGAACCAGAAAGGTCACGTAGTCCGGCTTGCCGTCGACAGCGGGCAGCATGCCGCCGAGGAAGAGCCAATCGCAATGATCGACGCCTGAAGAGAAACCCCAACGGCCCGAGATTTTGTAGCCGCCGTCAACGCGCGTCACTTTCGCTTTCGGCATGTAAGACGACGAGATGAGAACGTTCGTGTCCGTGCCCCAGACGTCTTCCTGCGCCCGTTTATCGAACAAGCCCAATTGCCAATTGTGGACGCCGATCACGCCATAGATCCAGGCTGTGGACATGCAGGCGCGCGCCAAAGTCATCTGGATGTCGAAGAAGGTTTCGGGATTCATCTCGTATCCGCCATAAGCGGCGGGCTGAAGGACGCGAAACAGACCGGCCTTTTTCATTTCGGCGACCGTTTCATCAGGCACTTTGGCGTCGCGATCGGCTTTGGCGACGCGCGCTCTCAGCTTTGGCTGGAGCGCCTGTGCAGCGGCGACGAGGGTTTCGGGGGATGGCGTGAATGTAGAAACCATTGCAGTCATTTTTCTTCCTCCTTTTGTATGTTTTTAGAATCCGATGCTGAAATCGTGTCCCCAAAGACTTGCGGCTGTGCTTTCAAAGGCGACGTGGTGCTCCCAGTCGATGCGGCGCCCGCCATATCCAATTTCGAATGCAAAGCCTGCGGGCGACTGCACATAGAAAGAGACGACGCCGTCATTGATGTGCCGGCCCAGCGACGCCATGAGCTTTGCGTTATGTTTGGCGGCCCGATCCATGGCCCGGCCGACTTCGTCCATGTCGCGATATTCAATCATCGCATGCACGCAGCCGGATGCGACTTCACCTTCGAACAACGCGAGACTGTGGTGCCGCGGATTGTTACAGTGCGTGAAGTTGATGCGCATCGCTGGACCCGCTTCGCCGCCGGGCCGATGGATCATGAGATCCGCCAAGCCGAAGCCCATAACATCGCGAAAAAAGCGCCATGTGGCGTCGAATTCCGGTGCAGGCAAGACAGTGTGGCCCATGCCTTGATCGCCGGTGATGAATGCGGCGACGCCAACGGGCGAGATCATGCGCTGATAGTCGCTGCGATGGCCCCAGCAGAGCTCGTGATTGTTCCCGGACGGATCTTTGAACTGGATCAGGCCGATCACATGACGTGCGGCCGCGAGGGCTGAATCGCCTTCGGTGACGGCCACGTCTGCGCGCGCCAGATCGTCTTTCGCACGATGAAAAGCGGTTTCATCCGCGACTTCCCAACCGGAAATTGCGTAGCGGTCGCTTTTTGCCGAGCGTACGAAATAACGCCCCGCGCGTTCGTCCATCTTCAGGCGCACGCCGCCGCCCGGGGTTTGAAGCGCCTGCATACCCAAGACATTCTCTGCGAAGGGGATCCATTGATGTGGATCAACGGCGTCGACCACGACGTACGCTAAGCCCCGAACATCCATGACCGATCTCCGCCTTTTGGCTGCCGCGGCGCACTCGCTGCCGTGCATAAGGGGAGGTTGCGCTATGCGTAGTGAATTGTGTTTGATCTAACGCAAAGTGAAATCCGAATTCTTTGCCATACCTCAGTGGAGAATCTAGAGGAGGCAGCCAAACATGGCCAAAACAGCAGAATACGGATTGGGCGAGTTCACCTTCCCGCGGGGCTGGTTCGTGATCGCGGAATCCGCGAAAGTGAACACCGTGCCGATGAGCATCCGCTATTTTGGAAACGATATGGTCTTGTATCGTGGCCAGAGCGGCAAAGCGCATTTGCTCGACGCGTATTGTCCACACATGGGCACGCACCTCGGGGCAAACACGACATCTTATGTCGTGCGCGATCATCAACACGTGCAGGGCGATTCAATCCGTTGCCCCTATCACGCATGGCGCTTCGGCCCCGATGGTCAAGTCGACGACATTCCATATTTCAAAGGACCGTATCCGAAGGCTGCTTGCGTCCGCGCTTGGAAGATCCAAGAAAAGTACGGCATGGTTTGGGTGTGGCACGACGCCGAAAGCGGCGAGCCGAATTACGACCTGCCAGAGCTTGAAGAGTGGAACGATCCGCAATGGGTGCGCTGGCGGATCGACGACCTGGGCACGCTGAATTCGCACCCACAGGAATTCGTCGACAATATTAGCGATTACTCGCACCTCGATCCGATTCACGGCTCCACGGTTGAGTATTTCGAAAATGAGTTTAGCGATCATATCGCGATTCAACGTCAGGGCGGCGGTCATCGCACCCTCACCGACACCAAGCACATTCTTGAGACCTATACTTGGTATACGGGGCCTTCCTTTCTTCTCTCGCGGATGACCGGCGGTGAGGAAAGCATCATGATGATTACGCATACGCCGATCGACGATGGCGTGTCGCGCGCTTGGTTTGGCCTTTTGGTTAAATCGAAATCTGCGCTCGCAACGGATTCCGATATCGCCGTCGCGCGCGCTTATCAAGACACCAGTCTTGCTGCATTCGCGCAGGATTTCGAAGTCTGGTCGACCAAGCGTCCGGCGCTGCAGATCATGCAATTGCCCACCGATGGGCCGTTCGGCAAAGCGCGCACCTGGTACAAGCAATTCTACAATCCACGCGCCAAGGCGAAAGAATACCAAGACAAAGTACGTGGGGTGCACACTATTCCTGGCGTCGCGCCTGCGCCAGGGCTCAAGCAGGCGAGCTGAAAAGGCGGCATCGCCATTCTCTTAGTAAGGGCGGCGATGCTTGCCATGCTTTAAGGCATCTTGAAGCGTCACACCCATCAAGTAGATAAAATGTATTGTGTCAGAGCGTCCGAGGGGGCCGCCGACGCAATGCGCGTCAGGCTTCTTCCGGCCTGATCTCAGTCAACATCATTTTCTTGGTCGATCAGGATCCGGTTGGCGGCGCCTTCTAGGTCTTCGTACTGACTTGTATTCAGGCACCAAAGAAAAGCCGCAAGGGCCATCGCACCAAGCAAAAGAGCACCTGGGACGAGATAGATGAGAATATCCATGCCTACCTCCGCAGGGGCCTGATCCGATCGGCCTCGTTTAGATCGATCGAATAAGAGAAGCGCTTAAACCAGAGCATACGCTATCCTGCATCAATCACTCGACTGCAGAAAGCTTGAACGATGCGCTAAGGCGCGCGGCGTTCGCCATGACGATCAGAGAGGAAGAGGCCATCGCGACAGCGGCAATCAATGGCGTGATAAAGCCAAAAACCGCGAATGGTATCGCGATTACATTATAAAGAGCCGAGAACCCGAGATTCTGCAGCATGAGCGCCTTCGATCTTCGGGCAACGTCAATTGCCACAACAATCGGGCTCATTGCTTCGCCTTGCACCACAATATCGGCGGCGGCTTGACTGATGTCGATGGCGGACCCTGGTGAGACGGACACATGCGCAGCCGCGAGAGCCGCCGCATCGTTCAGGCCGTCACCAATCATCATCGGCCGCTTGCCCTGCGCCTTCAATTGTTCCAGGCGCGCGATTTTGTCTCCGGGCTGCGCGCAGCCGCGCCAAATGGCGATGCCCGCTGCTGCTGCTGCGATCGAGACCGCGCTGGGCCGATCGCCCGATAGCAACTCGACGTCTAAGCCGCGTTCACGGAGTGCGGCGATGGCGTCGCGCGCGTCAGAGCGCAATGCATCGCTGAAGGTCAGTCTCACTGACGGTTTGTCGCCGCAGGAAAACCAAAGTTCCGGAGATCCATCGCTGCTATCCGGCGCTTCTGGTGCGGCGAAGGCGCGGCGGCCTAAGCGGGCAGGAGCGCCATCAATTTTTCCTTCCAATCCATCGCCTGGAAACTCGCGGACATTGTCCGCCGCGATTCCGGGCCCTGCCGCCTCCACCAAGGCCCGCGACAAGGGATGGCGGGATGCGCGGGCGAGAGATGCAGCAGCTTTGACGGTCGCCGGTGCTGCGTCGGCGTTGAGGCGCGGCCTTCCGAGGGTTAGCGTGCCGGTTTTATCGAGAACGATATAATCTGCTTGCGCGATACGCTCCAATGCATCGCCCGATTTTACCAGTACGCCCCGGCGGAATAATCGCGATGTGGCGACGACCTGCACCGCAGGGATCGCCAGGCCCAGCGCACATGGACACGTTATGATGAGTACGGCGACCGCATTTTGAAGAGCGCCCATCACGCCAATATCCGCGGCGCCGCCGAATCCAAACTGCCGGAGGAGGGCGGGGGCGAACATCCAACCAAGGAATGTTGCGGCGGCGAGTGTGTGTACGATCGGCACATACAAAGCGGCGGCGCGATCCGCCAAACGAACAAAGCGTGTGCGCCCTTGTTCTCCGATTTCAACGAGGCGCGCGAGATCTGCAATTGTGGAATCTTCGACGCGCTTGGTCACGCGGACGATGAGGCCATGGGTCAAGTTTATGGCCCCAGCCTTTATTTCGTCTCCTGGCGCTGCAGGTACAGGCAGTGTTTCACCCGTTAGGATGGAAAGATCGATCTCCGAGCGGCCGCGTTCAATAATTCCATCTATTGGGTTTCGGTCGCCCGCCGCTAACGCGATTCTGTCTCCGGCGCGCAAGGCGGATGCGGGCGTCGCCATAGCGTATCCCGAATCGTCCAGTTTCGCGGCGGTCACGGTTTGCATGGCGATTAGATCTTTTGCGGCGGATCGAGCGCGCTCACGCAAAACGTGATCGAGATAACGGCCGATGAGCAACAGAAAGAGCAACATCACCACACCGTCGAAATAGGCATGGTGGCCGCGCATCAGAACTTCTGCGACGCTCATCCCGAGCGTGAGAAACACCGCAATGCTGATCGGCACGTCCATATTCGCTCGGCCGCGTTTTAAAGCATTCCACGCGGAGCGAAAAAACGGACGGCCAGAATACAACGCCGCCGGCACCGCGATCAGCGCGGACATCCAATAGAAGCCTGTACGGGTCGCTTCGCCCATGTCGATAGAGCCGAGCCAAATCGGCACGGAGAACATCATGATGTTCATGGCGGCGAAGGCGGATACCGCAAGGCAGCGCAAAAGATCGCGGCCGGTTTGATCTATCTCTCGACGGCTTGCATCCGGATCAAAGGCAACGCTGTCATAGCCGATGGCGGCAAGCGCTGTAACAAGGCCTTGGGCGGTATTTGCGCCGGCCCGCCAGGCAAGGGTCAAACGGCCTGTTGAAAGGTTCAAGCGCACGTGTTCAACGCCTGCTTGAGCAATAAGTCCGGATTCTATCTTACGAATGCAGCCGGCGCATTTGGCGCCGCGCACCAGGAGCTCGATCGTGTCCTTGCCGTCCCGCTGTCTGACGAATGCGGACGGATCGGCGCGGGTGAATTGCTCCGCCACTGGCGCCAGCCCAGCCGGACAGCCGTGTGCGGTTTCATCTAGCGTTGCTGTGAGGGCTGCCATTGGAGCCTTTCATCTATAACGTATCCATTGGTCCCATCGCGGGCGGTCGCGCGCAAATTCCAGACGCCGTGCTCCAAGCGGGGGATTGAGGCTTTGTAGAGGCCGTTGGATGAGTGAACAAAGTGCAACGGAACATCCAGCTTGCCCGCCGTGGGGCGGCGCATGACGCCATCAATGATGAGCTGATCGAGCGGCTGGCCTGTCCGATCCATGAAGGACACGCTGAGCAACGCGCCATCACTCGCCGGGGTCAAGCGGATGTCTGTCCGCCAGCCAAGCGCGGCCTGCACACGCCGCGCGTCCAGGGTTTCGTTGTACTGCAGGCCTTGCTGGTAGGGGCTTTGCCGGTCTTCGCCCGGAAACGATTGTATCGCAAAGGTCGCAAAGGCGATGTTTACGCCAATTGTGACTCCGAAGAATAAGAGCAATGCGGCGAGAACGTGGATGCCTTTCAGCTCGAATTCTTTGCGTGTCGCTGCGCTCATTTTTACTCTCCCGAAACAAAAGCGGCGGGCCGCTTGGCTTCGAACTGCGTCACCTGATCGCGGGCCACGAAGGTAACCTTACGTGGCGCCGTGCGCAGCGCTTCAGGCGGGGCCAGTAAACCGATCCGCGTCGTCGTTACCGAATCTGCTGTCGCGTGCACAATGATGGTGCGGGCGCCTCGGTTCGCTTCGCCGAAAGCCGAGAGCGTAAAGATTGGAAGACCTTCCAAAGTGACTTCCATGATTTTCGGCTCATAGGTTTTGTTGAGCACCTTTACCGCATAGCTATTGCGGATTGAGCCGTCGGCGAGTCGGACAAAGGGTGGATTCCGGTCACGCACGACCTCGATGCTCAAAGTTGCTCTGTGCACCATTTGATGCACCATGAAAGAAGAAATTGCGAGGATCAGCGCACTATACAAAATGATTCTGGGCCGAAATATATGCAGCCGAAAGGGCTGATTGGCGGCGCGCTGCGCGCTTTGCAGCTCACTGTTGTACCCGATCAGCCCCAGGGGCCGATCGACTTTCGCCATCACGAAATCGCAGGCGTCGATGCAAAGAGCGCAATTGATGCATTCCAATTGCATGCCATCGCGGATGTCGATGCCTTGAGGGCAAACGGCGATGCATTGTCTGCAATCGATACAATCGCCGCGGCCTTCCCAGATGGCGTCTTTCTTGTGCGCGCCACGCGGTTCGCCGCGATCTTTCCGGTAGGTCACGCTTAAGGATTCATGATCCATCATCGCGGCTTGGATACGTGGCCACGGACACATATAGGTGCAGACCTGCTCGCGCATCGTACCGGCAAGCGCGTACGTCGTGAAGGTGAGGATGCCTACGAATAAGTAGATTGTCACCGATGCTTTGCCGGTGAGGATCTCAGTGAGCAAAGTGGGCGCGTCGCCGAAATAAAAAACCCAGGCGCCGCCGGTTGCGACAGCGATAAAGAGCCAGATCGCATGCTTGGTTACTTTTTTTGCCGCCTTGCTCAAGGATGGCGGGGCACGGTCGAGCCGCATACGCGCGTTGCGATCGCCTTCGATCCAACGCTCCACGTGAATGAAAAGATCGGTCCAGATGGTTTGCGGGCAGGCGTAGCCGCACCAGACGCGCCCAAACAATGCCGTGAAAAGGAAAAGCGCCAGCGCTGCGAGAATAAGCAGGCCGGTGACGAAGTAAATTTCCTGCGGCCACAACTCGATGAAAAAGAAATAGAAGCGGCGATGCTCAAAATCGATCATCGCAGCCTGGTTGGGACGGTCGACGCCTCGATCCCATCGAATCCATGGCGTGATGTAATAGATGGCCAGCATGCCAGCCATCATGATCCACTTCAGTTTGCGATACCGGCCAGACGGTATTTTCGGATAGATCGGCGTTCGCTTCTTATAGAGTTCGCGCGCTTCTTGGCTATTGACGGCCTCAACGTCGATACGCTCGGCGTCGCCTGTGTGGGTGGAGGCCGTGCTTTGGTTCAACATTTCAATACGTTTTCTTGGCGCCGGGGTCGCTCGGCATCGGGGCCGCGCTTGTAGGCTCATTGGCGTTCGCCGGCGCTACGGGAGGCGGCGTTTTTTCGCCGCCGCCCAAGGCGTAAACATAGATGGCCAGCGCACGTATGGTGCCGGGATCGAAGCGGGACTGCCACGAGGGCATCACGCCGGCGCGCCCGAGCTCAATCTGTTGACGGATGTCTGCGCGCGTGTCGCCATAGAGCCAAATATCGTCTTGCAGGCTCGGCGCGCCGGTGGTGCGGTCGCCCGCACCGGTCACGCCGTGGCACGATGCGCATTGTAGTAAAAAGATCGGCGCGGCGGCATTCGCCGCCTTTAGGTTGGGTGCGATGCGTTTCTGAGCCGCGGAGATGGACAGTACATATTCGGTCAGATTGCCGATCTCTGAAGGCGTCAACAATTGGTCACGCCCGAATGCGGGCATTTGGGACATGCGCGTCTCCGGATGAGAGGATCGTATGCCGACACGTATCGTTTTTTCGATATCGTCCGGAGCGCCGCCCCACAGCCACACATTGTCCGCGAGACTTGGATAGCCGCGCACGCCGCCGCCGCCGGCGCCGTGGCAGGTGCGGCAATTGTCATTAAAGGCGGTTTCGCCAGCGGCGAATCCAAACTGGCGCAATTGCGGATCCGCAATCGCCGCATCGAACGAGACGCTTTGCAAGCGCTCGAAGTCCCCGGCCCGGGCGCTGTGCAGCGTGTTCAACTCCGTCACTACTTCTCTGCGGTCTGAATGGCCCAGAACACCTTTTGTATAACCGTTGAGCAAAGGCCAGGACGGCATCAACACCCAATAGACCACTGCAATGGCGATGCAGGCATAGAATATATAAAGCCACCAGCGTGGCAGCGGCGTATCAAGCTCTGTGATGCCGTCCCATTCGTGCCCTGTCGTGGATTGATTGGTGATGGCGTCTTTTTCGCGATTGTCGTGGTCCATCATCACTCATCTCCGTGGTCAAGCGGCGCGCGCGCCGCTTTGACAAACTCGTCGCGATTCGACGGCCAGAGGGCGTAGGCGACGGCGATGCAAAATGGGATGATCAATAAGAACATGCCCCAGGTTTTCGCAAATTGTGCGACAGATTCGTAGGTCATCGTGGCTCACCGTTGATTCGCTGGATCGTTCTCTTCGTAGGTCTTGAAATCGACTTGGTTGCCCAGCGATTGAAGGTAAGCGATGAGCGCATCCATTTCGCTGATCCGTGTTGGATCGCCATCGAAGTCTCTTTGCGCGACGTTCGGATAGCGCTTGGTGAAATCGTAAGCGCCGTCAGCGTTCGGATCGGCTTGCGCGATCAGGTCGTCTTTCGCGAACGTGATTTGATCTACGGAATAAGGCACCCCGAGCGCTTTGTTTGCGCGCAGGTCGCCGTCGATATGCGTTGGGTCGAGCTCCGCCTTCGCAAGAAATGCGTAAGGCGGCATGACGGATTCCGGCACCAATGCGCGCGGATCTTTGAGGTGATCCCGGTGCCAATCGTCGGAATACCGGCCGCCGACCCGGGCCAGATCCGGTCCTGTGCGCTTAGACCCCCATTGGAAGGGACGATCATACATGCTTTCTGCGGCGAGCGAATAATGTCCGTAGCGTTCGACTTCATCGCGTAATGGACGGATCATCTGTGAGTGGCAGCTATAGCAGCCCTCACGGATGTAAATACGCCGGCCCGCAAGTTCGAGCGGCGTGTAGGGACGTACGCCTCGAACCCGCTCAATCGTGCTCTCGATAAAGAACAAGGGTGCAATCTCAACGAGCCCGCCGATGGCGACCACGACGAGGATGCCGACCAGCAGCGCGAGAGAGTGCTTCTCGAAAAGCTTATGAAACTTCCACATCAATATGACCTATTCAGCGGCTGCAGCGATGGCGGGTAGGTCCGGCGCCGTTTTGCGCGCAGGCGCGTCACCGCGCGCTGTGCGCCACAAATTGTAGGCCATGAGCGCGGCGCCGAGGAAATACAGGAGTCCACCCAGCGCCCGGATCGCATAATAAGGGTGCATGGCCTGAACGGTTTCGACGAAGGAATATTCGAGGAAGCCAAGTTCGTTGTAAGCACGCCACATCAAGCCCTGCATAATGCCCGCCACCCACATCGAGGTGATGTAGAGAACGATGCCGATCGTAGAGATCCAGAAGTGCCACTCCACGAGCGCGTTGGAATAGAGGCGTTCGCGCTTCCATAGCCATGGCGTCAGGCAGTACAGCGCGCCGAAGCTGACATAGCCAACCCATCCCAGTGCGCCGGAATGCACATGTCCAATCGTCCAATCCGTGTAGTGAGAAAGTGAATTCACCGCCCGGATCGACATGACCGGACCTTCAAATGTCGACATGCCATAGAACGCAACCGACACCACGAGCATGCGAAGCACGGGATCGGTGCGCAGTTTGTCCCAAGCGCCAGACAGGGTCATGAGGCCGTTGATCATGCCGCCCCATGAGGGCATCCACAGCATGATGGAGAATGTCGCGCCGAGGCTCTGCGCCCATTGCGGCAAGGCGGTGTAGTGCAGGTGGTGCGGACCGGCCCAAATATAGATGAAAACCAGCGACCAGAAGTGCACGATCGACAGTCGATACGAATAGACGGGCCGCTCGGCTTTTTTGGGGATGAAGTAGTACATGATGCCGAGGAAGCCGGCGGTGAGGAAGAAGCCGACGGCGTTATGGCCGTACCACCATTGCGTCATTGCATCCTGAACGCCGGAAAATGCGGAATAAGAGAACCAGTCTCCGCCCGACGCAGGCAGCGCCAGATTGTTGACGATGTGCAACATCGCAATAGTGACGATGAAGGCGAGGTAGAACCAATTGGCGACGTAGATATGTTTTTCTTGCCGCCGCCAGATCGTGGCGAGGAAAACGCCGAGATACGCGACCCACACCACAGTTAGCCACAGGTCCGTGTACCAAGGCGGCTCCGCATATTCTTTGCTCTGTGTGATGCCCATCAGATAGCCGGTGCCGGCGAGCACGATGAAGAGCTGATAGCCCCAGAATACGAACCAGGGCCAAACGCCGCTGGCGAGCCGCGCGCGGCATGTGCGTTGCACGACATAGAACGACGTGGCGATCAGCACATTGCCGCCGAAGGCGAAGATCACCGCTGACGTGTGCAAAGGGCGCAGCCGGCCGAAATTCGTCCAGCCAAAATCGGGGAAGTAGAAGATATTGGGAAAAGAAAGCTGCAGCGCGATGATGACGCCGACCAGCAATCCGGCGAGCGCCCAGAATACCGAGGCAATGACGCCGGCCTTGACGACCCCGTCTTCGTATCGCGTCCTGATTACGGGCTGAGAGACGCCGTAAACAGAGGCCAGCGCAAAGAGCCCAAAGACGAAGGCGGCCACCATCGTCCACATCTGGACGGCGAATGGACCGTTATGGGCGTTTGCAGCGCCCAGCAGCGCCAGTCCAGCGCCGATGGCCAGGATCACGCCCGCAAGGATAGCATCAGTCCGCTTGGACGCGGGCAGCGCCAGTTGTGCCATCTATTTTCCCCTACATTCGAGGTCTCACCAAAGCGCCCATGCGCACGCTGGCGCTTTGACCTCAATCAAAGTTGAGCGGCGTATTTGCTTTAGAAGCGTCGCTGAGTTGGCGGCGTGGCGGCGTCAAACGTGCACGGAGCGCTTGAGGTACATCTATGAGCAGCAATCCGAAACGGTGGGGCGCTGATTGGCCGATTATTTCCGGGGACCTCGTCGTTTGGTCATTGGTATCGGTGAGCGTTGTCGCGACGGTCCTGATTCTGCTGCGGCTAAAATGGCTTAATTTAAGCGCGGGGGCGGCAGATTGGTGTGCGGTGAGCGGCCGTTCGGAGACGTTGAGCCTGGGGCATTGCATATTGTGTTGGGAAGCAATCGTCGCCGCCGGTTTGATGATGGCTTTGGCGTTATGTGTGAGGACGCCAGCTTCAGCGCTGGATGCAAATAAGCGCTAATTCATGAGCGCTCAATGGCGCTTGATGTTGCTCACGTCGCACCGATAGGCGCAAAGTACCGGCCGGACAGAAAATAACGGCCGTAATCGCTTTAAAAAATTCGGGATCGGGGCTGCGCGGACATTTCCAGCGCGACGGCGTACTGCCGATGGCGACGCTGTCGAAATTGTTGCAAGAATGATGGCGGCAGGGGCTTCCCCAAAGCCTACACTTTCCGCCTTGAGTTTCAGCCCCTGGCGCCGATAAGCCGCCTAGGCTTCACCGTCTAACTTGGCCGAACGCGCTTCGCTGGCGTTGGTCACGATTGTGCACGCAAAAAGTACAGCGAGAAAAACAAGCATTGAGCCAAAGGCGATTTCCGGGATGATATAGTTCATAATTGGGCTCCACATTTATCGAGATCGTCGACAATGAGAAACACTATGCACAACCCGCAGCCATGCTGTTTGACGCGGATCAAACCTATAGATTTCGCCGTCGCTATCAAAAGCGCGGCGGCGATGGAGACATTCAGGTGAAACATGCGCAAAAACCTGGGATTCTACTCGCCATGGCGATGGCTGTTTCGAGTGGCGCCGCGTATGCCGGAGAGACGAAGGAAGCGCGCTTGATCGCCGACGGTCGAATGATTGCGGAGCAAAATTGCGCTGCATGTCATGCCATCGGCAATAAAGACCAAAGTCCGAATGCAGCGTCGCCGCCGTTTCGGACTTTGGCGTCCAAATATCCTCTCGAGTCGCTGGTGGAGGCGCTCGCAGAGGGCATTTCGGTTGGTCACGCGGAAATGCCTCAGTTTCAATTTGAGCCGAAGCAAATTGACGCTCTTGTCGCTTACCTTGAAAGCGTGCAGCCGCGTGACGGCAAATGAGAGGCGGTGCGCGGCAGCAAGAAAATACGCTGATTTGATCTTACGCAAGGCAGAGGCCGGGAGGTGCAGGTTTCATAGGCGCTCGGACAGTGAGGCGAATGTCGGCGAATTGATCCCGTAAACTCACTGAAAGCTTACTGAAAGCTTCTGGCGTATTCAGCAAAAAGCGGCGCGCTCAAGCTCGTATGCGGTATCGGGGCGAATTGGGTTTTTCGCCGCGAGGCTTTCAACGCCATTTGAGGAGCGCGGCATGGCATACAAAGATATTACGCTGTTCGTGTTTTCGGTCGCTGAAGATGAGCCCGTCCTTGCGATCGCCGAACAACTTTCCCCGCAGGAAAATCCGCACATGGCGGCAGTCTTGGTTCAGCTAGAGCCGGACCCTCCCGTATCGCCGGACGGAATCATCATCGGTGCTATTTGGGGCGATATCGTTGAGCAGTTTTCCCGACAGTTTGCGGCTGAGATTAAAGCGCTGGAGAAGCGCTGTGCACTGATGGATTCAGATGTCGAAGTACGGGCGCTCAGCGTCAGTTCCGGTTTGGCGGCAAGCGCGGCCGTTACTCAAGCGCGTCACACCGATCTTTCGATCATGCTGCGTCCACGCGGGGTTCAGATGGCTGAGGTCCGGTCGAGGATGTTCGAGGCCCTATTGTTCCGGTCCGGTCGTCCGGTGCTTTTGGTTCCACCAGAATGGAAAAGCGCTGCAGCTGGCCGCCGCATCGTCATCGCTTGGGATGGAAAGCGTGAGGCTGTGCGCGCTACCGCAGATGCGATGCCTCTATTGCGCGAAGCCGATAAGGTTTTTGTCGTCACCTTGGACGCCAACCCGAGCGCTGAGGGCTTAGGGCCCGAGCCCGGCGCCGACATCGCGATTCATCTGGCCCGGCATGGTTTGAATCTCGAGGTGCGGCGTACGCAAACACGCAATGGCGACGAGGCGGCGGCGCTCATCCAGACTGCACGCGACGTTGACGCGGATCTGATTGTGATGGGCGGGTTTGGACATTCGCGCTTGGGTGAAATGGTTTTTGGCGGCTTGACGCGATCAATGCTCAAGGCCTGTCCTATACCGCTTTTTTTGTCTCACTGATGCTGATCGTCCGCACTTCTGCGCGGCGTTCATGCACGAAGCCGGCGCTATTGCGTAAGGCAGGCGATTTGTCAGGTTTTGTCACAAAGCCTGTCAGGGTTTGGCAAACGCCTGCAAGGTATGCCGCTTAGTCCTAGCGCGGACACTTCGCATTGGGAGACTAAGCCGTGTGCATCAGCGAAAAACATACCATTGAGTTCGATCGTGGCGTGAGCACGGGTCATTTGGCGCGAACGGCTTGCGGCGTTCGTCAACTCGAAGCCGGCCAGCACCTTTTTTATGAAGGCGCCCAGCGGACCCATATCTTCGTTATCGAAACCGGCTGGGTGAAGCTCTATCGGACTTTGATCGACGGACAGCGGCAAGTTGTGGGCTTTTGCAATGGTGGATCCGTTCTTGGACTTGACGGCAATGGCGACCACGTAAATTCCTGTGAAGCGGTTACACCCGTTAAGGTCAGGGCCATCGCACTCTCTCAAATGACCGAATTGTGCCAACGCGATCCTGATTTGGCCACGGAATTGCTGCGTCAGATGGGCCGCCAATTGGGGAGCGCACAGGCGCATTTGACCACAATCGGCGCCCAGACTGCGGACCAGAAATTGGCCACATTCCTGGTCGCGTTTGCGGATTATGAAGGTGAGGGTGAATGCGAGTTTGATCTGCCCATGCGGCGGACTGATATCGGTGAATTCCTGGGTCTGCGGTTAGAAACGATCTCGCGCAAACTGACCGAGTTTCAACGCCGCGGTTGGGTGCGAATGATCTCGATGTACAGGTGTCGGATACTCAATCGTGAGGCGCTGGAACATCTTGCTGAGGGCGGCGATATTGATGAGCTTGCTCTTTCAACTTTTCGCCATTGAGGGCAAGCTCAGCGCCCCATTCCGCCCTATCCTAGAATCGCCCGTTTTGAATGTTTCAGGGGGGCAGATGCCCTTATTTCGCCCATATCTTGGGAACCAGCTAGGGCCTCAGCTATTGCGCTTCTAAATCTTTGTTTTGGTCTGTTTTCTAAGCGCTTGCGCGCGCGGGGCGAGCCTGTAAAACTCGTCCGCCGGACAACATGTCTGAGGCGTCGTGTGGGATTTGCGCCGTGGCGGGGGAAGTAAATCAAGTCAAATTGCTCATTGTCGACGACGATGATGGATTGCGCGAGACGCTGGCGGATTTCTTCGAACAAGAAGGCTATGAGGTTGCGGCGGCCGCTACGACGGCGGAAGCGCGGGCAGTGTTGACGTCATTCGCCGCAGATCTTCTATTGCTGGATATTAACATGCCTGGCGGGGATGGTTTGACGTTTGGCGCCGAACTTCGGGCGCGTATTGCGACGCCGATCATCTTTCTGTCTGGTAAGGGCTCGATGGTCGATCGTGTGGTCGGCCTCGAAATCGGTGCAGATGACTATCTCGCGAAGCCTTTTGAGCTGCGAGAATTGCTTGCGCGTGTTCGCGCTGTATTGCGGCGAACACGGCCTCAGACTGTTGAGCCTTCGGCAAACAATGAAAAAGTCGGCCGTTTTTCAGGCTTGGTTTTCACGCCGTCGCTGCGGCGTCTTGCGACCGCATCCGGTCAGATTATCAACCTGACCGGGGCGGAATGGAAATTGTTTGCGGCGCTCGTCGACAAGGCGAACAAGGTGCTGACTCGGGACGCCATCGCAGACCTAATACGCCATGAGGATTGGGAGGCGTTTGACCGCAGCACGGATACGCTTGTCAGCCGGTTACGGCGTAAACTCTCAACATATGTTGACTCAGGGCAGCTGATTCAAACAGTACGCGGCGAAGGATACGTGCTCGCCGCCGACGTAAAATGGTCCGGCCCTAATTAAGACCGCCGGCCTTCGCAGCCAGGACTTGGTGGACCATTTTCGCCAATTGGATACGGCTTGCAGGCTTTTGTAAAAAGGGTTGGTCGTGCGCCAGTCCGGACGTCGCCATGTGCGGGGAATAGCCGGACGTCAGAACGGTTTTTATTTGCGGCGCCGCCTGGTTTATCGCGTGCGCCAGCATATGGCCGTCCATTTGTCCGGGCATCACAATATCGATGAGCGCCAAGTCAATCGCGGCGCCGGACTGCACCAATTCCAATGCGCTTGCACCGTCTGTCGCCACCCTGACTTTATATCCAAGTCCCTCAAGACGGGACACAGTGACAAGGCGCACGTCCGGGTCGTCTTCGACGACCAGGATGAATTCGCCGTCGCCCATGGGCGCTATTTCTTCCGCTGGTTCTCTTAGTTCTTCGGTCTCCGAATCTATGATGGGGAAAAACAGGCTAACGCGCGTACCTTTATCGATTTCGCTATAGAGGCGGGCGTGACCTCCGATTTGTTTCATGAAGCCGTAGACCATACTCAGGCCGAGACCCGTTCCAGACCCCACCTCCTTTGTGGTGAAAAAAGGCTCCACAGCGCGTGCGCAGACCTCAGCGCTCATGCCTACGCCCGTGTCGGAGACCGACACACGGATATAATCGCCGGGGGGCACTTCCGCTGGTGTCCGCAGATCGTCTTCATACGTTACGGCTTCAGCCTCGATCACCAGTGTTCCGCCATTGGGCATGGCGTCTCGCGCATTCAGCGCCAAATTTAGAATCGCGGTCTCGAATTGATCGATGTCCGTCTCCACAATGGCGCTGGTCTTCGGCAGATCCATTCGGACGGCGATGCGTTCACCAATCGACCGCTGTAAAATCTCAGACATGTCGCGAAGCGCGAGCGCCAAATCGATGGGTTGCTTGGTGAGCGGCTGTTTCCGGGCAAAGGCGAGAAGGCGATGCGTAATCCGTGCGGCCCGCGTCGCGGCGTCCTGAGCACGGACAAGGGCGCGGCGCGCGGCCCGCGGCAGGTCGATATCCGCAATCATCTCAAGATTGCCGCCGATGACGCTCAGGATATTGTTGAAGTCATGCGCAATGCCGCCGGACAGCTGACCAATAGCGTCTAGTTTTTGATGGTGCAGAATAGTTTCTTCGGCGCGCTTTTTCTCCGTCAGATCGTAAATGATGCCAACAAAGAGATCGCTATCCTCTGTTCTTGTCTCACCCACGGAAAGATACATGGGAAAGATCGCGCCATTGGCTTTCATGCCCTGGAGTTGCCGCCCAATTCCGATGATGCGCTTGACGCCTGTATCGCGGTGACGCGCAAGATAAGTGTCGTGCTGCTCACTGAAAGGAGGTGGCATGAGCATACTGATATTCTGCCCGATCATCGCCTCCTTGGCGTAGCCGAAAAGCGTGATGCATGCCGGATTGACGTATTGAATAATTCCCGCAGTGTCGATGACGATCAGGCCATCAACCATGGTTTCGGGTACGACCAAAAATCGAGGGTCGGACAGCAGCTGCTTCAATGTTGATCCCTGCCAGGAAAGCTCAACTGAACTGCATATAGGATCGGCCAGTCGGACGCTAGTTGGCGTCCCGTCGAGCCCGAGGGAGCGATTTGGCCCAATAAGGTGAACTTGGCGATTCATCCGCTTGATTATGGATCGCGCCAATGTGGACGCCTTGATCCATATCAGTTGAAAGTCTTTCGGCGGGGTTCAGCGGCCGCCGATCGACCACCGTCAAAGGACTTCAAGTCCGTCTACCATCTAGCCACCGCATTGCTGGCGTCGCGCTCATGCCGTGGACGACGATGGACATGAGCACCACTGGGCCTGTGATAGCCCATAGCCGCTCACTCGAGGCGAGCCCAACATGATTGACGCCTTAGGCGATATAATAAAACGATCCGATGCCGCGAATGCCAAAGAAGGATAAGAGCCCGCGCTCTTTGATCGGATGGCCAGATCCGACGAGCGATATCCACCCCGCCACGGGCCGAATAATGAATACGATGACCAGCGCGGTGAGGCCGTCGGCCAATGACAAATTGGCGAATAGCCCTGTCGGATGCTGTCAGTTTAACGCGAACTAGTCTCTGTCTGTTTGGTAACGTACCAAATTGAGATACGATGCTTCATGGGTTCGCTCTCATTTAAACGTCACCGTTTTCCAGCCGAAATCATCCGCCACGCGGTATTGTTATATTTCCGCTTCACGCTGAGCTTTCGAGATGTTGAGGAACTGCTAGCGCAACGCGGCGTCGATGTGACTTATGAGGCCATTTGGCGTTGGACGATAAAGTTTGGTCCGCAAATTGCAAAAAACCTTCGGAGTAAGCGTTTATCTGTAAGCCCGCGCTGGCATTTGGATGAGATGGTTTCAAACATCTCTGGCGCACGAATGTGCATATGGCGTGCGGTAGATGACGAGGGCGAAGTCTTGGATGTTCTCGTCCAAAAAGAACGAGACACAGGCGCAGCCTTGAAGCAGTTGCGCCGATTACTTCGCAATCAGCGTACAACACCGACAACGATTACAACTGATGGTCTGGGCTCATACGCTGCGGCGCTGCGAGCACTCGACATGCAGGATTGTCATAGGCCTGGACGGCTTCGAGACAATAATCGGGCTGAAAATTCTCATCTGCCGATACGGCGACGAGAGCGAAAGATGCAAGGCTTCAAATCACAGTCATCTGCTCAACGCTTTCTCACTACCCATGCAGCAATTTACAACACCTTCTAAACTCCGCCTCGTCTTGTCAGCCGCCGCCTGCTTCGGCGCTTGCGCGCTGATGCGGCAGCAGTTTGGGCGGACACCACGATCTCGGCTTAAGATTTTTCCAGACTTGGCCACACTGTTTGGCTAGGTGTTTATGTGAAAAGCCGGCTGGCGGGTACTTTGGAGAGACTTCTTGGACGCTCCTGAAGACAAAATAGACTTCACCGGACAGGTCGCAATCGTTACGGGCGGCGGCAACGGAATCGGCAGGGCGCATTGTCTGGCATTGGCGGCGCGGGGCGCGAAGCTCGTTGTCAACGACCTTGGCGCCAGTTCCTCGGGCGCGGGGCGCGCGAGCGAAGCCGCAGATCGCGTGGTTGACGAAATCCGGGCGGCGGGCGGCGAGGCGATCCCGAATTATGAAAGCGTCGCCACGCGTGAGGGTGGGGCGGCGATTATTGCGGCGGCGTTGAAGGCTTTTGGCCGGATCGATGCGCTCGTCAACAATGCCGGCTTCCTGACGGACGCCCCGTTTGACGAAATGACCGACGCGCAGATCGACACCATAATCGACGTTCATTTGAAGGGCGCCTTTTACGTCTCGCAGCCGGCCTTCCGCGCGATGAAAGACGCCGGCTATGGGCGGATCGTGTTTACCGGATCGGCTTCGGGAATGTTCGGACACGCGTGGCACGCAAGTTACGGCGCCGCCAAAGCCGGGATGTTGGGCCTGATGAACGTAGTCGCGCTGGAGGGCGTGCCGCATGGAATTCTCGCCAACGCGATCATGCCAAATGCGGTGACGAGGATCAGCGAATCCTTATCCAGAGGCTTCATGGAGAACAAGTCG
>Ga0247843_1002891_pt1 | contig 29714 bp, 27 predicted proteins | sample LaCruzMarch2017__FD_192420 | JGI IMG/M metagenome (GOLD analysis project Ga0247843, IMG submission 192420) | Freshwater microbial communities from meromictic Lake La Cruz, Castile-La Mancha, Spain - LaCruzMarch2017_8m | ecosystem: Environmental > Aquatic > Freshwater > Lake | place: Spain... | reverse complement strand
ATCGGGCTTTCGCCCGGTGGCGGCGTGAGCGGCGCGCCGCCCGGCTCACGCCCGCCCGTCATCGCGCGAGGAAGGCCCGCAATTCAGCGATCTCACGCTCCTGCGCGGCGATGATTTCCTCCGCCAGGCGGCGCATGGCGGGGTCGGTGCCGTGGCGCAGCTGGGTGCGGGCCATGGCGATCGCGCCCTCATGGTGCGGGATCATGGCGGCGGCGAAGTCGCGGTCGGGGTTGGCCGAGTAGCGGATGTTCATGTCGCGATGCATGCGGTCATTGGCCGCGCGCAATTCGCGCACATGCGGCGCATCGGCACCCCGGGCGGGGGCGCCATGGCCGGCATGCTGGGCGGCGGCGGGCAGGGCGAACAGGCAGGCGGCAAGGGCAAGGCGCAGCATGGTGGTTCCTCCGGTCGGGTGGGTCACCCTGTGTGCAACCTTCCCCCCACGGTAAGGCAAGGGGGTCACGCCTTGCGCCAAACGGTCCCCTGCGGCCCATCCTCCAGCAGGATGCCCTGGCCTGCGAGCGTGTCGCGAATGCGATCCGCCTCGGCCCAGTCCTTGGCTTTCCGCGCGGCAAGCCGGGCGGCGATGGCGGCCTCGATGGCGGCCGCATCGGCCACATCGCCGCGGAACCATGCCTCCGGCGCCTGGCCCAGCAGGCCAAGCAGCCCGGCGCAGGCCAGGATGCGGCCCTTCAGGGCGGGCAGCGCGCCGGCATCGCCACTCTCCAGCGCCGTATTCGCCGCCGAGACCAAATGATGCAGCGTGGCCAGCGCCAGCGGCGTGTTCAGATCATCCGCCAGCGCTTCCTCGAAGGGCGGGGATTCGATGGGCAGCGGCGCATCGCCCGCCGCGGCCACCACATCCGCCATCTTGGACAGGGCCCGGTAGAAGCGATCCAGCTCGCGCCGCGCCTCCTGCAGCCCCTCCAGCGTATAGTCGAGCGCTGCGCGGTACTGCGTCTTGAGCAGCACCAGGCGGAACGCCTCGCCGGCCCAGGGGCCCTCGGCCAGGATGTCGGCGACGGTGCGGAAATTGCCGAGCGATTTCGACATTTTCTCGCCATCGACCAGCAGCATGCCATTGTGCATCCACAGCCGCGCGAAGACGCTGCCAGGATGCGCGCAGAGCGATTGCGCTACCTCATTCTCATGGTGCGGGAAGATCAGGTCGGCGCCGCCGCCATGGATGTCGAAATCGGGCCCCAGATACTTCAGCGACATGGCGCTGCATTCGATATGCCAGCCGGGACGGCCGCGGCCCCAGGGGCTGTCCCAGCCGGGCTGCACCGGCGCGCTCGGCTTCCACAGCACGAAGTCGCCCGGGTCGCGCTTGTAGGGCGCCACCTCGACCCGCGCGCCGGCCAGCATATCCTCGGGCGAGCGGCCGGACAGCGCGCCATAGGCGGCGAAGCTGCCGACCGCGAACAGCACATGCCCCTCGGCGGCGTAGGCGTGGCCGGATGCGATCAGCCTTTCGATCATCGCGACCATCTCGGGCACGGTGCCGGTGGCGCGCGGCTCGACATCCGGTGGCAGGTTGCCCAGCGCCGCCATGTCGGCGTGATAGTCGGCGACGGTGCCTTCCGTGACCTCGGCGATGCTGCGCCCGCTCGCCTCGGCGCGCTGCATGATCTTGTCGTCGATGTCGGTGATGTTGCGCGCATAGGTCACGCGCGGGAACAGCCGGCGCAGCAGACGTGTCAGCACGTCGAACACCACCACCGGGCGCGCATTGCCCAGATGCGCCCGGTCATAGACGGTGGGGCCGCAGACATAGAGGCGGATATGGTCGGGATCGAGCGGCGCGAAGCGTTCGCGCCGGCGGGTCGCGCTATTGTGGAAGTGCAGATCCATGGGGGGGTACACCGCTATTCGAGATGGCCAGCGCCAGGCGTCGCAGCGCCTTGTCGCGGCCGATCAGTGGAAGAAGGACCTTCAGGTCCGGCCCGTGATCCTCGCCCGTCAGGGCGCGGCGCAATGGCAGGTACAACAGCTTGCCCTTGCGGCCGCTGCCCTGCCCCACACGCGCTGTCCAGGCAGGCCATGTGGCCTCATCCCAGGGTCCCTCGGGGGCGGTTTCGGCGGCCAGGCGCAGAAGATCGGCGTCGGCGGCATCGCCCACCGGCATGATATCGCCGGCAACCACATTCCACCAGTCCCGGCTTTCGCGGAACAAATCCAGGTTCCCCCGCACCGCCTGCCAGAAATCCTCTCCGGCGCCGTCGGGCAGCCGGTCGCGCACGGTGGTGAAGTCCAGCCCATGCAGATACTTCCGGTTCAGTGCCAGAAGCTGCTTCAGGTCGAAGCGCGCCGCGGAATGGGAGACGCGCGACAGCGCATAATCCGGCGCCAGATCGGCCGGCATGCCCGCCACCGGATCGGCCGAGGAGCCGAGCGCCAGCAGGTAGCCAGCCAGCGCCGCCGGCTCCACCCCGTCCCGCCGCAACTGCCGGAGCCCCATGGAGCCAAGCCGCTTCGACAGTGGCCCGCCATCGGCGTCCGTCAGCAGCGGCAGGTGGGCGAAGCCGATCCGCGCCGGATCGCCGCCGAGTGCCGCGAAGATATCCAGCTGGATGCCGGTATTGGTCACATGGTCCTCGCCCCGCACCACGTCGGTGATCTTCATTTCCAGATCATCGACGACCGAGGTGAAGGTGTAGAGGAAGCTGCCATCGGCGCGGATCAGCACCGGATCCGACAGGGAAGAAAGCTTGACGTTGCGCGGGCCCAGCACGCCATCCCGCCAGGCAACGCTGCCATTGGCCAGCAGGAACCGCCAGTGCGGCGACTTGCCATTGGCGATGGCGCGGTCCAGCTGTTCCTTCGTCATCTTGAGCGCGGCGCGGTCATAAAGTGGCGGCTTGCCCTGGCGGACGCGCTGTTCGCGCTTGGCGGCCAGTTCCTCCTCGGTCTCGAGGCAGGGATAGAGGCGCCCGCTGGCCTTCAGCTTCTCGGCGGCCGCGGCGTACAGCGCCAACCGGTCGGTCTGTCGGGCAAAACCGTCCCAGGTGAGGCCGAGCCAGTGCAGATCTTCCTCGATCGCGGCGGCATATTCGGGCTTGCCGCGCTCGACATCGGTATCGTCCAGGCGCAGCACGAACTGCCCGCCATGGCGCCGCGCCAGGCAGAAATTGGCCAGCGCCGCGCGGGCATTGCCGACATGCAGCAGGCCGGTGGGCGATGGGGCGAAGCGCAGCTTCATGCCTCATCCTCCTCCAGATCATCTTCATCGCGGCGCGGATCGAGGATGCGCCAATTGCGTTCCTCCGCGTCGGTGACCGGCTTGGCGAGGAAGCCAGCCAACTCGGCGCCGCTGGTCCAGCCATCCGCCTCGGCGCCGACGACCAGCGCATCCTCGCCGAAGGCGAACCAGGCGTCGCGCACGTCGGCGCTGCTCATGCGCGGGCCGCGGCAGCGTTCAACGCTGTCACGCACATAGCGGCGGGCGAAGGCGTTGGCGTGGATCAGCGTATCGAAGCCGCGCACCACTTCCACCGGGTCCGCGCCATTGGCGCCCGAGAGATCCATGATGTGGACCGCCAGCCCTTCCACGCGACCAAAAGCCTGGTCGATCAGGATCGGGTCTTCATCGTCGGCATCATGGTCGCTCATGCGATCAGCGCCGAGAAACCGTTGGTCAGCGGATAGCGCCGGTCGCGGCCGAAGGCGCGCGGCGTGATCTTCACGCCCGGCGGCGCCTGCCGGCGCTTATACTCGGCGCGGTCAAGCATGCGCCACACGCGCAGCACGGTCGCGCGGTCATGGCCTGCGGCCACCAGCGCGTCCACGTCCAGTTCGCGCTCCACCAGCCCTTCCAGGATGGCGTCGAGGATCTCGTAGGGGGGCAGGGTGTCCTGGTCCTTCTGGTCGGGCTTCAGCTCGGCGGAGGGCGGCTTGGTGATCACGCGCTCGGGCATGACCGCGCCCACCGGGCCCTTGGCATCGGGCGGCACATGCGTGTTGCGCCATTGGCACAGCGCGAAGACGGTCATCTTCCAGACATCCTTCAGCACCGAATAGCCGCCGCACATGTCGCCATACAGAGTCGCGTAGCCGGTGCTCATCTCGCTCTTGTTGCCGGTGGTCAGCAGCATCTCGCCGAACTTGTTGGACAGCGCCATCAGCGTGACGCCGCGGATGCGCGATTGCAGATTTTCCTCGGTGATGTCGGGCGGGCGGTTGCCGAAGGCGGGCGCCAGCATGCCGGTGAAGGCCGCCATGGCGGGGCCGATCGGGATGGTTTCATAGCGGATGCCCAGAAGCTCGGCGCAGGCGGCCGCATCCTCCAGGCTTTCGGTCGAGGTGTAGGGCGAGGGCAGCATCACGGCGCGCACCCGATCGGGGCCCAGCGCATCGGCCGCGACCGCCGCCGACAGCGCGGAATCGATGCCGCCCGACAGGCCAAGCACCACGCCGGGGAAGCGGTTCTTGTCCACATAGTCACGCAGGCCCAGCATCATGGCGCGATAGATCTGCTCCAGCCGCGACGGGTCGGGCGCGATCGGCTGCGGCGCGCACACCCAGCCGGCGGGGCCGCGCGACCAATCGGTGATCGCGAGCGACTCGGCGAACATCGGCATCTGCACGGCCAGGCTGCGGTCGGCGTTCAGCACGAAGCTCGCCCCCTCGAACACCAACTCATCCTGGCCGCAGACCTGATTGAGGAAGGTGAAGGGCAGGCCGGTTTCCACCACGCGCGCCACCGCCAGGTCGATGCGGGCCTGCTGCTTCTCGGCCTCGAAGGGCGAGCCGTTGATGGAGATGAGCATCTCGGCGCCGCTTTCGGACAGGGTCTCCGCGACGGCGGGGAACCACCAATCCTCGCAGATCATCATGCCGATGCGCACGCCGCGGAAGGAAACGGGGCCCGGCGCGGGCCCCGGGCTGAACACGCGCTTATCGTCGAACACGCCGTAATTCGGCAGCTCATGCTTGGCGCGGCGGGTGGCGATGCGCCCGCCTTCCAGCAGGTACAGCGCGTTGTAGATCCGGCCATCCTCGACCCAGGGGCCGCCCACGATCACCCCCGGGCCGCCATCCGCGGTCTCGGCGGCCAGCGCCTCGATCCGCGCCATGCAGGCTTCGGCGAAGGCGGGCTTGAGGATGAGATCCTCGGGCGGATAGCCGGCGATGGAGAATTCCGGCGTCACCAGCAGGTCGGCGCCGGCGGCGGCGGCTTCCGCGCGCGCGGCGCGGATGCGCGCGGCATTGGCGTCCAGCGCGCCTTCATGCGGGTTGATCTGCGCGAGCGCGATGCGAAGCCGGTCCGTCATTGGCCCTACCTATGGTCGCGCCGGGGTGGGGTCAACGCGCAGCACGCCAAGCAGCATGCCGACCGAGACCAGGACCACCCCGGAAAGCCCTGCCGCGCCCAGCGCCTCGCCCAGCAGCGGCCAGGCGGCCAGCGCCGCCAGCGCCGGCACCAGCGCGGTAATGGCGGTGGTGCGCGGGGCGCCGATGGCCTGCACCGCCCGGGTGAACAGGAAGCCCGCCACCAGCACCGCGAAGATCCCCTGGAAGACCGCCTGGAACAGGATGGCACCCCAGGGCACCGCGGCCAGGTTGGTGGGCAGCGCCAGCCACCAGATCGGCAGGTAGAGGGGCGCCGCCCACAGCGCCACGCCCAGCGTCGCCTCGATGGCGGTGATCCGCCAGATGCGCACCAGCAGCATGTAGACGGCCCAGCAGGTGACGCCGCCCAGGAACAGCAGATGGCCGCGCCAGGCGCCCGGATGCGCGCCAAACGTATCCACGGCCAGCAGCCCCACCCCCGCCGCCACCACCGCCAGCGACAGCAGCCGCCGGCGCGTCCAGCCTTCGCCCAGGAAGATCGCGCCAAGCGCCGCCGAGACAAAGGGCAGCGCGCCGGCATTCAGCACCCCCGCATGCGCCACCGGGGCGAAGCCGAAGCCATGATAGGCGGCCAGCGGAAAGCCGAAGGCGGCGGTGGCCAGCAGCCCGGCCAGCCGCGGCGGGGCCAGGCGCGGGCGCGGCAGGAAGGCCAGCAAGGCGAGCGCGCCCACGAAGCCGCCCAGATAGCGCAGCGCCGCTACATCCCAGGGGGTGAAGGGCTGCGTGGCGGCCAGCCGGCCCGACAGCAGGAAGCCGGTCCAGACGGACAGCACGGAGAAGGCGCAAATGTAGCCGATCCGTGTCTCGCGCGTCGATTGCGTCGCGAGCGCGGCGGGCGTCACGCGCCGCGGCGCCGGCCGTCGCGCAGCAGGAATTCGCGGCCCACCTTCACCCGCGCCGTGCCATCATAGGCGATGATGTCGGCGGTGGCGTAGGTCTCGCTCCAGGCGTCGGGGATGAAGCTGCCGGTGCCGACCACGTCGATCGGTGCCTTCGCCTCGGCAACCACGCGGCACTTGCCGACCCCGAAGCCCGAGGAGGCGACGATGCGCACGCGCGGGAAGCCGGCACCATCCAGCGCTTCGCGCATGCGCCAGATGGCGGCGGCCGAGACGCCGGTGCCGACCAGGTGGCGCAACTCGGTCTCGCTGCGATACCGGCGGACGGCCTGCGGCGCGTGGCGTTCCAGCACGGCGTAGCTCTCGCCAGGGTCGAGCCCCTCCAGGAAGCGGCCGCCATGGGTGTCGAGCCGCACCGCCATCCGGCCGGCCGCGGCCAGGTCGGGGAAGCGGGCGCAGACGGCCAGCCCATCGGTCACTTCGCGGCCGAAATAATCGACCAGCACCGTCAGGTCTTCGTCCGGGAAGGTTTCGCGGAACATCTCGGCGGCACGCACGGTGGAGCCGGCATAGCCGATCAGCGCATGCGGCATGGTGCCCCGGCCGCGGGGCGCGCCATACCAATGGGCGGTCGCGTCATTGGCATTGCCGATGAAGCCTTTCGCCCCCTCCCGCTGCGCGGCGCGGCCGCCGGTGGCGGCGGCATAGGCCATCATCTCCTGCATCTCGGCGCCGGCGCAGTGCCGGGCTTCCATGGCCAGGAAGGGCACGCCCGGCAGTTCGATGCACATCTGGTAGGCGTTGTGCGCGGCGACGCAGGCCGCACCCAGCTTCTGCAGCAGGATCGTCTCGGTATCGGCCAGCTGCACGAAGCTGCCGGTGACGTAGAAGATCGGGTCGCCGGCGCCGACCCACTCGCCCTCATCGTGCAGCAGCTCGATGTCGAAGACGGTGCCACGCGCGGCGGCCACCGACCGCAGCCAATCCAGCGCCAGGCGCGGCGCCGAGATCACCGGACGACGGAGGAACACCGCATAGGTGACCTGGCAATCGCCGAAGCGCGCGACGATGGCCTTGGTGCGGTTGAAATAGCTGTCGGTGCGCCCCGCGATCTCGGCGATCGCGGGGTCGGCTGGGCCATCTTCCATCTCAGCGATCCTGATCCAGGCGTTACTGGGCCGCCTGGGCCGGCAGGCGGGTGCCCGGGCGGCGGGCCTTCAGCTCCTCGGCGATCAGGAAGGCCAGCTCCAGCGACTGCTCGGCATTCAGCCGCGGGTCGCAGAAGGTGGCGTAGTTGCCGGCGAGATCGGCCTCGGTCAGCTTGTGCGCGCCACCCAGGCACTCCGTGACGTTCTGGCCGGTCATTTCCACATGCACGCCGGCGGGCACGGTGCCCTCGGCGGCGTGGCAGTCGAAGAAGCGGCGGACTTCGGCCAGGATGGCATCGAAGCTGCGGGTCTTGAAGGCGCCGGCCTTCACGCCGTTGCCATGCATGGGATCGCAGATCCACACCACGCGGCGCCCGGCGCGCTGCACCGCGCGCAGCAGCGGCGGCAGCTTCGCCTCCACCTTGTCGGCGCCCATGCGCGCGATCAGGGTCAGGCGCCCCATCTCATTGCCGGGGTTCAGCAGGTCGCACAGGCGGACCAGCTCCTCCGCCTCCATGCTCGGGCCGACCTTCATGCCGATCGGGTTCGCCACGCCGCGCATGAATTCGACATGCGCGCCATCCGGCTGGCGGGTGCGGTCGCCGATCCACAGGAAGTGGGCCGAACAGGCGAACCAGCGGCCCTGATGGACCGAGCTGGCGCGCGTCAGCGCTTCCTCATAGGGCAGCAGCAGCGCTTCGTGGCTGGTGTAGAACTCCGTCTCGCGCACCTGCGGCAGGTTCGACATGCCGCAGGCGCCCATGAAGCGCAGCGTCTCATCGATGCGGCCGGCCAGGTCGGCGTAGCGGCTGGCCAGCGGGCTGCGGGCGGCGAAATCCAGGTTCCAGCGATGCACCTCATGCAAATCGGCATAGCCGCCGGTCGCGAAGGCGCGCAGCAGGTTCTGGGTGGCGGCGGATTGCAGATAGGCGAATTCCATCCGGCCCGGATCGGGGATGCGCGCCTCGGGCGTGAAGTCCGGCCCGTTGATGATGTCGCCCCGATAGGAAGGCAGGGTGACGCCATCGATGGTTTCGCTGTCGCTGCTGCGCGGCTTGGCGAATTGCCCGGCCATGCGGCCAAGCTTCACCACCGGCAGCGCGGCGCCGAAGGTCAGCACCACCGCCATCTGCAGCAGCACCCGGAAGGTGTCGCGGATGGTGTTGGCGTGAAACTCGGAAAAGCTTTCCGCGCAATCGCCGCCCTGGAGGATGAAGGCCTCGCCTTCGCCTGCACGCGCCAGCTGGGCCTTCAGCCGATCCGCCTCACCTGCAAATACCAGCGGCGGAAATCGGCCGATCTTGGCCTCCATCGCCTTCAGGGCGGTCTGGTCCGGATAGTCCGGCACCTGACGGATCGGCATTGCCCGCCATGAATCGCGGGCCCAAAGGCGGTTCATTGCACCTGTCCTGGCTTCAACTCCGGTGCGAACCATAGCCCGGGCTGCGGCTGGGGCAAAGGCTTGGGGGGCAAGGGCTGGGGGGGCAAAGCCTATACGCCAGCCACCCGGGTGCGGCTGCGCAGCGTGCAGAATTCCTCGGCGGCCGTCGGGTGGATGCCGATGGTGCGGTCGAAATCCTGCTTGGTGGCGCCCATCACCACGGCGATGCCGATGCCCTGCATGATCTCGGGCGCATCCTCGCCCAGCATATGGGCGCCCAGCACGCGCTGCGTCGCCTGGCAGACCACCAGCTTCATCAGCGTCTTGCGGCCTGCCCGGCCGGAGAGTGCGTGGCGCATGGGGGTGAAGCGGGTGACGTAGATGTCGGCCGGGCCCTGCTTCGCCGCCTCGGCCTCGGTCAGGCCCACGGTCGCCATGGGGGGCGAGGTGAAGATTGCCGTCGGCACATTGGCGTAGCTGGCCTGGCGCGGCCGGTTGCCGAACAGCGTGTCGGCCAGCGCGTGGCCGGTGGCGGTCGCCATCGGCGTCAGGTTCAGCCGGTCGATCACGTCGCCGAGCGCGTAGATGTGCGGCACGCTGGTGGCATGCGCCGCATCGACCATGATGGCGCCATTGGCGGTGGTGGCGATGCCGGCGGCTTGCAGCCCGAGGCCCCGCGTGGCGGGCCGGCGGCCGGTGCAGAAGAACACCGCATCGGCTTCCCGCACGAAGTTGGTGGACAGGCTGACCATCACCTCGTCGCCAACCTTGGCCAGGCGCGTCGGCGCGGTGTCGGGTGTCATGACGATGCCTTGCGCCTCCATCGCTTCCACGATGGCGGGGCGCAGATCCTCATCGAAGCCGCGCAGCGGCAGGCTGGCGCGGTACATCACCTCCACCGCGGCACCCAGGCCGCGCAGCAGGCAGGCGAATTCGAGCGCGATGTACCCTGCGCCGATCACGATCACGCGCTTCGGCAGGGCGGGCAGGGTGAACAGATCGTCGCTGATCAGGCCCAGTTCGGCGCCCGGGATGGGCAGGCGTTCCGGCGCGCCGCCGGTGGCGATCAGGATGCGTTCGGCGGTGATGCGCTGGCCCGCGACCTCGACCGTGTGCGGATCGGTGAGCGTCGCGCGGCCCCAATGGCGGGCCACGCCGGCGCCGGCCAGCAGCTTGTCATAGATGCCGGACAGGCGCGCCACCTCGGCATCGCGCTTGGCGGCGAATTTTTGCCAGTCATGGCCGTGATTCTCGATGGTCCAGCCGAAGGCGGCGGCGTCGGCGGCCCACATGCCGTATTCGGCGGCGTTCACCATCATCTTCTTCGGCACGCAGCCGACATTGACGCAGGTGCCGCCCCAAAAACGTTCCTCGGCAATGGCCACGCGGGCGCCATGCCCGCCAGCGATCCGCGCCGCCCGCACGCCGGCCGAGCCGCCACCGATGACGAAGAAGTCCGTGTCGTAGGTCACGTGTTCAGCCCCCAATCCCGCCCAGCGCGAGATATTTGATCTCAAGATAATCCTCGATCCCGTACTTGCTGCCCTCGCGCCCGAGGCCCGATTGCTTCACGCCGCCAAACGGCGCCACCTCGGTCGAGATGATCCCCTCATTCACGCCGATGATCCCGGCCTCCAGCGCCTCCGCCACGCGGAAAATCCGGCCGACATCGCGGGCGTAGAAATAGGCGGCCAGGCCGAATTCGGTGTCGTTCGCCAGCGCGATGCCCTCGGCTTCGGTGGTGAAGCGGAACAGCGGCGCCACCGGGCCGAAGGTTTCCTCGCGGAAGCACAGCGCATCCGGCGGCACGTCGGCCAGCAGCGTGGGTTCGTAGAAGTTGCCGCCGCGCGCATGGCGCTGGCCGCCGGTCAGCAGGCGGGCGCCGCGCGCGAGCGCATCCGCCACATGTTCCTCCACCTTGGCCAGTGCCTCGGCATTGATCAGCGGGCCCTGGGTGACGCCCGGCTCCATGCCGTCGCCCACCTTCAGCGCCTGCACGGCTTCGGTGAATTTTTGGGCAAACGCCGCATACACGCCATCCTGCACCAGGATGCGGTTGGCGCAGACGCAGGTCTGGCCGGTGTTGCGGTACTTGCTGGCCATGGCGCCCAGCACCGCCGCGTCCAGGTCGGCATCGTCGAACACCAGGAAGGGCGCGTTGCCGCCGAGTTCCATGCTGGTCTTCTTGATGGTGGTGGCGCATTGCGCCAGCAGCTTGCGGCCCACTTCGGTGCTGCCGGTGAAGCTGAACTTGCGCACCAGCGGGTTGCCGGTCAGCTCGCCGCCGGTGGCCGCGGCGGGGCCGGTGATGATGTTGCACACGCCGGGCGGCATGCCCGCGCGTTCCGCCAGCACGCCAAGCGCCAGCGCGCTGAAGGGTGTCTGGCTGGCCGGGCGGATCACCCCCGTGCAGCCCGCGGCCCAGCCCGGCCCGGCCTTGCGCGTGATCATCGCGGCGGGGAAGTTCCAGGGCGTGATGGCGGCGAAGACCCCGATCGGCTCCTTCAGCACCAGGATGCGGCGGCCCTGCGCATTGTGCGGGATGGTGTCGCCATAGATGCGCTTCGCTTCCTCGGCGAACCATTCGATGAAGCTGGCGGCATAGGCGATCTCGCCCTTCGATTCCGCGAAGGGCTTGCCCTGCTCGGCCGTCATGATGGCGGCCAGGTCATCGACATTGGCCAGCATCAGATCATGCAGGCGGCGCAGGATGGCGGCGCGTTCCTTGGCCAGCATCCGGCGCCAGGCGGGCAGCGCGGCGGCGGCGGTCTCGATCGCGGCACGGGTGCCGGCGGCATCCATCGCGGGCACATGCCCGACGATGGCGCCGGTCGAGGGGTTGCGCACCGCGATCCGCGCCTCGCCCGGCGCCTGCACCCAGGCGCCGCCGACCAGGTTCGCCTGGCGCAGCAGCGAGGGGTCCTTCAGCGGCAGCGGTGCGATGGTGTCCAGCATGGGTTGCTCCTTGATCAAACCGACCCGCCATCGACCACGAAATGCTGCGCCGTCACCATGGCGCTGTCATCGGCGGCCAGCCACAGCACCATGCGCGCAATGTCGGGCGGCATCAGCTTGGTGGACAGGCATTGCGCCGCCAGCGTCGCCGCCACGCGCTCCGGCGCGGCCCACAGCCGCTCCTGCCGTTCGGTGAAGACCCAGCCCGGCACCACCTCGTTCACGCGAATGCCGAAGGCGCCCAAATCCCGCGCAAGGCCGCGCGTCAGCCCGCGCACCGCCGCCTTGGCCGTGGTGTAGGCCGGCATGCCGCCGGTGGCGCGCATCCAGCTGACGCTGCCCATGTTGATGATGCTGCCGGCGCGCGCTTGCCGCATGCCGGGCGCCACCGCCTGCGCGCAAAAGGCCATGTGGCGCAGATTGGTGGCCAGCCGTTCGTCCCAATAGTCGGGCTCCAGCTCATCCAGCGTGTGGCGATCGTCGCGGGCGGCATTGTTCACCAGCACGGCCACCGGACCATCTTCCAGCACGGCGGCGACGGCGGCCCGCAGCGCCGCGATGTCGGTCAGGTCGCAGGGCAGGAAGCGCGTGCCGGTCGCCGCCGCCACCGCCTCGCCCGCCGCCACTTCGCGGTCGAGGAAGGCCACGCGCGCACCCTGTGCGGCGAATTGCGCGACCATCTCGGCGCCGATGCCGGTGGCGCCCCCGGTCACCAGCACATGCCGGCCGGCCAGCGAGGGGTAGGTTGCGAATGCCATGATCAGCCTTGCTCCTTCGGAAGGCTCGGCTGGGGGTCGAGCCAGATGGTGAACCAGGAAAGCGAGAAATGCAGATGCGGCCCGGTGACGCGGCCGGTGGCGCCCATGCGCGCGATCAGGGCGCCGGGCGCGACAGGCTCGCCCTCGGCCACCAGCCGTTCCGACAGATGCGCATAGAGCGTGTTCACCCCATGCCCATGGTCGAGCACCAGGAGCTGGCCGAAGAAGAAGAAATCGCCCGAGAGCACGACGCGCCCGCCGAGTGCCGCGCGGATCGGCGTGCCGACCGGCCCCGCCACATCCAGCCCGTAATGCGGCTGGCGCGGCTGGCCGTTCAGCACGCGCTGGCTGCCGAAGATGCCGCTGATGCGCCCGCGGGCGGGCCAGACCAGGGGGGCGGCGAAATCCTCGGCTGCGCTGTCGATGGCGCGGGCCGCGGCCAGGCGCTCGCGCTCGGCGGTGATGCGCGCCAGGGCGGCGGCATCGGGCGTGACCATCGCGGGCGGCAGGCCGGTGATGGATTGGATGTCCCAGGCGCGCGGCGCCACGACCAGGGACTGCGCCTGCCCATCGACCACCAGCCGCGCGGCCGGCCCATGGTCGCGCCCGAAGCCAAGCACGAAGCGCCCGGTGGGGGAGACGCGCAGCGCCCGCCCATCCAGGCTCACCCGCGCGCCGGGCGACGCCTGGCCACGCAGCAAGGCACCTTGCGCGGGCGCCGCGTCCAGCGTTTGCGCGGCGGCGGGCCGGGCCAGCAGCAGGGCGGGCGCCGCCAGCAGGGTTCGGCGGAGGATCACAGCAGCCTCTCCTGTGCATCGGCGCCGCGGCGGGGCTTGCGGCCCTCGACCACCGCCTTCACCTCGCCATCGGCGAAGCCGATCGTCAGCGCCGCACCGGGCGCCACCGCGGCCGCGCGGGTCAGCGGCGCGCCCGACGCGTCGCGCACCAGGGCAAAACCCCGCGCCAGCACGGATTGGTAGCTGCCGGCCTCCAGCCGCGCCGCCAGCCCTGCCAGCCGCGTGGATTTCTCGCGCAACAATGCCGATAGCGGCGCAGCGGAAAAGGCGGCCAGCGCCCGCGCCCCCTGCCCCAGCTGCACGCGCCGCGCCATCGCCGCCCGCGTGCGGCCTTCCAGCAGGGACAGCGCATGGCGGCGCGTCGCGATGGCTTCCCTTGGGTGGGGCGGCACCAGCGGCGCCAGGCGCAGGCGGCGCGCGGCGATGCCCTGGGTGAGGGCAGCCGGCAGCGCCTCCCCGGCCTCATCCAGCCGGCGGCGCAAATCGAGCAGCCGCGCCGGCACGTCGGGCAGGCGGCGTTCGACGCGCAACAGGTCGGTCTCGGCACGGCGCAGCCCGGCCCGCATGGCCGCATCCAGCCTGAGCGCGCGCTGCGCCAAATCGGCCAGCAAATCGGCGCGCGCCGGCACCGCCAGTTCGGCGGCGGCCGTGGGCGTCGGGGCGCGGCGGTCGGCGGCGAAGTCGATCAGCGTGGTGTCGGTCTCATGGCCGACGGCGCTGATCAGCGGAATGGCCGAGGCGGCGGCGGCGCGCACCACCGCCTCCTCGTTGAAGGCCATCAGATCTTCCAGGCTGCCGCCACCGCGCGCCACGATCAGCACATCCGGGCGCGGGATCGGCCCGTCCGGGGCCAGGGCGTTGAAACCGGCGATGGCGGCGGCGATGCGCTCGGCGGCGCCCGCGCCCTGCACCGGCACGGGCCAGAGGATCAGCCGGCGGGGGAAGCGGCGCGCCAGCGTGGTGCGGATATCCTGGATCACCGCGCCGGCCTCGCTGGTGATCACGCCGATCACCTGGGGCAGCGTGGGCAGGGGGCGTTTGCGCCCTTCGTCGAACAGGCCCTCGGCCAGCAGGCGGCGGCGCAGCGCCTCGATCCGGGCGAGCAGCGCGCCCTCGCCGGCGAATTCCAGCCGGTCGATCTGCAACTGGTACTTGGACCGGTCGGCATAGGTGGTCAGCTTGCCGGTGGCGATCACCTCCAGCCCGTTTTCCGGCTGGATGCTCAGGCGCGGCACGGCGGATTTCCACACCACCGCTTCCAGCTTCGCACTCTCATCCTTCAGCGACAAATAGATATGGCCGGAAGGGTAGCGCTTGCACTCGGTGATCTCGCCCTTCACCCGCACCCGGCCGAAGGCGCCTTCCAGCGTGCGGCGGATGGCGCCGGCGATCTCGCTGACCGCGTATTCGGGGATGTTGCTGGTTTGGGCCGTGTCCATGGCGGCAGTCTATGCTACCTCGCGCCGCTTCCGAAGGGTGGGTCTGATGCGGGTTCTGGTGGTGGGCGGCGGCGGCCGTGAACATGCGCTGTGCGCCGCCATCGCGGCCTCGCCCCTGTTGCGCCGGCTTTGGTGCGCGCCGGGGAATCCAGGGATCGAAGCGGTCGCGGACTGCGTGCCGATCGCGGCCACCGATATTCCGGCGCTGGTCGCCTTTGCCCTGGCCCAAGGCGTGGACCTGGTGATGCCGGGGCCGGAAGCGCCGCTGACGCTGGGCCTGGCGGATGCCTGCAGGGCGGCGGGGATCGCCTGCTGCGGCCCCTCGGCGGCGGCGGCGGCGCTTGAGGGCAGCAAGGAATTCTGCAAGCAGGTGGCCGATGCCGCCGGCGTGCCCACCGCCGCCTGGGCCAGTTTCCGTGATCCCGCGGCGGCGCGCGCCCATCTGGCGGCGATTGGCGCGCCGATCGTCGTGAAGGCCGATGGGCTGGCCGCCGGCAAGGGCGTGGTGGTGGCCGCCACCCTTGCCGAGGCCGAGGCCGCCATCGCCGACATGATGGAAGCACGCATCCATGGCGAGGCCGGCGCGCGCCTGGTTCTGGAGGAATGCCTGGTCGGCGAGGAGATCAGCGTCTTCGCGCTCAGCGATGGCACGCGCGCCCTGCTGCTGGGAGCCGCCGCCGACCATAAGCGCGTGGGGGAGGGCGATACCGGCCCGAACACCGGCGGCATGGGCGCCTATGCGCCCCCCCCGGCCTTCACGCCCGCGCTGGCCGAGACGGTGATGGCCCGCATCATCAACCCCACGCTGGCCGAGATGGCGCGGCGCGGCACGCCCTTCCGCGGCGTGCTGTTCGCCGGCCTGATGCTGACCGCGGCCGGCCCGAAGCTGATCGAATTCAACGTCCGCTTCGGCGATCCCGAGACCGAGGCGCTGCTGCCCCTGCTGGATGGCGATGTGCTGGCGCTGCTGGCGGCCGCGGCGGGGGGCGACCTCACGGGCGCGCGAATCGCGCTGAAGCCGGCGCACAGCCTGGCCGTGGTGATGGCGGCGCGCGGCTATCCGGGCAAGCCGGCGGCCGGCGGCGCGATCGGCGGGCTGGAAGCAGCCGCCCGCCACGCCACCATCTTCCAGGCCGGCACCGCCCGCGACGCGGAGGGCCGACTGGTGGCGGCGGGCGGGCGCGTGCTGGTGGCCTCGGCCACCGGCGCCACGCTGCAATCGGCCCGCGATGCGGCCTACGCGGCGGTGGATGCGATCGAGTGGGCGGATGGCTTTGTCCGGCGCGACATCGGCGCACGCGCGCTTTGATGGACAGCGCCGCGTGAGGATGCGACGTTCCCCGCAAGCACAAGCAGGGAGAAACCACATGATCACGCTCACCCGCCGCGCCTTGGGCGGCCTGGCCGCCGCATCGCTCGCCAGCCCCGCCTTGGCGCAGGCCCGCTTCCCCGAACGCCCGATCCGGCTGATCTGCCCCTGGGGCGCCGGCGGCCCGACCGACATCCAGATGCGCGCCCTGGGCGAGGCCGCCGCGCGGCGGCTCGGCCAGCCGGTCATCGTCGAGAATCGCGCCGGTGCCGGCGGCGTGCTCGGGCCGCAGCAATTGTTGCAGGAACGCCCCGATGGCTATGTGCTGTCGCAGATGCCGATCATCGTGTTCCGCCACCCGCAGATGGCGGCGCGGGCGCTGTTCAACCCGCTGGAGGATTTCACCTACGTGATCCACGTCACCGGCTATCTGTTCGGCACCGTGGTGCGGGCCGATGCGCCCTGGCGGACGCTGGCCGAGTTCCTGGACCATGCGAAGGCCAATCCGGGCCGGGTGAATTATGGCACGCCGGGCGTCGGTACCTCGCTGCACATCACCATGGAGCAGATCGCTGTCCAGCGCGGGATCGACTGGACGCATGTGCCGTTCCGCGGCTGGGCGGAGAATGCGCAGGCGCTGCTCGGCGGGCAGATCCAGGCCAGCGCCGACAGTTCCGGCTGGGCGGAGCTGGTGCGCGGCGGCCAGCTGCGCCTGCTGGCCACCTGGGGCGCCGCGCGCGCCAAGCGCTTCCCGGACGCGCCGACGCTGCGCGAATCGGGCGTCGATATCGTCTCCGCCTCGCCCTATGGGCTGGCCGGCCCGAAGGGCATGGCGCCGGAGGTGGTGCGCGTGCTGCACGATGCCTTCAAGGACGCGCTGTTCGACCCGGCACACCAGGCGGTGCTGGAACGGTTCGACATGTCCCCCTGGCATCTCGGCCCCGATGAATATGCCAGCTTCGCCCGCGCCCAATATGCCGAAGAGGGCGCGATGATCCGGCGGCTCGGGCTGCGGCTGTAGGCAGCATGGTGGCAAGCGCGCATCTCGGCTGCGACGATGATCTGCGCGCCTTGCTGCCCGAAGCGGGCTGGGAGGGCAGCTTCATCGCCTTCCGCGACCCGGTCTGCGTCGGGCCGGTTGGCGACCTCGACCTGATGCCCTACCTGGCGCAGCGCGCCCGCGTGGTGGCGCTGCATGCCGACATCCCGGCCGAGCAGGCGCGGCGCGAGCTCGGCCAGGATTACGCGAACCTGCTGGCGCTGCCGCGGCATGAACGCGTGCTGCTCTGGTTCGAGCATGATCTGTGGGACCAGGCGGCGCTGATCCGCGCGCTGGCCTTCCTGGTCCGGCATGAGGCGGCGCTCGATCGGCTGCATCTGATGCCCTGCGACGGGCGTACGCCTTTCGTGCGGATGGAGGCCGCTTCCTTGGCGGCGCTGGTGCCGCAACCGCTGACCCGTGCGCAGGCGGAATGGGCGGCCGAGGCCTGGGCCGCCTTCGCCGCCGCCACCCCCTTGGCGCTGGACATGCTGACCCGCCGCCCGGCCGGCCTGCCGCATGCGGTCCCGGCGCTGCGCCGCCACCTGATGGAACTGCCCTGGACCGGCGATGGGCTTGGCCTGACCGAGCGGCAAATCCTGCGCCTGATCGCCAGCGGCGCCGACAGCCCGACCGCGATCTTCACCGCCCTGCCGGCGCAGGAGCCGCTGTTCCACGCGACCGACCTGATCGTGGCGGAGGTGCTGCGCCGCCTGTCGGAGGGGCCAAACCGGCTGGTCGCCAGGGGCACGCCGCTCAAGTTGAGCGAACGCGGCGCCGCTGTGCTGGCGGGCGAGGTGCGCCATCGCAGCCCGCCGCGATTCGTGGGCGGCGTGAATGTGCGCCCGGATCCGGGCTGGATGTGGGACCCGCGCCTGGCCGGCGTGCGTCACGCCTGACCTTGCATCACCCCGCCAGCCAGAGCAGCACTTCGCCCGCAACGATGCCGGCCGAGAGGGTCAGCGTCGACCAGCGCAGCGCCTGCTGCCAGACTGTCTCGCGCGGGGCGCGCCCCGTCAGGCTGCGCACCCAGCCGAGCGGCGGCGCGGGCATGGTGAAGGCGGCCTGGGCAGGCCGAAGGGCGGCGGCTTCCGCGTGAGCGTGTCTCATGCGATGATGAGAACATAAACAGAACACGAACGCAAGCGCCTTTGCGTAAGGACGCTGGCGGGCCTCTTGCCCGGCCGAAAGCATACCGCGAGAGTGGCGACGGAAGGAACCACCGGTATGACCCAATCCCACGATCCCAGGCTGGCGCGCCGCCTCCTGGTGCTTCGCCTGGCAGCGCTCGGCGGCGCGGGGGCCGCGGGGCCGGCCCTGGCACAGGGCGCCAAGTCCGGCGGCGGCGGGGTGCCGGGGTCGCGCGGGGGCGGCGGCGGGACGCCGCGCACCGGCGTGACCGATACCGACCCGTCCGACCAGCCAGGCCAGGGGCGCGGCACCAACCGAAGCGGCCCCAGCGATTCGGACCCGTCGGACCCGCCGGGGCAGGGGCGCGGGGGCAGCCAGTCACCCGGCGGCCCGAGCGATTCCGATCCGTCGGACCCGCCCGGGCAGGGGCGCGGCGGCAATCGCGGCCCGGGCGGCGCCACCGATGCCGATCCCTCCGACCAGCCTGGCCAGGGGCGCGGCGGCAACCGGGCACCTGCCGGCCCAAGCGATGCCGACCCCTCCGATCCGCCGGGCCAAGGGCGGGGCGGCAACCGGGCGCCCGCCGGGCCGAGCGACTCCGACCCTTCCGATCCGCCGGGCCAGGGGCGCGGCGGCAACCGGGCGCCGTCCGGGCCGACCGATACCGACCCCTCCGACCAGCCCGGCCGGGGTCGCGGCACCAATCAGCCGCGCGGCAGCCTCAAGAGCACGTGACCGGCGGCGGCCCGGGCGGGCCCGCCGTCACGCCTGCTTGCGCTCGATCAGGCCGCGGCGGATCTTGCGGCCGCGGCGGATGCGATCCTCGATATAGTCGGCCTGGCCCCAGCGCACGGCGCGTCCCAGCGCCTGCGCATCCTCGGTGAAGCGCGCCAGCATCTCCAGCAGCGCCTCGCGATTGTTGAGGAACACGTCGCGCCACATGGTGGGATCGGAGGCCGCGATGCGCGTGAAGTCGCGAAAGCCGGAGGCGGCGAATTTCAGCACCGATTCCTTCGTCTCGTCCGCCAGGTCATCGGCCGTGGAGCAGATGGTGAAGGCGATCAGGTGCGGCAGGTGGCTGACGATGGCGACCACCTTGTCATGCGTCGCGGGGTCCAGCGTCTCGATCATGCTGCCGCAGCGGCGCCAGAATTCCCGCACCTTCTCGAGCGCCACCGGATCGCCGCCGGGCAGCGGCGTGACGATGCAGTAGCGGCCCTCGAACAGTTCGGCGAAGCCGGCATCGGGGCCGGAATGCTCGGTGCCCGCCATCGGATGCGCCGGCACCAGATGCGCGCCTTCCGGCAACAAGGGCCCGAGGTCGCGCAGCACGCTCATCTTCGTGCTGCCGACATCGGTCAGGATGACGCCGGGCGCCAAATGCGGGGCGATCTGCGCCATCAGCTCGGCATAGGCGCCGACCGGCACGCAGAAGATCACGCAATCGGCACCCGCCACGGCCCGCGCCGCATCGGCCTCCACCACATCGGCGATGCCGAGCTGTTCAACCCGCGCCAGGGTGGCCTCGCTTTTCGCGTGCGCCACCACGGTGCGCGCCAGGTCGCCGCGCGCCCGCGCCACACGCGCCAGCGAGGAGCCGATCAGGCCCACACCCAGCAGGCACAGCCTTTCGAACAGGGGTTCAGCCATGTCGCGCGAAATCGCCGAGTGCCTCGAGCAGCAGGTTGTTTTCCTCTTCCGTACTGATGGTGATGCGCAGATAGGCGGCCAGCCCATAGCCGCCCATGGCGCGCACGACCAGCCCGCGGTTGCGCAGATGCTGATCCGCCGCGGTGGCCCGCGCCGCATCGCCGAAGCCGACCAGCAGGAAATTCCCGTGCGAGGGCATGGGCGCGAAGCCGAAGCCCGTCAGCGCCGCCGCCACCCGCGCGCGTTCCGCCAGATTATGCGCCACGCTGCGCGCGACCCAGTCCGGGTCGGACAGGGCGGCGATCCCCGCCGCCATCGCCGTGGCATTCACGTTGAACGGCCCGCGCACCCGCGCCAGCACATCCACCACGGCGGGCGCGGCATAGCACCAGCCGAGCCGCATGCCGCCGAGCCCGAAAATCTTGGAGAAGGTGCGGGTCATGACGGTGTTCGGGAACTCATCGACCAGCGCCTCGCCCGGGTCGAAGCCGGGTTCGGTGACGTATTCGGCATAGGCCGAGTCCAGCACCAGCAGCACGTCGGGGCGCAACTGCTGGCGCAGGCGCCGCACTTCCGAGGAAGGCAGCAGCGCGCCGGTCGGGTTGTTCGGATTGGCCAGGAACATCAGGCGGGTGCGGGGCCCGACCGCGGCCAGCAGCCCATCGATGTCGGCCAGCAGGTTGCGCTCCGGCACCTTGATCACGCGGCAGCCGGCCCAGCGGCCGGTGATGTCGTACATCATGAAGCCGTGGGCGGACATGATCAGCTCGGTGCCCTCGCCGCCATAGGCCAGGATCAGCAGGGCGATCAGCTCATCCGAGCCATTGCCGCAGACGATCCGCGACGGGTCCAGGCCGAAGCGCGCGCCGATCGCGGCCCGCAGCTTCGTGGCGCCGCCATCCGGGTAGCGATGCGCCTCGGCGGCCGATTCGGCGATGGCGGCGATGGCCGCCGGCGGCGGGCCGAAGGCGCCCTCATTCGAGCTGAGCTTGATCACCCGGTTGACGCCGGGGACCTTGGATTCCCCGCCGACATAGGGCTCGACCGACAGGATGGAGGGGCGCGGCATCACGCTCATGGCAGGGCCTTCAGGCATCGAGGGGGAGGGCATAGGCGCCGAGAACGCGGCCACCATCGGCCGTGAGCGCCGGATCGTCCAGGCGGAAGCCGGGCAGCGCCTCGGGCCGGTTGGCGCCCGGGGGCAGCCACAGGGTGGCATCGGCGCCCGACGGGTCGGGCGGCGTGGCCGAGACCAGCGCCACCGCCGGCCCCGGGCCGGCCAGCGGCAGGCGGGCGGTGATGTAGAGGCCTGCCGGCAGGGTGGGCCAGTCGGCATCCGGCCAGGGCAAGGCCGCCAGCGCCGCCTGCCCGGCGGCCAGCCCCGCCAGCGCCGCCTCGGCCGAGCCCGCCACGGCGATCCCGGCGCCGAGGCCAAGATGGGCGCGCAGCACCATCACCCGCGCCGGATCCAGCGCCGCCAGCGTGGGCAGCGGCGCCTGCATGGCGGTGGTGGCGGCCAGCAATTCGCGCCAGATGCGCAGCAGCGCGGCGCGCGGCAGCGGGCCTTCATGGCGCGCGAACAGCCGGCGCAGGATCGCCGCCTCCCGCCCCGGGCGCAGCGCGGCGCCCTGGCCCTTGGCGCGGCTGCCGGCGAGCCGCGCCACCACGGCGGCGCGGCGCATCAACAGATCGTGCAGCGCATCGTCCAGCGCGTCGATCTCGGCACGGATGGCGGCCAAGGTTTCCGGCCGGGGCGGGGCGTCTGACATGGGTTTCGTGCATAGACGGGCGCGGCGGCGGCGCCAAGCACGCCCGGGCCCGGCGGTTGCGGCGCGGCCGCGCGAGGCTTATTGCTGCGGGCCCTGATGACCGAAACCCTCGCCCCCACGCCCTTCCCGCGGGTTGCGCACCAGCGGCTGGTCTTCCCGGAGGGCATCGCCCTCGACAGTGGGGCCGTGCTGGTGCCGCTCACGGTGGCCTATCGCACCTATGGCACGCTGAACGCGGCGCGCAGCAATGCGGTGCTGGTCTGCCACGCGCTGACCGGCGACCAGTATGTGGCCGAACCCCATCCGGTCACCGGCAAGCCGGGCTGGTGGGATGCGGTGGTGGGGCCGGGCCGCCCGGTCGACACCGACCGATTCTTCGTGATCTGCGCCAATGTGCTGGGCGGTTGCATGGGCTCCTCCGGCCCGCCGGAGCCGATGACGGACCCTTCGGGCACGCCGCTTGGCCGGCCCTGGGGCACGGATTTCCCGGCCATCACCATCCGCGACATGGTGCGCGCGCAGAAGCGCCTGGTGGAGCATTTCGCCATCGATCGGCTCCTTGCGGTCGTGGGCGGCAGCATGGGCGGCATGCAGGTGCTGGAATGGGCCGCCACCTACCCGGACATGGTGCTGGCCGCCGCCCCCATCGCCACCGCCGCCAACCATTCGGCGCAGAACATCGCCTTCAACGAGGTGGGCCGCGCCGCCATCAAGTCCGATCCGGATTGGCGGGATGGCCGCTATTGGCATGATGGGCGCATCCCCGCCAAGGGCCTGGCGGTGGCGCGCATGGTGGCGCACATCACCTATCTGTCGGAGCAGGCGATGGGCCGGAAATTCGGCCGCCGCCTGCGCGGCGATACCGAGGGGGCGGGCGCCCTGACCCTGTTGAACGACGTGTTCGAGGTGGAAAGCTACCTGCAGTATCAGGGCTCCACCTTCGTCCGCCGCTTCGACGCCAATTCCTATCTGACCATCACGCGGGCGATGGATTATTTCGACCTGGCCGCGGCGCATGGCGACGTGGCGCGGGCCTTCCAGGGCACGCCGACCCGCTTCCTCGTGGCCAGCTTCAACAGCGACTGGCTGTTCCCCACCGAGGAAAGCCGCGCTCTGGTGCGCGCGCTGAACGCGGCCGCCGCGCGGGTCAGCTTTGTCGAGATCGCGACCGACAAGGGCCATGACAGTTTCCTGCTGGACGAGCCGGTCTTCCACCGCGCGCTGGGCGGCTTTCTGCGCGGCGCGGCGGAGAGTGCGGGCGTTTAGTCCCAACGGCCGCTTGCAGCGACTCGTTGGTATCTCTTTTGCGCCCTCAGGTGCCGGGCGGCGGGCCGCGTTCGCGGCCTCGGCCAGGCTCGCTGGCCGCAGGTCATGCAATTCAGCCCTTGGTATGACCAGATATTGCTCGAACGCGCTGCCCTGGCCCGAAGGTCGATGCACAGGCCTGATCTTGGCCGACCGTCTCGCGCAGCGAATTCTCGCTTGACGTCCTACCTACTGATAGGCAAAATAATCGCATGACCAAGGGCTCCACCCGAGAGCAGTTGCTGCAGGCAGCCGAACGGCTGGTCCGCAGCCGCGGCTACAGCGCCATCAGCTACGCCGACCTGGCGGAGGCGGTGGGTATCCGGAAGGCCAGCATCCACCACCATTTCCCCGGCAAGGCCGACCTCGGCGTGGCGCTGACCGACGAGTATGTCGAACGCTTCGAGACGCTGCTGGCCACGATCGCCCGCGAGGAGCATGGCGCGCTCGGCCGGATCCAGCGCTACGGCGCCGTCTACGAAGCCAGCCTGCGGGAGGGCATGCTGTGCCTCTGCGGCATGCTGGCCACCGAAATACAGGTCCTGCCGGACGAGGTGCGGAGCGGCATCCGCCGCTTCTTCACGCAGCAGATCGCCTGGTTGACCCGCGTTCTCGACGAAGGCGTGGCCCGCGGCGAACTGCGGCTGAATGGCCGGACGGGGCCCGCGGCGGAACGGATCTTCGCCGCACTCCAAGGGGCAACCCTGGTGGCCTGGGGCATGGGCGATCCCTCGGTCGTCGCGCGGGCGACGGCAGCCCTGCAGTCGGACCTGCGGGGCTGAGTTTTTTTGACCCTCAAACCAACCAACTAGAAGGATGATTACATGACGACCTCCCTCGAATCCCGCACCCTGATCGTCGGTGGCGGCAGCGGCATGGGCAAGGCAGCCGCCCGGCTGCTGCTGGAAGCCGGTGGCGCCGTGGTCCTGGCTGGCCGCCAGGGCGACCGGCTGGCGGCCACCCGCGACGAACTGGCCCCGCTCGGCCGGGTCGATATCGAGGTGCTGGACATCACCGATGCGGCGGCGGTGCGCCACTTCGCGGCGCGGGTGCCGACCGAATTCGCCGATCTCACCGGCCTCGTGAACGCCGCCGGGGTCTTCGCGCCGAAGCCCTTCCTCGATCACGCGGCCGAGGATTACGACCGCTACCAGGACATCAACCGCGGGACCTTCTTCGTGACCCAGGCGGTGGCCAAGGCCATGGTCGCGCGCGGAAAGGGTGGCGCCATCGTCAATATCGGCTCGATGTGGGCGAAGCAGGCCATTCAGGCGACGCCCTCCTCCGCCTATTCCATGGCGAAGGCCGGGCTGCATGCGCTGACCCAGCACCTGGCCATGGAACTCGGCAGCCACGGGATCCGCGTCAACGGCGTCTCGCCCGCCGTGGTCGCGACGCCGGTCTATGAGGGCTTCCTGGCGAAGGACCAGATCCCGGCCGTGCTCCAGAGCTTCAACGGGTTCCACCCGATCGGGCGGATCGGCGCGGCGAAGGATGTGGGCGAGGTCATCGCCTTCCTGCTCTCGGACAAGGCCGGCTGGGTGACCGGGGCGGTCTGGGATGTCGATGGCGGGGTCATGGCGGGCCGCAACGCCTACAATTGATCGCCCGCGCGCGGATCACGCGCGACCGGGCGTCAGATGGCGGCAAGGGCAAGCCCTTCCCCCCGGCAGAGCGTCGGCGTGCCCGGTTCAGGCCGGGCTCGTCGGCACCTGTGCCTCGGCCAAGGCTGCCGCCTGCCGAGCGCTGATCGCGGCCAGGTCGAAATCGCCGACCAGTTCCATGAACAGCCGGTGCCAATTGGCCTCGGCCTTCAGCCGGTAGAACACGCTGCCGAGCCCGATCGCCGCGCGGTCCATCAGCGGGAATTCGCGCGGGATCTTCACGCCGCCCGTGCGCTTCAGCCCGGCATGCACCTCCATCGCCACCTTGCGCCCATATTCGGGATCGTCGCTCGGCGTGATCGGCTGCACCTTGTCCTCGACCAGCGGCTGATAGAGGAACCGGGCCCAAAGGTTCAGCACCTCCATCGTGTCCTTCGACAGGTCACGGAAGCCCCAGATGCGATAGGCCTCGGCCGCCTTCTCGCGGTCATCGTCGCGCACCGCCTCGTACAGCAGGATCACGCCGCTGACGAAGGTCGGCGGGAACACGCGGATCACGCCGAAATCCAGCAGGTTCACGCCGAAGCCGGTCTCGGCATCGGTGCGCACCTGGTAGTTGCCCAGATGCGGGTCGCCATGGATCACGCCATAGCGATAGAAGGGCACGTACCAGGCGCGGAACAGCGCCTTGGCATATTCGTTCCGTTCCTCGGCGGGCGGGTCTTCCTCCAGCCGGCGCAGGATCGGGCGGCCTTCCAGCCAGGTCATGGTCAGCAGCCGCCGCGTGGTCAGCTCCTCGACCGGCGATGGCACGGCCACGCCCGCCGTGCCCTTCAGCATCAGCCCGTACAGCCGCATGTGGCTGGCTTCGCGCGTATAGTCCAACTCCTCGCGCAGCCGCGCCGCCATCTCGGCATAGGCTTCTTCATTGTCGAGCGTGCTGTCCATGCGCCGATAGACCGACAGCGCCATCTTCAGCTGCTTGAGATCGGCCTCGACCACGCTCGCCATGTCGGGATATTGCAGCTTGCAGGCCACCTCCCGCCCATCATGCAGCATGGCACGATGCACCTGGCCCAGGCTCGCGGCGGCCACGGATTCCAGCGGGAATTGCTTGAACCGGGATTGCCAGGCGGCGCCCAGCTCGCCCTGCATGCGCCGGCGCACGAAGGGCGCGCCCATCGGCGGCGCGTTGGACTGCAGCGTCGCCAATTCCTGCGCATATTCCTTGGGCAGCGCTTCCGGCACCGTCGCCAGGAACTGCGCCACCTTCATCAGCGGGCCCTTCAGCCCGCCCAGGATCTGCTTCAGATCCTCGGCATGCGCGCCCTTGTCGGTCTTGAGGCCGAGGAACCGCTCGCCCGCCACCCGCGCCGCGATGCCGGTGACCGCGCCCGAGGTGCGCACCATGCGCCGCACCTCGCCGAACAGGGTGCTTTCGCGCGGGTCGCTCATGCGGTCTGCTCCAGCTCATCGATGAAGCCCGCGATCACGTCGAGGCCCTTCGCCCAGAAGGCGGGCTGCGAGGCATCGAGCCCGAAGGGCGCCAGCAATTCCTTGTGCCGCTTCGTGCCGCCGGCGCGCAGCATGGCCAGGTACTTCTCCTGGAAGCGCGGATGCCCCTCGCGGAACACGCCATAGAGCGCATTCACCAGGCAATCCCCGAAGGCATAGGCGTAGACATAAAAGGGGCTGTGCACGAAGTGCGGAATATAGGCCCAATAAACCCGATAATCGGGCGTGAAGTCGAAGGCGGGGCCGAGGCTTTCGGTCTGCACCTGCATCCAGATCTCGCCGATCCGCTCATGGCTGAGCTCGCCGGTGCGGCGTTCCTCATGCAGCAGCGTCTCGAAGCGGTAGAAGGCGATCTGGCGGACGACGGTGTTCAGCATATCCTCCACCTTGCCGGCCAGCAGGGTGCGGCGGCGGCGCGGGTCGGTCTCGGCATCCAGCACGGCGCGGAAGGTCAGCATCTCGCCGAACACGCTGGCGGTCTCGGCCAGAGTGAGGGGTGTGGAGGACATCAGGTAGCCCTGCTCGGCCGCCAGCACCTGGTGAACGCCATGGCCCAGCTCATGCGCCAGCGTCATCACGTCGCGCGCCTTGCCGTGATAGTTCAGCAGCAGATAGGGGTGTGCCGAGGGCACCGTCGGGTGGGCGAAGGCGCCCGATGCCTTGCCCGGGCGCAGCGCCGCGTCGATCCAGGGTTTTTCGAAGAAGGGCGCGGCCACGCGCGCCAATTCGGGACTGAAGGCGCCATAGGCCGCCTGCACGCGGGCCACCGCCTCGGGCCAGGGGATGGTGGCGTCCTGGTCCTCGGGCAGCGGCGCGTTGCGGTCCCAATGCATCAGCCTGGGCAGGCCGAGCCACTTGGCCTTCATCGCATAGTAGCGGTGCGACAGGCGCGGGAAGGCGTCGCGCACGGCGGCGACCAGCGCGTCCACCACCGCATCCTCGACCATGTTGGCACGGTTGCGCGCGCTGGTCGGGCGCGGGTAGCGGCGCCAGCCATCCAGGATTTCCTTGTCCTTGGCCAGCGTGTTGGTGATCAGGCTGAACAGGCGGACATTGCTGGCGAAGGCATCGGAGACGCCCTCGGCCGCCGCGGCGCGCACGCTGCGGTCGCGGTCCGACAGCTTGTTCAGCGCGGCCGAGACGGTCAGCTTCTCGCCGGCCACGGTCACGCGCATGTCGGCGACCGTCTCGTCGAACAGCCGGTTCCAGGCGCTGCGGCCGGTAACTTCCTTCTCGTGCAGCAGCTTCTCCATCTCGTCGGAGAGCTGGTGCGGGCGGAACACGCGCAAATCGCGCAGCCAGGGGCGCCAATGGGACAGCGCCGGGGAAGCGCCGATCTTCGTCTCCAGCGCCGCATCCTCGATGCGGTTGATCTCCAGCGTCAGGAACAGCAGGTGGCTGCTGATGCTCGTCACCCGCTCCTGCATGGTCTGGTAGAAGCGGCCATTCTCCGAGGATTGCGCGTCGCCCGAAAAGACCAGCTGGGCGTAGGACATGACCCGGCCCAGCACTTCCTCGATCCGCTCATAGCTGGCGATGGCGGCGGCCAGCGCATCGCCGGACAGGGCGCCGACGCGGCCGGCATGGGCGGTGTTGAAGGCGCGGGCCTCTGCTTCCGCCGCGGTCAGGTCGGCTTCGATCCGTGGGTCGGTGGGGGCCGCGTAGAGGTCGGACAGGTCCCAGGCGGGAAGCTCGGTCTCGGCGGGGCGGGGATCAGGGTTCGTCACTGGCGACCTTGCAAAGCGTTTGGTTCCCCCCGGATATAGAGGCTCGGCCGGCAAGGCCAAGCGCCCCGTCGGGAGAGGAACCGTTCGCATGCAGCCAGGCGCCCGGATCGCATGGACCAGCCTGCCCCAGATGATGCTGGACCTGGCCCGGGCACGGCCGGATCAGCCCATGTCGCGGGTCTGGCGCGACGGTGCCTGGGTGCGGGTGAGCTGGGGGGATTTCGCCCGCCGCACCGCCGCGGTGGCCGAGGGGCTGCGCGCCGCCGGCATCGGCCCCGGCGACCGGGTGATGCTGGTCAGCGAGAACCGGCCGGAATTCATCATCGCCGATACCGCGCTGATGGCCATCGGCGCCGTCACCGTGCCGACCTACACCACCAACCTGCCCGCCGACCATGCGCATATCCTGGCCGATTGCGGCGCCATCGCCGCCATCGTCTCGACCCCTGCGCTGGCCGAGCGGGTGGCGGAAGCGGGCATGGGGCGCATCATCGTGATCGATGGCCCGGACTGGGCGGCGCTGGAAGCCACGCCGGCCAGCGTCGATCGGCTGGCCGCCGAGGCCGAGCAGATTCCCCCCGGCCGGCTGGCCTGCCTGATCTACACCTCGGGCACTGGCGGCCGGCCGAAGGGCGTGATGCTGCCGCACCGCGCCATGCTGGCCAACCGGGCCGGCGTCGCCGAACTGGCCGAGCGGCTGGCGCTGGATGGCGGCACCTATTTGTCGTTCCTGCCGCTGTCGCACAGCTATGAGCATACGGTGGGCGGCTACCTGCTGCCCTCGCTTGGCATCGAGGTGATCTATTCGCGCGGCGCCGATCGGATTTCCGCCGAATTCGTCGAATTCACCCCCACCATCATCACCGCCGTGCCCCGGCTGTTCGAGGTGCTGCGCGCCCGCATCCTGGCCGGCGTCGAGAAGGAGGGCGGGCTGAAGGCCAGGCTGTTCCATCGCGCCGTCGCGCTCGGCCTGCGGCGGATGGATGGGCCGCCGCTGTCGTTGCTGGAACGGCTGCAGGATGCCCTGCTGGACCGGCTGGTGCGCAACAAGGTGCGGGCGCGCTTTGGCGGGAAGCTGAAGGCGCTGGTCTCGGGCGGGGCGCGGCTCGATCCTGATCTGTCGGGCTTCTTCCTGGCGCTCGGCCTGCCGCTGATCCAGGGCTATGGCCAGACCGAGGCGGGGCCCGTGGTGAGTGTGAACCTGCCCTGGGCCAATCGCCGCCAGACGGTGGGCCCGCCGCTGCCGGGGGTGGAAGCGCGGATCGCCGAGGATGGCGAGGTGTGCGTGCGCGGCAAGCTGGTGATGGATGGCTATTGGAACGACCCGGAGGCGACCGCCCGCGCCCTGATCGATGGCTGGCTGCATACGGGCGATGTCGGCGCGATCGACCCGGACGGCTATCTGCGCATCACCGACCGCAAGCGGGACTTCATCAAGACGCTGGGCGGCGACATGGTGAGCCCGGCCAAGCTGGAATCCCTGCTGATGGCCGAGCCCGAGATCGCCCAGGCCGTGGTCGCCGGCGAGGGCCAGGCGACCATCGTGGCGCTGCTGGTGCCGGCCGAGGGTGCGGCGCCGGACGCCGCGCTGGCGCGGGTGAACGCCAAGCTCTCCAACATTGAACGCATCCGCCGCCACGCCATCGTGCCGCCCTTCACGGTGGAGAATGGGCTGCTGACGCCGACCATGAAGGTGAAGCGCCGTCTGGTGCTGGCCGAACATGCGGCGACCTTGGGCGGGCTGTTCGGGCGGTAGTCTCCTGATTCTGTATTTCCTCCGATCTGCTGCTGTGATCGGAGGCAGAAGCGCTGGATGGCGGCGAGGATGTGGTCGGCGGACTTGGTCCAGCGGAAGGGCTTTGGCGCGGCATTGTGTGCGTCGATGAAGGCGCGGATGTCGGCCTCGAGCTGTGCGGTGGAGCGATGTACGCCGCGGCGGAGCTGCTTTTCGGTCAGGTTGGCGAAGAAGCGCTCGACTTGATTGATCCAGGACGCG
>Ga0247843_1002889_pt1 | contig 29719 bp, 25 predicted proteins | sample LaCruzMarch2017__FD_192420 | JGI IMG/M metagenome (GOLD analysis project Ga0247843, IMG submission 192420) | Freshwater microbial communities from meromictic Lake La Cruz, Castile-La Mancha, Spain - LaCruzMarch2017_8m | ecosystem: Environmental > Aquatic > Freshwater > Lake | place: Spain... | reverse complement strand
CATTTATCACAACAAATTATTGCTGGATAGATTTTTTGACGTGTTTGATATTGACCATGACAAGCATAAAAATAATCCCAAAGTCAAAGAACTTTATCATTTCGGCACTATTGCCGCTTAAATCATTACAAACTATTGATGAATGTGGACGCTCACAAATTTCGGCTACTAAGTCAACAATGTCCTTTTGAAGTTTTTGGCTGCTTTGGTAAGATTGCTGTTGGATAAAGTCATAAATTTCTTTAAAATGTTTGCGAAATCGCTCAGTTACTTCTACTGCGTAAGGGTTTACTTCCATTGACTCATTTCTTTTTTAAAATCTTCAAAAGATGTCCGAGGGTCTGTTAATGCTTCTTCTAAATGTGCTTCTAATTCAATGTCAGTCATAGGCGACCCACCCACAGGCAAATCTACATCTTCCCAATTCTCCGATACCTCAATTTTTTCAACGTGAAGGCGTTTAGCCAATTGAATCAACAATTCAACATCTTCTCGTTTTAAGATTTCTAACCTTACAACAGTCATGGTTTTTCTTTTTTGAGTAAAAATAACCTTTAAACAGTATTTTTCCAATAATTCCACGCTTTTAGTACTTAAAACAAATTCCTATTATTTCATGAATCGCCGCACCCTTCTTCGCCACACTGCTCTGTTGACTGCCGTTTGTCTCGCCGAAAATTTAGATGCTTTCAGCAGGACAAAAACAAATGTGCGCAAGCGTTACCCACTCGGGGCGTGTGATTGGTCATTAGGACGTGCCTGTACGCCTGATGTGTTTGAGTACGCAAAAAAAATGGGACTGGATGGCGTTCAGTTAAGTTATAACTCACGAAAAGACGAAACTTACCTGCTTCGCCCCGAAAATCAACAGGCCATGCGTGAGGCTTCCAAAAAATCGGGCGTTAAAATAGCAAGTTTGGCCATCGGGCAATTAAACAGCGTTCCCCTAAAATCAGAACCCAAAACAGTGGACTGGGTCAGCGGAAGTATTGATGCTGCCAAAGCATTGGGCGTGAAAGTAGTATTGTTGGCTTTTTTCTCTAATAATGATTTACGGAACGATGATACGGGCAAAAAAGTCGTCATTGAACGGCTGAAACAATTGGCACCTAAAGCCGAAAAGCAAGGGATAATTTTGGCCATAGAATCTTATCTAAGCGCTCAGGAACACCTCGATATTATTGATGCTGTGGGTTCACGCAATGTACAGGTCTATTACGACCCACGTAACGCCGCCGATGCGGGCAATGACCCTTATACAGAAATTCCAATGTTGGGAAAAAGAAAGTTGATTTGCGAAGTTCACTTGAAAGAAAATGAATTTTTGCTGGGCCAAGGCTCCATTGACTGGCCTCGCATCCGACAACTTTTGGATGAAATCAACTTTAAAGGCTGGGCGCACATTGAAGGGGCCGTTCCCAAAGGAAAAACCGTCGATGAATCGTATCCGCTCAATGTCAGTTACGCAAAAAAAATATTTGGGTAATAGTTTACCAATCAACGCTTTTGAAAATTAAAAACAGGTACATATATGAATCGTCGCCAATTTATCGGAACCACTTTAGCAGGAAGCACTTTGGTGCAACATTCTCTCCATGCCAATCTTCTTCCCGCAGACCCACAGAAAATCTTCATGTTTTCTAAGATGTTTCAGTGGACTGAAGACTATAACCAATTGGCCGAAACCATCGCCGGCATCGGCTTCGATGGATTGGACTTGACGGTTCGCCCGGGCGGGCATGTGCTCCCTGAACGCGTCGAAGAAGATTTGCCTAAAGCCGTGGCCATCTTCAAAAAACATAAATTGGTAATTCCGCTGATGGTAACAGGTATTTTAGAAGCCGACAATCAAGCGGAAAGAATTCTGAAAACTGCCCAATCGCTCGGCATTAAGCACTACCGCATGGGTTGGTATCCTTATAATTTAAAGCAGGATATAGCTACGCAAAGCGCTGATTTTGGCAAAAAAATGAAGGACTTAGCTTCATTAAATGCAAAATACGGTCTTACGGGTCAATACCAAAACCACACGGGAAATTACTTTGGGGCAACTATCTGGGATTTGCAACAACAACTCCAAGCCATCAAATCGCCTTCTTTGGGCTGCCAATACGACATCAATCACGCTACGGCCGAAGCGGGCGGAGCATGGGAAGTGGGCTTACACCTCATTGCTCCTCATATCAAATCCATCGCTATCAAGGATTTTTATTGGGCAAAGAAAAATGGCAAATGGGGCAAAGAGGGCTGTCCTTTGGGCGAAGGAACTGTCAATTGGAAAAAATACCTTGAAGTGTGGAAACAGTATAATTTCCAAGTCCCCATCACCATGCACTACGAATATCCGCTGGGTGGTGCCGAAAACGGAGCCAAAAAACTCACCATTCCCCCTCAGGAATTGCTCACTGCCATGAAGAAAGATTTGGTACTATTTAAACAATGGATGACTGAGGCAAAACTTTAGTAGAAAGCTTTTAACTTTGACAAAGTTTCAGATCAAAGGCGGATAGTCTTTGTCAAAGTTTTCTTCTAATAGTTTTCATGCAAATACTCATTGACCAACTCGGAAAGCGTTTTAATCGCGAGTGGATTTTTAAACAATTCAGTGCAAAGCTACAGGCGGGGCAAAGTTACACGTTTGTAGGCCCCAACGGCAGCGGCAAATCCACCTTACTTCATGTCATTTCAGGGGTGATGCCTTCTACGGAAGGAAAAATTATTTACCGGCTTGGCAATCAAACCATTGACGAAGATAAATGGTACAAACAGTTGGTGATTGCGGCCCCCTATCTTGAATTGATTGAAGAGTTTTCGTTGTTGGAATTACTTGATTTTCATACCAGATTTAAACCTTTCAAAGAAGGAATTTCCAAAAATGAACTCATAGAACGGATTGAATTGGAAGGCTCCAAGAACAAAGCCATCAAATACTTTTCCTCAGGAATGAAACAGCGGCTCAAATTGGCGCTTGCGTTTTATTCCAACGTCCCCGTTGTCATGCTCGACGAGCCCACTTCCAATCTCGACGCCAAATGGTCGGCGTGGTACCGAGAGGAAGTGCAGCAATTGTCTCCCGATCAAATTTTACTCATTTGTTCCAACGTACCCGCCGAATACGATTTCTGCGATACCATCATCAATGTAAGTGAATTCAAACCGCACTAATTCTCACCGGTTTATCTTCTTTTTTCAACCATTTGTACTCAAAAACCACTGAGTATAAATGACATTTTATGGGCTTTGTTTTGAAAAACATTCTATACAAACCTATGAACCAAAAAGATACAAAAAACGTCGCTCGCCGTGATTTTTTGAAAGGCAGCGCCGTAGCTGCGGCAAGCTTTATGATTGTGCCTCGTCACGTTTTGGGTAAAGGCTTCGTGGCTCCCAGCGATAAGCTCAACATCGCCGCCGTAGGTTGCGGCGGCAAAGCAGGAGTCAATATCCCATTAGCTTACAACAACGGCTCCGACAACATTGTAGCCCTTTGCGATGTGGACGACCGCCAAGCGGTAAAATTTCGCAAACAGTTTCCCAACGCGCCCTACTATAAGGATTACCGCAAACTATTGGAAAAAGAAGCCAAAAACATAGATGCGGTCATTGTCACCACGCCTGACCACATGCACTACGTGATTGGCAGTGCGGCTATGCAATTGGGCAAGCATATTTACCTCGAAAAACCGCTTACTCACGATATTTGGGAAGCGCGGATGCTGACGCAGCTCGCCAAAGAGAAAAAATTGGTCACCCAAATGGGAAACCAAGGTTCCAGCGGCAAGGGCACCCGTCAAACCGAGGCAATTGTTCAATCAGGCATGATCGGCGAAGTACATACGGTAGAAGTGTGGACCGACCGCCCCGTATGGCCGCAAGGAGTAAAATCGCCCAGGGACAAAAAAGAAACGATGCCGATTCCTGCCGAAGTGGATTGGGATTTGTGGCTTGGAACCGCTCCCTACCGTGAGTACCACGAAGCTTACATGCCTACCCGTTGGCGCGGCTACTGGGATTTTGGCACGGGCGCCCTCGGCGATATGGGCTGTCATTTCATGGATGTTCCCTTCCGTACGCTCAAATTGGGCTATCCAACCTCTGTAGAATGCTCGGCCAGTTCAGTCTATGCGGACTTTTTCAGAGAAGCCTTCTTTGAAGATATTGGCCCGCAAGCCACCTCTATCCACTTTAAATTTCCCAATCCAAGTTCTAAGAAATTTCCTGAATTGAGCCTTTCGTGGTACGACGGCGGCATCCGACCCAAAATCCCCGAAGGCTGCGATTACGAAAAAATATTCGCCAACATTGACGGCGGCGTTATGTTCATCGGAACCAAGGGCGTACTTGCCTGTGAGTTGTTCGGTAATAATCCTAAGTTGTTCATCAAAGGACAGTTACAGGATGTCAAATTCCCTGCTCCCACGCGTCCGTTGGTAGAAGGCGATACAACCGGACACCAACAACAGTGGGTAAAAGCCTGCAAAGCGGGCTTTGGCACCTACACCAGCTCTTCGTTTGATGAAGCGGGGCCCTTAGCCGAAATCGTATTGATGGGGAACTTGGCCGTTCGCAGCTACCTCCACCGCGAAAACGGCAAATTTACGGGCCGTAAAAAACTGCTTTGGGATGGTCAAAATATGAAAATCACCAACTTCGACCCTGCTAATGCGTTTGTGAAGCGGCAATATCGGGAAGGATGAACTTAATTGGAGTGTCGAGGTTAGACGGGGTCGCCCGTGCGATGCAGAGTGTCGAATTTGGGGTGACTTTTACTTTAATTCCTATTTTGTCACGCTTTTTGTCACGCTGAAAGCGTCTACTTCTTTATACAAATGCCAAGGCTTATAAATGAGTCTTGGCATTTTTGATTTAGAGCTAACCTCCAAACCTACTCCACCACTTCTTTCACATGCGCATCGACGGGCTTGACGGTTCGGGCGATGAAGACGCTGAGAAAAATAATAAACATCGCAGCGTAGCCTACCCAATCATAGTGAAGGAGTTTGCCTTCGGGTGTTTTTTGAATGACAAATCCTGCTAAATACACCGCTACCGATTGCATCAGCAATTGTAACGACGTATTGATTGCCATAAAACTCCCACGCTGTTTTGGTAATACTACTGATGAGGTCATGGCCTGTGTTGGAATCAGGCGACCATTGGAAAACAGAAAAAAGATGGCCGTAGCCCCCAAAACTGCGGGCAAATAGTTGGTATTCATGTTGGTAATGAGCCACATAGGAATCATCGAAAGTAAGGCAAACACTACAAAAACGGGGTATTTTCCTTTACGGTCAGCCAATTTCCCCACTTGAGGCGCCGTAAAGAGGGTTAAAGCACCTCCTACGGCATAAATCAAATAGAGATTTTTCTCGCTAAAACCAGCATTTGCCGTTAAATAAGGCGCAATAAACGGAATGATGCTAAAGTGGCCGAGCATAATTGTGGCCGTCAACAACAAAGCACGCAGTTGGTTGGGTTGCCCTAAAATATTCGTAATGGTCTCGAAAGGATGATGTTTTACCTGATTCCGGTCTTTCAAATGTCCGTCTAACTTAGGAACGAACCGCCAAATCAACCCAATCACCGCCACTCCTATACCACCCACAAACCAAAACGGCGCATGCCAACTGAACGTCGAAGCCAAATACAATCCCAAAGGAACGCCAACGACAGATGCTACCGAAAACGCCGTCATCACCACCCCCATCGCACTCGCACGGCGCTCATATTCAAACACATCACTCACGGCCGACATGACCTGTGCGCCTAAAACACCGCCAAACACGCCCGCCAGGGTACGGGCCGCCATTAATAACCCAAACGTTGGGGCCATGGCGCAGGCAAGCGTACCTACCACAAAACCGGTATAGGCACTGAGCATAATGTATTTACGGGGAAAACGGTCGGCAATAAAAGCCACAAAAAAACCCGAAAGTCCTGCGCTGAAACTGTAAGACGATACCAAGAGGCTGAATTGTTGGGGGGAAATATCAAAATACCGCATCAATTGCGGCCCCAACGGCATCATAATCATAAAATCCATGATGTGCGTGAAGTTCAAACACGCCAGCACGAAGAGAAGCAATTTTTCTTTAAATGTCATACCGTTATTTTATGCCTCTACCACTCGAATTGACAATCGGTTGTTCGATAAAATCTGATTTAAGTCTTTACAGTATTTTTTTAATAAATGTTTCTCTTGACGCACGGAAAGGCTATCAGGAGATTCACCTGATAACAACAGCTTCTCTATCATGAAATTACAACTTGCAATAAGTTCCAATACATGTAAGATTGCTTCTTTAGACAAATGTGTTTCTTCCGTTTTCATACCAAATCAAAATTTTGTCTGACGGAATTATTTACTATTTGGTGACTTCAAAAATGGCACGCGGATAACACGGATGTTCCAACGCGGATTTTCGCTGATAAAATCCGCGTTGGAACATCCGCGTTCTAATGTTTCCACCAAATTCTTTATAGTTCTGTTAAATTCCAACATATTACTCACTCAACAACTTAGTAATCAACGCATTGAAGTCTTCGATAAATTGGTCGTAATATTTGCCCGTACCAGGTCCTGAAAAGCCCGTGTGTATCTCGCGAACGCGACCTTTTTTGTCAATAAATATCGTAGTAGGATACCCTGCCACTTTGTTGAGCGCAGGAAGGGATTTACCCGCGTTGGCATCATTAGTTCCTGCCAAAAGCAACGGATACGGTACGCCAAAACGCTTGGCCATAAAGTCAATTTTTGGCCCTGACACTTTCATTTCGGGCGAACGTTCAAACATCAATCCGACAATCTCAACGCCACGTTTGGCATTCTTTTGATACCAAGGCACCATAAAACGCGTTTCGTCCATGCAATTGGGGCACCACGAACCAGAAAGTTGTAATACCACTACTTTTCCTTTAAAACGTTCGTCTTTCGACGAAATCATATTGCCTTTTGTATCCGGAAAGGTAAATTCTAAGGTTTCATTACCGGGTTTAAGATAAGTCAGGGCCGTAGGAGGAGGCAATTCCGCTTTCTCATCACGGTAAGATACAAAGTTTTGGAAACCCGCAATTCCCGACCATACCCCTCCACGAATCGTACCGTTTGATGCAACGGCAGCTCTAAACAGAAACGCATGGGAACCGTCGTAGCATGACATAAAAAGACTATCGCCAACTACATCACCTGCTAAATAGCGATAATCTCCCGTGGGGGTCAATACCGTTCCCGCCAATTTGGTCCCTTTTTGTTCCAAAATCCCGACGGCAAAAGTGGAATCTTTTCCCTGAGGACGTAAAAAATAGGTTGCGTATTTGCCGGTTACATTTTTCGTTGTAGCAGGCTTTGTTTTCGCAAAAAGATACACGTCCCCTTTATCGGCTTTGAAAGGCAAAACCGATACCCAAGCCCCATTACGATTCTTTTTCCACGAGCCTCTCATCTGATTGCCCGACACTTTAACCACTAAATCCGAGTCAAAGATAAGCATCGGAATGTGGAGCGAATCGCCTTCAAAATAGGCTTCATCCATGGCCAAACGTTCGCTGCCATTCAAGACAAAAACTTCGTATTTTCCGTTGGCTTTGGGGTTGATGTCCAATCCAAAGGGCAATTCATGTTCGCCACGTTGAAGCGCGGCACGCCAAGTGCTTTTGGGAAGATTGGTTTGGCTATAACCAACAAAGAAACTGCTGAGAGCAAGGAGGAAAGAGACTGCTTTTTTCATTTAGCTTGTTAAGATGGGTGATTTTTAGTGAACAAGCTTTTTTTTAGAAAAGTTGGCAGAGTATCTATTTATTCCATTTTCAATACCAAATATAAAAAAACAAGAGGGCTTCTGCCCGTTAGCAAAAGCCCTCTTGTAAGATTCTATTTTTTTACTGTTACTAATTCTGCGAAAGGTCTTCCTCCTGCTTTTGGAGAGAGTCCTCAAAATCATACCGATAAATGGATTCGACAGGCGAGCCGGGCGGAATTTCACTGATTGAATTAATCAGACCCGTATGCAAATCAAATACCCAACCGTGCAAATGAGGATAATTTCGTTTTTTCCATGCCTTTTGTATAATCGTGGTCTTGGCTAAGTTTTTGGTTTGTTCGATCACGTTCAACTCAACCAAACGATCAAAGCGCTCATGGTCATCAGAAACACTTATCAATTCATCCTCGTGTTTTGAATATACATCCTTGATATTGCGCAACCATTTATTGATCAATCCAAAGTCTTTGTTGGTCATGGCCGCTTTTACACCACCGCAACCATAATGTCCCACCACTAAAATGTGTTTGACTTCCAATACTTCCACGGCGTATTGCAATACACTGAGCATATTGATGTCGGTATGAATGACCAAATTGGCTACATTGCGATGAACAAAGATTTCTCCCGGGGCAGTGCCCGTTACTTCATTGGCAGGTACGCGACTGTCAGCACAGCCAATCCAAAGAAATTCGGGTTTTTGGTCGGCTGCCAAGGCGTCAAAATAGCTTTCGTCAAGCATGAGTTTTTCAGCTGCCCAAGCTTTATTCGCTAACAGGAGTCTTTTGTAGGACTGCATCGTGATTTTGGTATTTACGTCGAGAAATTCCTTTAAATTCTACCTGAATGCCTCGATAAAAGGCATCTTCTTTAAATTCCTGTACTAATGTGAAAATATCATGGTCAATAAATTGAGCTCGTGTCCCGTCAATAAAAACCATATCATTTTTACCTAAACCGTCTAAAACTTCTTTTAGATGGCCTTTATTCAAAAAAGACACATCCTTTTTGAAGAGCACCAATACATTCTCTTTATCTCTCGTGATACTGATTGCCGAGCGGTTGTTGGTATAAATAACGTAAAGCATCCCAACGATTAATCCGATAGCAATACCAATCAATAAATCAGTGAATATAATGGCCACGACCGTAATGATAAACGGGATAAATTGGTCCGACCCTTCCTGATACATTTTTTTGAAAATTTCAAGCTTTGCCAACTTATAACCTACCGATAGTAACAAAGCCGCCAAACAGGCAAGCGGTATATGATTGAGAAGACCTGGAATAGCTGCGACTGACAACAGCAATAATATCCCATGAATAAACGAAGAGAGACGCGTTTGACTGCCGCTGTAAATATTGACCGAAGTTCGGATAACCACCGAAGTAATAGGCAGACCGCCAATCAGTCCTGAAACCATATTGCCAATTCCCTGAGCTTTCAACTCTCGATTAGCTGAAGACACCCGTCGTTTAGGATCAAGTTTGTCCGCCGCTTCCAAACTGAGCAATGATTCTATTGACGCAACAATCGCCAATGTAAAAGCCGCTACATAAACTTGTGGATTGGCCAAGGCACTCAAAGCCGGGAAATTAAAAGCCGATTTTACGTCGGTCCAATCCCGAATTTTTGGAATTCGAACCATGTGTTCGTTGGATTCTCCCAGATAAAAGTCAGGTATCCAAAATCGAAAAGCCTGATTTAGTAACACACCGGCAATTACCACTCCCAAGCCAGAAGGAATCAGCATAAAAAATTTATTCCCTTTTTTGGTCTGATTTTCCCAAAAAGCAATCAAAATCAAGCAAAAAACGGTAATCAAAGTAGCCCCCACACTCAGGTGAGTAAGGGCTTCCAATATTTCGGTAAAGGTATTTTGATGGTCAGGTTGAGCAAACTCAAACTCTCCTTCAAAATCAGCATCCCATCCAAAAGCATGGGGAATTTGTTTCAGGATAATCACCAATCCAATTGCAACCAACATTCCCCTAATGACACTTGAAGGAACAAAACTGCTCAAACGCCCTGCTTTCAATACCCCCAACAAAAATTGAAGGGCTCCTGCCAATACGACTGCGACGAGAAAATTAGAAAAACCGCCTAAGCCTTGAATATTGTCAAAAACGATAACGGTAAGTCCGGCCGCAGGACCGCTTACGCTCACTTCTGAACCTGAAAATAAGGTGACGACGATTCCTCCCACAATTCCAGCTAAAAGGCCAGCAAAAAGAGGTGCGCCCGAAGCTAAGGCAATGCCCAGACACAAAGGCAACGCCACTAAAAAGACGGATAAACCGGCACTGAAATCCTTGCTAAAATGCTGGGTTGACATTTCTAACTCTTTTTTAATTCAATTTTAATTTCATTTTAATTTGAAATTATATGTATTCGTTGCAAAGGAAGTAATTCTTTTTAAACTTCACCAGTTTTTATCGTGTTTTCGATGGAAGTACGCGCCAATTCCAGTACTTCTTCGGCGGTTTTCCCTTTGGGCTCAATACTTGGCAACACTGTCCATGATAATTGCTCCAAACTGCTTAACGGAAAAATCCCCGTCGGGTTGAGTTTGCCCGTATTCTGAACTGCGATGGGAACCACCAAGGCGTGTGGAGCTTTTTTAAGAAGAATTCCGACTCCCCCCACGGCAAATTGCTTTAGTTGACCCGTTCTGGAACGAGTGCCTTCGGGGAAAATTACTGCCGAAAATTTGGTTTCCTCAATCAATTTACCCAATCCGGCAATTTCCATAATTGCCTGTTTGCCGTCTTTTCGGTCAATCAGAGCCGCACCGCTTTTTCGCAAATTGTAAGAAATACTCGGAATTCCTTTGGCCAATTCAATCTTGGAAACGAAAATGGGGTAGCTTTTCCGCAAGTACCATATCATCCCTACAATGTCGAACATACTCTGGTGGTTGGCGATAAATATCACGGGGCGGTCGGTGGGCAATACCTCTTTTACTTTAAAACTCAGGCGAGTACCCAATAGCCACAATCCATGAAGTAAAAGACCGTTTAACCAATGGACTGATTTCTGATGGGTTTTTCGGCTAAAGAAATTAAAACAGATCACCTGAATCAGGTGAAAGACAACTAAGACCAGTCCAAAATACAGGAGGTAAATACCGCTAAGAAGGTAATCAATGATTTTTTTCATGCAATTGTGGCATTTTTTTTACGCGTCAAAATTAATCAAACATTGGCCTGTTTCGGCAAAACATAAACCAACATATCATCAACTTTCCTGAAATTATTTATACCTTCGGGAAATTTTCAATGACATTTTATCCTTAAATTTATAACTTATGCAACTTCCTTCCACTCGTATAGAGGTGATGAAGTTTATCGGACAAAAGATTGATGCAATCTATGATGAATTTCTGAAACCCATCGAGACACTCTGGCAACCTTCTGATTTTTTGCCAGATTCGACCGATGAAAATTTTTTGTTGGACGTAAAACTCCTCCAAGAAGCCGCACGCGAACTTTCTTATGATTACATGGCTGTACTCGTAGGTGATACCATTACCGAAGAAGCGCTTCCTACGTATGAATCTTGGCTGATGACCGTAGAAGGAGTCAATCAGCAGGATTCACAACAAAGCTGGACCCGATGGATACGTGCCTGGACCGCCGAAGAAAACCGTCACGGTGATTTATTGAACAAATATTTGTACCTGTCAGGACGAATCAATATGCGGGCCATGGAAGTGTCAACGCAGTATTTAATTGCAGATGGCTTTGATATTCAGACTGGTACTGACCCTTATCGCAATTTTGTCTATACGTCTTTTCAGGAAATAGCCACCAATATATCGCACCGTCGTACCGCTACGTTGGCCAAACAATGCGGCAATACGTTGCTTTCTAAAATGTGCGGTGTAATTGCTGCCGATGAGATGCGTCATGCCAAAGCTTACAAGGCATTTGTAGAGCGTATTTTTGAGATTGACCCCTCCGAAATGATGATGGCATTTGAAGATATGATGCGTAAAAAAATCGTAATGCCGGCTCATTTCTTACGCGAAACAGGTGTTAAAATCAGCGAAACATTCAGCCATTACTCCGACGCTGCCCAGCGTTTAGGCGTTTATACAACGTACGATTACATCGAAATTATGGAATCGCTTTTGATAGACTGGCAAATAGACAAAATCAGCGGATTGAACGAAACAGGAGAGAAAGCGCGTGATTACCTGATGGCATTGCCCAATCGTTTAAGAAGAGTAGCTGAACGCACCAAAGTCCCTAATTTGGATTATAATTTCAGCTGGATTTCGACATAACTCCCTCAATAAAAACTTTTACAGCCTAAATCAGGTTTGCAGACGGAACAAAAAATAACCCCGGTAAGAAATTTCTTACCGGGGTTATTTTTTTCACTATTCACTATATGTCAATTAACTAAACCGATTGCTTCTTACGAGCGGCGAATACGTGGTCAGAAGTTGGCTTGTGATCATCTAACCCCTCAATCCGAACCGTGCCACCGTTACTTTCATAATCATGTTGAAAATGGTGTAAACTTTCCATTACCGAGTGATCCACCAACTTGGTTTTCTTTAAGTCAATGATGACATTAAATCCTGACGGAATTTCTTCTAATTTACGTTTAATACCTAAGAAATTAGAGAAAATAGCTGCCTTGTCAATCTCAACCAGATAGGTATCTCCCTCAAAGGAAACCACCGTTGGTGCTTTGAAAAATGAACTTAGAGGTGTACCATTAAAAGCATGAATAATCATTTTCAACAAAATACCGGCCCCGATACCCACTAACAAATCTTCGTACATGGTCAAGAAAATGGTGACTAAGAAAATCGCCAATTGTTCTTTACCGATTTTGAAGGTGTGAATAAATTCTTTAGGGTGGGCCAGTTTAATACCTACCGTAATCAACATTGCGGCCAAGGCAGTATTGGGAATAAGCTCAATCAAATGCGAAGCTAACAAAACGAATACTAAGATAAAGAAACCGTGGAAGAAGTTAGCCCAACGAGTTTTAGCGCCGTTGTTTACGTTAGATGAACTACGTGCTACTTCCGAAATCATGGGTAAGCCACCCAATACCGCAGCCAGTGTATTTCCGATACCGACGGCAATTAGATCTTTGTTTGTATTCGACTTTCTTTTGAAAGGGTCCAGCAAATCAATGGCTTTTACTGTAAGCAAGGACTCTAACGTACCTACCAAGGCAAACATAATCACGTATTTAATGAAAACGCCTGTTTGAGCAATGCCTGAGAAATCAACGTTTATTTTGATGTTTTCTAAAAGATTTCCAATGTGTACCAACGCATAAGCAGGTTCAGTGTGTTGGAAATCCATGATTAATTCAGCAGGAATAGCAATAATCAAAACCATCAATGGCGCAGGGACCATTTTGATATACTTATTCTTAATGTAAGGCCAGCCCAGCATAATAACCAAACTGATAGTCCCAATCAACGTGGCCTTGGGATCAAGGTGTGCAATAAAATCAGGAATGGAACCCAATAGGGCAATAGGACCTTTTCCCTTGGTCATGGCCGGATTCACATCTAATAAAACGGGGATTTGTTTGGTAATGATGATTAAACCAATGGCGGCCAACATACCGTGAATGGCAGAAAGCGGGAAGAAATCAGCCAGTTTTCCCAATTTGAACACCCCAAATAAAATCTGAATAAGACCGGCAACGACCATGGCTCCGAGTGCTAAATGCCAACCTGTTTCACCGCCGCCAAAATCAGCAACAGCGCCTGCCACGATAACAATCAATCCTGCGGCAGGGCCTTTAATGGTGAGGCGAGAGCCTGCAAAAAAACTAACTACCAGACCTCCAATGATGGCAGTAATTAAGCCCATTAAAGGGGGAAAATCGGATGCTTTGGCAATTCCTAAGCTTAACGGGAGGGCTAATAAAAATACAATAAAACCCGATATTGCATCCGTCGAAAGATTTTCTTTCAAGCCGGCCAATCCGTCCGCGGGAATTTTACTTTTGGGGTGTGACATGTTTTTTCGAGAGGGTTGATTGTCAATAAATTAGGAGAAACACAAACGAGATATGGATGTAATTTGCAAGCAACAATTTCTAAGGCGTTGCCTATTGCAATTACTTATGCTACAAAGGTCTTTGAGGGGGATTAAACGGGTATTAAGGACAAATTAAAAAGGGATTAAAACAAAACGTCCTTTTACCGAATTGATAAAGGGCTCTAAAATTCTATTCAAAAAATCGCCTTTAATTAGTCAAATTTCTTCCTCGTTAAATCCAGAATTCCCTGTATAAACGTTAAGGGATGAGGAGGATTTCCGGGCACATAAAGGTCAATGGGGTATTTATTCAGAAAGGAACGATTCAAGGCCCTGCTTCCCGTAAAAATGCCGCCACTGATGGCATCGGTGCCCACTAAAACTACTATTTTAGGATTGGGTACGGCACGATAGCAAATTTCAGTGGCTTCGGCCATGTTTTCAGAAATAGGTCCCGTAATTACCACTCCATCCGCATGACGCGGCGAAGCTACAAATTCAATTCCGTAACGTCCCATATCAAAATTGACGTTACCACAGGCATTGAGTTCCGCTTCAAAACTATTATCTCCTGCTGCCGAAATTTGACGCAATTTCAATGATTGCCCAAATACGCGTCGAATTTCGGCCCGTACTAACTCGGGATTAAGTACGATGGGTGCATCCATCCCGGCTTTCACAATCAGCCTTTGCCGCTCGTTGGAAGCCAGACGATGGTCATTTATAAATCTAATTTTATCAGGAAATAAAAGCGCACACTCCCCACAAAACACACACTTTCCCAAATCTAAAGAAACAGCAGGCGAAGCTTCAATAGCGCCCGTTGGACAAAGGTCAACCAAAGCCGCTGTGTCTATTTGGGCATCTGAAATCACGGGGCGCCCTCGAAAAGGTGCAGGGACTACGGCCTTTGTCGGGTCGGGAATGTATTGTTTACCGTGGTGGTAGAGGATTTTAAGTTCGTCAATCATAAACAATTGATGTGTAATGAGTCATGAGCAATTACCCAATACCTCCGTTTATAAATCAAATCCGCAATAACTCAGGTTGTAGCTTTTGTTGTTAATCGGAAAGTCTGAAATTTCTAAATCACGCAGTGAAAGTGCCAACGCCAGCCAATTGTGCAAGGAAGGGTCTTTTACTTTGTAATGAATTAGTTCCCCCTCATCTCCGGTCACCATGGTATGGCAAATTTCTCCCCGCCAGCCTTCATTGATTGAAATCGTCAAACTGTTTGGCGTCAGATTTACCGTATCATCATACCTTGGTTTGGGTCGCGTTGAAATATTGGAATGAATAGACAAGAGTTGTCGAATGAGTCCAATGGACTGAAGCAATTCTAACCGCCGAAGTAAAAATCGCGCCCATACATCGCCCGTTGAAAGCGTTACAGGCTTAAAATCAAGCGATTGATAGGTAATATCCGGGTGACTCCAACGCACATCGCGTTTGAGTCCGGCCGCTTTAGCTGCTTGCCCTACGGCCCCGATGAGGTACATTTGGCGATACGTTACTTTCCCGATTTCCTCAAAACGTGATTGTTCACTGGGTAGATTGAAGGCTTTTTCCGACATTTCTTCGCTCCGCCATTCTACTTCGTACAACAGTTTTTTGAGACGTTGCTGCAATTCAGCCGTCAACGGATAGTGAGTTCCTCCTACCCGAATCAATCCTTTGCCAAAACGATTGCCGCACCAAGCCTGAAAATAATTAATGACAGGAGTTCGCAATGCACCATACACCGAACTTGCCAACTGGTAAGCCGTACCGACATTGAGATTGCTGAGATCAAATAAAGCCATTGCCACTCGCTCTAATTCCAACCCAATCGTCCGTTCGATGGCCAATTCTGTATCTACTTTTATCCCTGCATTGGATTCTATGCCCATCACAAAGGTGCAGGCATGACCCACGGCGGTATCGCCCGCAATGGATTCTGACAAAACCGTCCGTTGAAGCAATTTGGTCTTTTCCAAGTACAGTTTTTCGACGCCCCGATGCTGCCAACCCAATTGAATTTCGAGGTGAAGCACCATTTCACCATTGCAGATAAACCGAAAATGTCCCGGTTCAATCACCCCCGCGTGAATAGGCCCTACCCCTACTTCATGCAATTCTTCGCTGTCTATTTTGTAAAACGGGTAGTCGTTCACCTTCATGGTATTGGCACGATCAAACGCGAACCGAACGGGCTTCAACCATGGGTGGTTTTCAAAATAAATACCGTGATTCTCCCAAATTTCCCGCTCAAAAATGTGGAATTGATAAATTTCTGCGGAGATGGAAGGTAAACTATACGAAGACAACGGTTGCTTCAGCGACAACTCGTGGGAAAAAACGCGTAATGTTTGATTGCTATCAATGGCAATAATGCAGATAAATTTCAAAACCAAACGGTGTTGAAAAGCAAAATAATTGACGATGTGATAAGATTCGCCGTCTCGCATCATTGCCGTAACTTCCTCGTAAAAACTCTGATAGGACATCACCAATACATCTTCTAAAAGGATCGTCTGATAATTTTTTACAGTAGTTGCTCGTGAGGTTTTAGGAGAAGTTATCATATCATTTCAAGGAAAATAGCTACACATTACTTCACTGCCATTTCAATTAAATTCACCAAAAATGTTGGCTGAACAAAGCCCGCCGCAATCATCAATCCCAGCAATATCAATTGACTTACGGACTCCCACGGAGATGTTTTCACTTCTTTCATTACCATTTCCTGATCAGAAGTATCGTAAAGCAAATGCAGAATATTTTTAGTAAAGAAATACAGCACAAACAACAAAAGTATCAGCGCCAAAATGGCAACGGGTATATGTCCATTCGCAAATAATGCCTTAAAAATTAACAGTTCACTGATAAACAGCCCCGACGGCGGCATTGCCATAATGCCTAAGAGCGACAGCAACACCACCAATCCTCCTAATGGATTGACCCGCAGATAATTCCCAAGCCGATTGACCCGATAACTCAGAAAATGACGGTGGATTTGGTCGTTTTGGTAAAACAAACTGGCTTTGGCAAATGAGTGCAATATCATGTGCAAAAAGGCAGCATAATACCCTAAACCACCTGCTCCAATTCCCATCAAAATCAAACCAAAGTGTTCTACCCCCGAATACCCCAACATTCTTGACAGGTGAATTACCCTTGATAACTGTAAAGCAGCAACGACCAACGACAAAATACCTGTCAACAACAGCAAATGACTTGCCCAAGTGGCCGCCTGTGTATGAGATACAACCTGGTATATCCGAAAAATGGCTAAAAAACTTGTGTTCTTGAGAACAGTCGAAAGTAGTGCATTGACCGGTTGAGGCGCAGTTGTTTGCGCGTTGATACTGGCGGTGTGAAACGGGAAAACACCTAATTTGACACTTAGGCCCGTCACTAAAAGTAAAAATGCTATTTGTACCCACGTAGCGTCAAGTTCTGACGCATGAGTAAGTAACTCACTAAACTTCAAATCTTTAACACCATGATTGGCTGCTTCGGCAGCCAGAAATAAAATACCAGCGAAAGCCAATGAAATCCCAATGGAACAAAGAAAGATGTATTTCCAGGTAGCTTCTACGGCCTGCTTGGTCCGTTCATGGTAAATCAAAACAGCCACTGTCAGGGTACTTGCTTCGATAAGCGTCCACAAAGCTCCCAAGTGGTTGGTGAGGTTTGCCCCGGTCAATGCGGCCACAAACAAAACTAAAAACGCAAAATACAGCGATTCGTGCTTTTCCAGCATTTTGTGGCGATAGGCATACGAAACGCTGTGATAAAACGTCGCAACACTTAACATCGTCAGTATCGATAAGCAAATGACACCCGCTCGGTCGAAGGTAAAAAACGTAGAATCTTCCGCGTCAAAGTGCGTAAAACCATAGATAGTCAATGCAATTTGAACAACCAAAAACGCACCCGCTAACGTTAGCCTTGCCGGACGGTTGGGCAGAAAATAAATACCACCCGCTACCAGCGCCGAAATCAAAAAATAAGCTGCTACCATTTGTATCGAGAGTTTAGTCTTTTAAATTGCTTAAGAAATCAATATCCGTTCCCTCAAAGGCGCGCCCCACCCGACGGAGAAATACGCCCAGCACCAATACCCCAAAGAATATATCCAACACAATCGCCATGTTGATGAGCAGCGGCATTTCGGTGCCTACCGCCAGCGAAACCAGAAAAATCCCGTTTTCCATCACCAAATAGCCAATCAAATGCGAATACACGTTGCGATTGCTGATGATAAAAAAGATACCCGCCAATACACTCGCCGTAGCTACGGAGAAAAATTTAGTCTGCAGGTGGTCATTGTGCAAATTAGAACATAGTAAAAAACTGATAATCAGAATATTAGTTACAATGACAACGGAGAGTGTCCCCGAAATCATTCGTTTGGTACGAATTACTTTATTGTGCTTACGAATCCATTCCAGAATAAATGGAATGGCAATTGCCTTCACCAACAGCGTTTCACTCACAATAAAAAAGACGTGTGAAGGGTGAAAATCCGTTGTTTGTACAATGGCAATGCCAAACAGTAATAGCCCCTGAAACCCCAAAAGGCGGTTTTGCATAATGGGTCGCTCGGAAATAGCCAAATAAATCAGCGTAACGGCAAAAATGATAATCAGGAGCGTCGCCATTAGTCTAAAATCAGTTTATGAGTAATAATCAGTACCGAGAAAAATAACACCAAGGCAATCGAAGAAAGGGTAATGATAAACTGCGGATTATTGGCGATTTTATTACGCGCCCGAAACGACTCCAACAGACCTACCGTAACGGCAAAAAGCAGCTGTACAACCAAATAAATAGCGATGTTAGCCACCAACGGGAAAGATTGGGGAAGCAGAAAATTGGCAATTAAATTACCGTAAATGGCAAACTTGAAAGCATTGCCCGTCATAATCAAACCCAAATCAAAGCCGCTGTTATCCAGAACCATTACCTCGTGAATCATCGTAAGTTCAAGGTGTGTTCGCGGGTCATCTACGGGCAATCTACTGTTTTCGACCATGGCAATTTGGACCAAAAGATAAATGCTGACGGCAGCAAACAGATACGACAAAGAAGAATCCCCAAAATGAACGTTGTTATAGACTTCCTGAAAGGAGGTGAAGCCGGTCAACAATACCAACGAAGCCATAATGGTAAAAAAGGCGGGTTCGACCAACATCGAATAAAGCGCTTCACGATTGGCCCCCATGCCTTCAAAACCGCTGCCGGTATCCATCGCATTGATAATCAACATGAATTTGGTAAAGGCCAGTAAATACGCGAAGAATAAAAAATCGCCGCTGAACGACAACAGCCCCGCTTCGCCGCTAAAAGGTAAAAACAGCAACGCACAGAAAATTCCTGCAAAATGAATAACAGGAGTAATTTGAAAAATCAGGCTTGTGGTGGTGCTGTACACATTACCCTTACGAAAAAGCCGCACAATATCTTTCAGGGGCTGAAAAAGAGTAATTCCCTTTCGTCCGCTCAATTTGGCTTTCGTGATAGAGATGATTCCCGGAATCACCGCCGCACTTATCAGTATCATTAAAATGGAAAGTGCGGCCATGATGAAAAGGTGTTAAAGGATTTGGAAATAGGTAAGCAGGAAGACCAAGGCTAAAAACACAAAAACGTAAATGAGGTAGTGAGTCAATTTGCCCGTTTGAAATGATTCATGTCGGTCGGTGGATTTCAACAACAATTCAGCAGGCTTGTCAATCAAGGTCTTTTCAAATACATCATAACTATGCGTCTCAAAATGTCGGGCTTTTGGAAAAATTTCTTCTTCAGCTATCTTTTCATAATGAGTTGTTGTACCGACTAAGGGACCGACCAATTCCGTGAAATTATTGGCATACGAAGTAGCGGTGTATTGATGTACGGCGGCATTAGCTCCCGAATATCCACAGCCCCAAGTGGGGCCGTATTCTACCACAACCTGCTTTTGCTGACGACTGCGTACCCACAGCAGCACCAACGAAACAACAATAAACAGACCGCCCGCCATTCCGACCTTCATAAGCGTAGGTAAGGCATTTTCAATAGGTGATATATCGGGCACATACAAAGCGGTAACCTCCGCCACCCATTTGACGAATAGGTTAGGAAAGAGCCCAATGGCAACAATCAGAACGCCTACCAGTATTTTTGAGAAAATCATGTCATCGGAAACTTCTGCCGCCTGCGATGCTTTGGAAGAACGAGGTGACCCTAAAAACGTAATGCTGAATACTTTGGTAAAACAAAAAACAGCCAAGCCACCAATCAGCGTCAACCCAAGGATGCTCGCCAGCATCGAAAGGTCTAAGTACCAAATATCCAATCCAAGCCCTTTGAAAAGCCCCATATAAATCAAAAACTCGGAAATAAAGCCATTGAAAGGAGGCAGTCCGCAGATGGATAGAGAACCCAACAGAAACAGCATTCCTGTTTTTGGCATAGATTTCATCAACCCGCCCAGTTGTTCCACGTTTCGGGTATGCGTGGCCTGATAGACCGAGCCTGCGCCGTAAAAAAGCAATGATTTGAAAAGAGAGTGATTGAAAATATGGAGAAGTCCTCCCGTAAAAGCCAAAGCCGCCAGAGCAGGAGCATTGAGAGCAACGCCCAACAGACCCGCCCCGATACCCATCCCAATAATACCGATGTTTTCAATGCTGTGATAAGCCAATAATTTTTTAATATCGTGCTGAGTAATTGCATTCATCACTCCCAATAACCCCGAAAGGGTTGAAACTCCTAATATGATTAACCCTACAACATACAATTCGGCATGGATATACGTCAGCACCCGCAGCAAGCCATAAATACCCATTTTTATCATTACCCCCGACATCACCCCCGAAACGTGCGAAGGAGCCGCCGGGTGAGCATGAGGCAGCCACGTATGCAGAGGTACGAAGCCTGCCTTGATCCCAAACCCTGCAAAAAGCACTAAAAATAAGGGCAATACCGAATTCTTACTGAAGTATCCCGCCAAGCCATCAAATCCAAAAGCGTAGCCAAGCGACTGAACGTACATCATTGCCCCCATGATAAGAATAAAACCTACGTGCATCTGAATCAGGTAATTAAGGGCAATAAGGCGTGTTTCTTTTTTTGATGCCTCAAATAAAATCAGTATAAAAGAAGAAACCGACATCATTTCCCAAGCCAACAGGAAGAACGTGCCGTCGCGCAGAACGGTCACCATCAGCATTGAAATATGAAGCCAGATAAATGCCAAATGGTGAATGCCCAATTCCAACCGCGACATTGTCTTGCGGTAAGGTTTCAAATAGCCTCCGGCATAGAGGATACCTGTCAACATTCCGAAACTTATCAGTAAAACAAAATAGGCAGATAAGCTGTCAATTGTCAGCGTTGGCAGATAAGAGACGTCGGTGAGCATCGAGAATATCTTGGTGTTGCCTTCCAGCAAACTGCGAACTGCCCAGGACACTCCTGTTAAAGATAAACAAACGTGAAGAAAAAGACTGAAACAATATTGAAAACGCCTTGTTATCAAAAGTACAGCAACACTTGCGATGCATACCCCCACAAATACGATTGATTCCATTGATTCCATTGATTCCATTGATTCCATTGATTCTCGGTATTTGTATTTGTGAAAAGCGCACTGTACTCTACTTATTCATAATTAAACACAAGGTTAATATTGACTATTAAAAGCTGGTTAAGGGGAGATTAAAATGAGATTAAAACAAAGAATTGGAAAGTTTATAAAAAATCATCTGACAATTATAAACCTTCCAATTCCATTATCAACTAAGAAGAGCGATAGGCCGTTTCGTATACTGATTTCACGTGAGGTCCTAAAAAGACCCGAGCATAAATACGAATGATAGAAAGCCCGTCAATGATAAAACTCAAAGAAGTAAAGAATGCCAGAGTAATTTGATTTTCATGAATATGACTGAAAATCACGTCTTCTCCAATGAACGTCGGAGTAATGGGAAAACCAGAAGCTCCTAAACAACAAAGTAAAAAGACGAAAGCAATTTTGGGATGTTTCAGCGAATGCCCGTGAAATTGATCTAAATCAATGCTTTTTTCCAATAATTGTAGGCGGGTAAGGGAAATAAACCCAATAATTCCCGCCACAATGATCCCACTTAAATAAAGCAGTGTTTCCGTATATTTATAGTGCTCATTGAATGAAATAGACAAGGCTACCCAAAAGTGATTCAAAATGATAAGCATCCAACTCATGCGTGCTTTTTTCCGCTCGGTAAATGATTTGAGCACCATCGTCAATCCAATAAGGGAGAAAAGGATGGGTAAATATTCATGAATGATGGGGGGAATTACTTCTTCGTTGTATAAAGCAAATAATCCAAACACATATACCGGAATAAAAAACACAAGCACCCGATTGATAGTAAGAAAATTCAATCTGTTTCCAAGCATTTTCATAGGATTCCATAAATAACGATACATCAAGGAATCCAAATTCCATTCTTTGATACTCAACATATAGAGTGTGTATTCAATCTTTTTGGGGAAAGAGTCTTCGATGGAGCGTTGACGAGGCGAAAAATTATAGAATTGTTCGCGAATCAAATAACTTACCACCGAAGGCGACACCAATAATTGATACGTTCTCAAGAAAGCATTTCCCGCAAAGTGAAACAAAGCCAAGTTTTCAAAACCTGCCGCCACTTCTATAAAAATTATCCCGATTTGGGCAATGGAGGCATAAGCAATCTGGCTTTTTACCGACGACTGAACCCGTGCAATACCCGTAGCAATCAACATAGTCACAAAACCCAGCGCCCCAATCAGAATGCGAACCGATAACTGCTGTTCCCAAAAAGGAAAAGTTCTCAATAAAAGAAACACTCCTACGTGTACAGAAAGCGAGCCATAAAAAATGGCACTCGACGGAGTAGGTCCTTCCATGGCTCTTGGCAACCAGGAAGAGAAAGGCAACTGTGCCGATTTAGCCGCTGCCGAAAGTAAAATCATCAGAGAAATAAAAACCCCGAAAAAGCTATGCGACTGAAGATGCTCGTGCACCATTTCGTAGTTACTCAATTTCAGAAAGGTAATATTTTCGTGCCATAAATGGTGACTCATCCACATGGCAAGAATCAACCCCACGTCCCCGATTCGGTAAATTGAGAACACTTTTACGGCATTTTTGACGGGCAGATAACGATCACGATAGAAGGCAATCAGCAAAAAGGAAGAGATACCGAGGATTTCCCAACCGATAAACAACGTTTCCAGATTTCCCGAAAAGATGGTAATGTTATATCCGATGTAAAAGAAAAGTATGGTATTGAAAAAACGCTTGTATCCATCTTCCCGGTGCATATAATACCGGCTGTAAATGGTGACCAGAAAGGTAATAAATGAACCCACAAAGAGGTAAACCACCGTAATTTTATCAAAACAAAAATCAATAAAAAACTCGTAGTCGTTGGTCTTGAAAAGGGAAATGTCCTTTAGGTTCAGTGTTGGATAGCCATTTTGTAACCAATAAATGATAAAAACAATAGCCCCAAACAGGTGAATGCCGATGGTAAAAAAAGCTCCCCACGAAAGAAGCCCTTCTTTTTTATTGGGAGTTAAACCGTTAATTATAAAACCCAGTATAGGAACGAGAATGAAAAAATGAAGTAACGATGCCATGTGGTAGTGTTATGCAATTAAATAAACCGGAACATTATCTTGATTTGATTCTAACAAAGGTATCATATCCGACACCGTGTCAACTTGCTGCTTCAGAGGTTGGTATTTTACAAAACCACCTTCTTTAAAGCTATAAAATTCCTTGGTTTCAGGATGCACTACTACTAAGTTAACCCATTCATTGATAAACCATTCATAGGTTTCTGCATTGCGCTGAATCGTATCCAAAACAACTTCGGGTAAGTGTTCTACAATGATAAGCAAACGTACCGGATCATGCACTTCAATCATTTGGCTCGGCAGTCCCGGTCTTAAATCACCGTCAATTCCGTTGGCTACGCCAAAAAGCCCCATCACATTGTGCGGAAGCTTTGTTCCTGCACCCAACTTCTGATTGTCAACTCTTGAAAAATAATATTCGAGATTGATACCGCCACAAACCGGAGCGGCAGCTTTGAGAATATTGAAAAGGAATTTTCCGTCAGGGTCTATGGTGTAATCGTACGAATTCATGAACGCTCTCCGATCCAAAAACAGCCCTTTGGTCAACTCCCGGCTGCCTACTATGCACAGCGCGTTGGTGGCGTGGTTCAGTTCCGGACGAGGTTCAAACAAAGAAACCGAACGGGTCCGAATTTTATCATGAATTTTTTCGGGGCTCAATTTGCTATCAATCGACTCAAAACGTCTTGATCTTTCTTTGGCATTGGAATCCAAGGCATTGTCGAACGTCACTTCATTCTTATTGTGAATTTCCAGATTGTCGTGCGAAAGTGAATCTTCGTCAAAAAAGGCAATTTCATCGCGGGTTGTATCATGAAGCGCGCCCAAAAACTGCGTTTTGGCAGGAATCACAATTCCGCGGGTTGCCAAAATTTCTCTGACTTTAGGATGATTGGCCATGTAACAAATCACCCGTGAGTTTACTGAGCCAGCTCTACCCGAACACGCACCACAATCGTACGCCGCATAATGAGGGTTATTAACGCTGCTCGAACCATGTCCTACTACGTACACAATCGGGGCAAAATCTTTTACCAATCCGATACTTTTCAAAAGACCTTCTACCCGTTGCGCCATTTCATCAATAGCAAACCCTACCTGCAATCCGTTTTCTTTATTCTCAATGTTTTTATTCTCAATGGTCAGTTTTGAGTACTTTTCCATGTGCCTGAACGAAGACGCCGTAGCAGGACTCATGGAAGGACGGAAAATATTCACAAACAAACGCACCGCCGACCAGAACCCGAGTGTCTGAGAAATCAGCCAACCGCCGTAAAACGAATGGGAATGTTTAGTAAAGTGTACATCTCTATCTTTCTTTTTGAAGGCATGTACTTCCTTAATCAAATACTTAGGAGTAACCGGTGCGGGACAAACTTTGGTATAAAACTTACCGTCTTCGGGCTGATAAAAGAACTCGACACCAAAAAAGCCCGGTGTACCAAAGGTCTCACAATCAGCATCATACTGCTCAAGGTATCGTCTGAGCGAACATTCTCTGTCATCTATACAAAACATAGCCTGAAAGCTCTTGTTCGCTATTTTCTTTTGGCCGTTTTTCTCCATTTTAATGCCCGCCAGCACTTCATCGTAGTAGGTCCATTCAAAGGCATTTTGCCAAATTTCAAGGACTTCGTTCAACTCAGTTTGAGGAGTCTCAGCAAAAAGATTTACCGGTTGGACCGTTAAACGACTTTTAATCGGAGTCCAGTCTTTCCCAAAACGAAACTCAAGTGCATCAATTTCAAGTAAAAGCTCAAAAACAATCAGGTCATGCAGTGTAATTCTTCTTTGATCCAGCAGTGTTTGAGGTTGATCCTCAATGGCAGATACCATCCCCGACCATCCCTGATGGGCAAATTGTTGATCAAAAAGATATTGTTTAAAAAGCGATTCATCCCCAACCAGAATGGTTAACAGGGTGCTTATATCGCATTTATCGTGCAACAAAAGCTGTTTTGCTCTCTCCGTTTTAAAAAAGCTGCTGAAGCTGTTGCGCTCCATTTCCCGTAACGACGCCAAAAAGCTTTTCTGACGAACGGGAAACCCCCAAATCGAAATTCCCTGATCAAGATAACTACAAATAATTCTGAAAAGAATAGGATGGACAAGGGAGTCCATGTCTATCTGATATTGTCTTTTCCAGTTGGAACGTATTGCTCCTATTTTTGGTAATGATGAATTTTCAAATTCTTTAGAAATGGCTTTTTCAGTCCATTCTTTTACAAGTGCTACTCCCTTTTTGCCCGTTATGATTTTCTTGAGGATGGCAGGGCTGATGCGTTGTTCTTCATAAAGTCCTCGGTATTCATCCAGTGATAACGAGGTTTTATAACCAAACATATCAGAAGCTTTGCGAATACCCGAATAAAATTTCAGGTTCTGAAAAGCATGAAGCGTATTGTGATGGATAAAATCTTTTAGTGGAGCCTGAGCAGGTAAAAAATGCTTTAATTCATGGAGAATTTCGTGCTCGTCAAATAGGGAATTATGTGTCTTCATCCTGACTATTTCTGGTGTTTATGGGTGCAAAATTCCGCTTAATCTATTAAAAGAGCGTTAAGGAGAAATTAAAAGCGAATTAAAAAGGCAACATCACTACAAACTGGGTTCCTTTTCCTACCTGCGAAGTAACATTTATCTTACCGCTATGGAGTTTTATAATCCGTTGAGTCAGCGCCAACCCAACGCCATGACCCTTAACGTTTTGAGTAGATTCAGCTCGATAAAATGGTTCAAAAATATGAGTTAAATCGCTCTCTGCGATGCCAATTCCATGATCTGTAAAGGCTACTCTAATGCCGTGTACCTGCACATGCAAAGTGACATTAATTCGATGGTCATCCGAATATTTACACCCATTTTCCATCAGATTGATGAAGGCCGTTTGAAGCAGTGAAGCATCTCCCAAGATTTCCAAGGAAGATTCCTCCTCCGGAAATTGGTCAAATTCAATCTGTATATTGTAACCAGGAGCAAGATTCATGAGCATCTCCCGCGCCTGCCACAACAAATCATCTACCCGCAACGGCCGAAAATTAAACTGAGAGGTGTCATCATTAAGGCGCGCCAACTCAAGCAGTCCATTGACCAGGTCACGCATTTTTTTGACCTCAATTATTCCTTCTTTAATAGTGTCCTGATATGCCTCAGTAGTCCGCTTTTGAAACAACGATACCTCCAATTGACTCATCATAATGGCTAAGGGAGTACGCAGTTCATGGGAAGCGTGCGAAACAAAACTTCGCTGGGATTTGAAAGCATCTTCGAGTCGGTCTAAAAGATCATTAAAAGTAGCAGCCAATTGATTCAATTCATCCTTTTGCCGCCCGGCTTTCAGGCGCTCGTGGATATTTCGGGCCGATATATTTTTTACCTGTTCAATAATATCCGAGACAGGTTTCAGGGCATCCCCCGCAAATAGCCAACCTGCCAATACGACCAACAGCAAGCTCACTGTCCAACCCGTAATAAGAATATTTCGTAAGCGCTCCAGTTTACTAAATCCATACACATCAATGGCATAAGCAACTACGACCAATACCTGCTGCTTTTTATCAATAAAACGCACCCCAAGGATTTCTTTTTCGCCGTGCTGAAGGCCAAAATCATGCCCCTCCCGTACCTGTCTCAAGAGGTCCTTTTTTACCGGATAGGGTTCTTTCCCGCTATCATAAATAATCTGATTATTGGCATCATACACCGTTACCTCTTCCTTGTACAAGGTCGTTAAATTAGCCCGGTCAATGGCATGAAGCAATTCCTCCGTGATTCCTCCCACATCTTCCAACAAGCTTACCGTAGTAAGGGCCTTCTCACGAAGGCGCTTGTTGAATTCCTGTTCTCGAAACTGATCATAGAGGTAGTAGACCGACAGCGAAAACACCAATAAAATAGAAGCTACCAATACGGCAAACAGAAGCGTCAGTCGAAGGCGAATGTTCATGAGTCTTTCATAATATATCCCATACCTACGACCGTATGAATCAATTTTTGGGGGAAATCACGGTCTATTTTTTTGCGAAGAAAATTGACATACACATCAATCGTATTGGTACCTGTATCAAAGTGAATATCCCAGACCTTTTCGGCAATATCCACCCGAGAAACGACCCGTCCACGATTGCGCATAAAATACTCCAACAACCCAAACTCTTTGGCAGTCAGCTCAATACGATTGCCATCACGGCGGGCTACGCGCTCATTCAGGTCAAGTTCCAAATCTGCTATTTTCAAAAGATTACTGACGGAGCCACTCTCCGAACTGCGTTTTTGTAAAGCCCGCAAGCGAACAATCAATTCCTGAAACTCGAATGGTTTAACCAAATAATCGTCCGCCCCGGCATCAAATCCCGCTAATTTATCCCCCAGCGTTCCCAAAGCAGTAAGCATCAAAATAGGGGTTCTTATATTCTCATTTCTTAAAAGTGTTGCCAATTGAAACCCGTTGACTTTGGGCAGATTTACGTCTAAAATAATTACATCGTATGGGTTTGAGAGGGCTAAGCTACTCCCCATTTGACCATCGTAAGCAACATCCACCTCCCAAGCCTGTTCTTCCAATCCTTTTTTTACGAAACCCGCCAATTTTGGCTCATCTTCTACGATTAAAACTTTCATATACAAATAGTTGTGTGAATGAGAATGATAATAAAGGGTTCAATTTTAAAGATAAGTATTTTTCAAATGAAATATCATCCTTGATTTTAACAAGGTTTTAATGAAGCGCTTACAAAACCCAAATCAGTCGGTCAAAAATGGGCAATCGTCGGTAAGTTACTGTTTTTTATCTATTGCACCATTTGTTAGCGTTTTTCATCAACAAATCAATCTAACTCCTATTAACAACAGCACATTTTTTTTCGCCATAAAGCTCTGAAAACAAGTGTGATATATGTAATTTTATTCAATAGATATGTAATGATTTACCGGTTGAATACGCTCAACTTTGAATCATGTATATCTATGAAAATTATATACTGCATTGCCTCACTGTTGCTTTCAATAAACGCAATAAGTCAATCCTACACCACTATTTCTGATACGATTCCCCCCTTTCCGGACGATACGGTCTTTGTTAAGGTAAACAGTCCAAGTCAATTCTTAAACAGCTTGTCCGTTCCTTCTCCCGGTGCAGCTGGTTTGGGCAAATTTGTCGATATACCCGTCAATTTCAACAATGGGCTTCCCCAAATTTCTATTCCCATTGCCACCGTTTCCGAGGGTAATTTACAGCTTCCTATTTCATTGCAATACCACGTAGGCGGTGTACGGGTTTCGGAAGCGGCCAGTTGGGTTGGCCTCAATTGGGTCTTAAATGCAGGGGGCATTATTAGTCGGCAGGTGCGTGGCGCTCCCGATGAAAGCTGGAACGGAGGTAATAAGGGGATGTACCTATTACGGCCAACTATAACATTCTTACGGGCTATTATCAAAACTTTGGCTATCCTACTTTCCCCCTTATCAGAAGCAGCACTTTAAGCATAGACGCACGGCGTGCTTCTGACCAAATTTTAGCGGCTACTTTGGGAATCAATGACACTGAACCCGACTTGTTTAGCTACAACGTGGGTGGCTTGACAGGCAAGTTTTTCTTTGACGCCCAACGAAAGCCTCATTTTATCCCGCAACAGGACCTTACGGTTGAAGTAGTTTTCAACGCTACTACCTATCAGTCTGATACCTTTATTCTGACTACCTCCGAGGGGACACGCTATCATTTTGGTCAAAACAATGCCTTCGAAGTCTCTAAAACTGCCACAGGCACCTCTATTTTAGGAGGCACGGCTGCGTTTCGATCCAGTTGGTACTTAACTCAAATTGAAAGTGCTGACCGCTAAAAACACATTTATTTAACCTATACCCCCGAAACGACCACCTTCCGAAACATTAATAGTGAAAAACGTATTTTTTGTAATTCGGACAATGCGTACAGTGGACCCGCTTCCAATGAACGTATCAGTACTACACAGGTAGCCGGGCAACGCCTTTTAAGAATATACAGTAGCCAACAGGAGGTGAATTTTGGGGCCAATACCGCCCGTGAAGACGTAGAAGGAGACAGCAGACGCTTGGATCAAATTGATGTCAGCGCTTTTGGAGATGCCAATTCCTGCCTTCGCTTCAGTCTTTCCTACGATTATTTACAGAGTACAGCCTCCTCAAGCGGGCAGGGCTGTTAAGTTCTATTTTTTTGTTACATTTGACCAAATATTATATGGAATATGACACTAAATGAATTTTTCAAAGATTTACCAGATTCACGTCGAAGTCAGGGACACCGCTATGCTTTATCT
>Ga0247843_1002887_pt1 | contig 29736 bp, 26 predicted proteins | sample LaCruzMarch2017__FD_192420 | JGI IMG/M metagenome (GOLD analysis project Ga0247843, IMG submission 192420) | Freshwater microbial communities from meromictic Lake La Cruz, Castile-La Mancha, Spain - LaCruzMarch2017_8m | ecosystem: Environmental > Aquatic > Freshwater > Lake | place: Spain... | reverse complement strand
CGGTCGCTAGCCTTAGCAGAAAAGTTGGAAAATAAAGGCCGCATGTCTGTGGCGTTGAGCAACATGGGCAGTGCCTATCAGATGTTGCATATACCCGACAGTGCCTACGTGATGTTTAGTGCTGCACTGGTAATAGACACCGAACTGGGCGACACGGCCGGTATTGCCATTTGCAACAGTGATCTTGGGCTAATAAGTCTGGACAAAGGAGACCTGAAAGCGGCCATGGCGCACTTTGATAAGGCCCTTGTTTTTCAGCAGGCGAGCGATGATCATGAATCGCTAGTAAACACGTACTTAAACAAGGGGGAGGCCCACATGCGCCTTCGTCAGTTTGCCCAGGCCCAAACCTTATTTAACGAGGCTGTTGGGCTTTGCCAAGAAAACAATTACCGCTATGGTTTGGTGGAATGCTATGCCTCTTTGGCGAAGTTGGACAGTGCCACTGGTAACTGGAAGAATGCCTACCACAACCATTTGCTGCATGTGGCCTATCGCGATAGTTTGGTGAATGAGGAAAACACGCGAAAGACGGTGCAGGCCCAAATGCAATTTGAATTTGATAAGAAAGAAGAGGCCACGCGGGCCCAGCAAGAACTGAAGGACAAGCTGGCCAAGGCGGAGTTGAATGAAAACAAGATACAGAAATATTCCTTGGCGGTGTTTTGCCTCTTTGCCTTGGGCTTTGCATTTTGGGATTACCGACAGAAACAAAGGATAGCCACAGCCAAGGGCATTATTGAGATAGAAAAGCAACGCAGTGACGATTTGTTGCACAACATATTGCCGCATGAAGTGGCCGAGGAATTGAAGGCCAAGGGAGAAGCTGAGGCGCGCTACATGGATGAGGTGACGGTGCTTTTCACCGATTTCAAAGGGTTTACCCAGAAATCGGAACTGGTGACCCCGAAAGAACTGGTACGTGAGCTAAACGAGTGCTTCAGTGCCTTTGATCGGATATGCGAGAAGCATGGCATTGAAAAGATTAAGACCATTGGTGATGCCTACATGGCCGCAGGTGGCCTTCCCACGCCTTGTGCCGACCATGCCCAGCGGGTAGTAAAGGCGGCTTTGGAAATGCGGGACTTTATTGCGGGACGAGAGGCAAGGAACGTTGGGCAAGAACCAATGGCCAGTGGGAAAAGCACGCACTCGTCCTTACTGATTAGAATAGGCATCCACTCTGGCCCCGTTGTGGCGGGCATTGTGGGCATCAAGAAATTTCAATACGATATATGGGGCGATACGGTGAACACCGCCAGCCGAATGGAAAGCAGTGGCGAAGTAGGCAAAGTGAACATCAGCGAGGCGACCTACGCGCTGGTGAAAGATGATTTTAACTGTGAATACAGAGGTGAGATAGAAGCCAAAGGGAAAGGGAAAATGGGAATGTGGTTTGCATTCGTCAAAAAATCATAGGCAAATCCTCGTGCTCTAAGCCATTGAAATCGCCATAAATTTTGGGAAGACTGTTCGTCACTCAAACCAAACGAAGCGTACCCACTCTGGTGCATGTTCTATCGACTATGGACTATTGACCATGGTCTATGAACAGTGGTGTTACTTCTTAAATGGCCGCGCTTGAAGTTCGATACCCTTGGCGATGCTATCTTCAAATTCCTCGCGGATAGACTCGATAGTGATGGGAAGGCGCATTTCATCTAGCATGCGTTGGATATGGGGAGTTGGGTCGAAGCCTGTGTTGTGGCAATAGAGCATGAAGAAATAACCGATGATAAACACGCGATTGGCCAATGTGTCGAGCGCTTCGCCCTCTACCTTTACTAGATTGTCACTATCTATTTTCACCTTGCCATCAAAAACCAAGTCGCCCATCAGGAAATAGCTGCGGGCGTCATGGTCGGCCAAAAAGAAGTAGACCGCAGGCAAGGTATAAAATCCGTGAATCCACCGCACGTACTGCTCTACCCCTTTCCAATCGTTATCCTCCAACACACTCCCATATTCGGTTGTAAACTGGAGGGATAGTGAATACAGCATTTTCTCCAACATCTTGGGGTAATGCTGCATTACCATCACTATTTCTTGAATCATCATGACCTGCCCTTCTTGCACCACATCCAACGGGACATTCAGCACTAGGGATTTGTTGGCCTTGTCTGCCATTAGCCCATAGTTGGCTACAAAGGAGCTTACCCTTTTGTCGTTTGGGTCAATAAGATATAAGGGTCTATCCGCCTTGGGAAGTTCATTTTTAGCACAGGCAGTAGAAATTGCGCAGTCGAGCATGGAGTCGTCAGCAAAAAACAACGTGATTTCCTCTTGCGTCTTCTTCCATTTTGCATAGGCTTTATTCACCCTATCTACAATATTATCATGCCCGTCAATTACATCTTGCGCATCATTTATATTGGGCTGTTTGTCGCACTCATCTTTCAACTCCTCCATATCATCATAATACCTATTGAGGTCGAGGCTATGTTCCGCTGCATTAGTATAAAACGGACCTTCCACCTCCATTGCGTAAATGCCGAAGAATTCGTCAAACGCGTATTCGGCCTCCAAGAAGGCATTCCAAGGCGTGCTAAGCACAGTGATGGCATCCACAAAAGGCATTAGCGTATCCGCATGAAATGCTTGGATTACATCTGTATAGTCTTGCATTCTGTTCATCAGGTCTGCAATAACATCACCGCGTTTCACCTTGGTGAGCAGCACATCGCCCTCCTGCACTAGCGCATCAATACCCAACTCTATTTCCTCGAGAGCGGCCAGCACCGCAACCATTTCGTCCGTAAGTTCCAAGTACTCGTACCGCAGCTTTGCATATTGTTTGCGCAGCGCCAAAAACGCATCATGCAGCTCTATATAGCGTTTCACCAAGGCAACATCAGCCGGTGTTTCGGCCATTTGTTCGTTATACAGAAGCTTTATAGTGCGCAGCGGATGTTCAATAATGCGTTCGGTCATGGAGTGTTTCGTTTTAGGTTATCAGCATTCGACAAGGTAAAAGTATAGAACATGAATGACAAAAAATGAATTTTGTATAATTCTAAGGCAAGAATTGACACCTAATCACCTCTTTCCGTGAATCATGTAACGCGTGACTGCAATGGTGTAATGATTAAAAATTATACGGCCATCACTTTTGCATCGCATCAAATAATCTCACGCTAAGAAGAAGCACATTCTTAGATCTTAAAACAAAAACCCATGAGCACCACTTCATTCAATCCCCAAGATGCTGAACCGAACGAATTGCCCACCACCGATACGTGGAGCGAGGCGCAGCTTGCCACTTACAACCAGATAGAGGCCGACTTGAACGCCAAAATTCTAGCGGTAACCATGACCATCCGTCAAGAGTTTCCCGAATTGTCGAAGTTCATCGAAGAAATGCCCGTCACAGTGCCAGATAAAACCAACCCCACCGTCACGTTGAGCAATCTAAAGGGCTATTACGAATCGCTGTGTGGCATATTGAACAGGTATTTGGAAGACCATGGCAAAAAAGGAGCCCTTCAAGGAAGGGGCATCTGCAACGATACTCCACCTGCTAAATAACCCCGAAAGGCGTAGCTTCAATAGCGCCAATTCGGTAGGGAATTCACCAATTCGTAATTCGTAATTACCCCCAATTAGCCTGTTCCTTTACAATTCAAAAATTGGTTAGGTTTGCGTACAGTTCACTTAATTTTAAGTCGATGCGTAAAATCTACACTACTACACTACTGTTGGCTCTTGCCACCACCATCAATGCCCAAATCGCCTTTTTTGGAGGCACTAGCAACAATTCTGGAGCTGTAGATTACAACTACGGAGTGCTGTATCGTTTCGTGCCATCCACCAATGAATATACCGCCTTGGCAAACTGCACGGCAGCTGTTGGCAATAAAATAACAGGCTTAACAAAAGTGGGCGACATGCTCTATGGCACCACCGAAACCGAAGGTCTCAACGGTGATGGAACCGTGATTAGCTTCGACCCGTCCACAAACACTCTTACAAAACTTGCCGATTTTGACAGCCTCAACGGCAAAGCACCCGTAGACGACCTCGTGCTTGCAAATGATGGCCTACTCTATGGCGTTACTCAATTTGGTGGCACTACCAATTCGGGCGTTCTGTTCTCATTCGACCCCAGTACCAACACCATTACCAAATTGGTCGATTTTCAACCCGGACCTTTTGTTAACCCGCGGGCAGGAATGATTTTGGGAAGCAATGGAAACCTGTATGGCGTGGTTAGTTTTTATGATGGCGGATTGTTTGAATACGACATAGACCAAAACGCCTTCCAATATATCTACAGTTATCCTTCGGGGCTCGAAGGCCGAGTGCCAAGTGGAAGACTCATCGAGGTGCAAGACTCTGTGTTTTATGGATCCAATAGATATGGCGGCTCTGGCGATAGTGGCACGCTCTTCAAATTCGATTACCGCACTGGAACCTACACCGTTTTAAAACACTTTCAAGGCGGATTAGACGGCACCGAACCTTTGAATGCGTTTGTCAATGTTGATAACGTGCTCTATGGTTTTGTGTATAGAGGTGGAATATCCGATTTAGGATTTTTCTTCAAATACGACCTCACAGAAGAACAATACACCAAAATAATCGACCTTGATTACAGCAATGGTGCATATCCCGACAACCGCCCAGTACTCGGTTCAGATAACAGCATCTATTGCCCTACAAAATCTGGGGGAAATCAAGGCCGTGGCAACATGACAAAATATGTTCCCACCACAAATGCATTCACAAGCCTGTTCGATTTTCAGACAGGCACTGGCAGTTACCCCATCAACGGCTTGGTAGAACTTTGCATTACTCCAGCACCCACGGGTAGCACTACTGTCACACTTTGCGAAGGTGGCACCATAGACGACCTCGATGCAACGGGCACCAATGTGAAATGGTACGCCAGCCCTACATCTACCACCCAGCTTACCGCCAACACAGCAGTGACCAACGCAACTACTTACTATGCGGGACAAACCATAGAATGTCCCAGCAAAGAGCGTTTGGCTGTTACAGTTTACATCCAAACTCCTCCCGACACAGACATCACTGTTTCAAATCAAACCTTAACGGTTGACGAACCCAATGCCAGCTATCAGTGGATAAACTGTGCCACAAATTCCAACATTAATGGGGCCAATGCCCAGTCGTATACTGCCACAGCAAATGGGCAATACAAGGTGCGGGTAACCCTTGGCCCTTGCGTAGCCACTAGCGATTGTGAGTTGGTTGGTGGTTTGGGTATAGACGACCTCAACATGAGCCAAGTAGTGGTTTATCCGAATCCTGTAGCAAACCTGTTGACCATAGAAATGGAAAAGCCATTTGCCACGTTGGAAATACTGGACCTGACTGGGAAGTTGATTCTTTCCAAAACCATCAACAGCCATCGTACTGTTATCGACCTTTCCAATTGGGTTGCAGGTAGCTATACCCTGAGATTAACCGATATGGAAGGAAAGGTGGGGCATAAAATGGTGGTGAAGGAGTGACCTTGGAGCATAATCCAATTGCATAGTAGCTACTTCGCCTGGTGGCTAATGTGCTAATTCGCGTATTTGCTTATTCATAATTCGTAATTCTGCCAATGCACGCCAACTTTCAAACCACGCACCACCAATTTCTCTCCTATATTGTTTCCCTATCCGAGCAAGAATACGGCTATGCGCACAACGAAAAATGGACTGCTGGGCAGCAATTGCACCACATTAACCTCTGCCTCCAACCCATTGCCCAAGCCATAGCCTCCAAAGAGTTTATTGCTCAAAAATTCGGAACCATCGAACGTCCCATTTGGGAATACGACACCGTAATAGGCAACTACACCAATGCCCTAGCCCAAGGCGGCAAAGCTCCGGACCGCTTCGTGCCGCAGCAACAGCAAACCCCACCAGACAAAACAATCCTAGCCGCAGAACTCAACCAACTGCTGCAAACCATCCAACAGCACCTTGAAACCTATACAGATACCGAGCTAGACACGCTAGTGCTTCCCCATCCCCTATTAGGTAAGCTTACTATTCGCGAAATGATGCACCTTATGGCCTACCACGCCACCCACCACCACCAGCAAACCAAACAAAACCTGCAGTCCTTCACCCAATAATTCCGTGGTCTATCGACCGTGGACAGTAGTCTATCCAATATCCCTAATCGATTTATTGAAGTGCTGCAACTCTCTTTCCTATCTTTGCCCTTAGAAAAAATGTGCCACCATATTCCTGTTGGCCAAAATCCTTCTGAACCATGACAAACCCAGAATTCATCCAAAAAATAAAAGAATTCTACTCCAACGGAGAGACCGCAGTAGAAGGCTCAGCATGTTTTTTTGTCGAATTCAAAGAAGACCAAATGATCTTCCGCAACAAAGCAGGTGTTCGCTTTTACGTAGCTATAGATTTGATTGATAAGGCACGCACGCGCCATCTTGCACACCAAAGAATAATGGATCGTTGGATGCGAAAGCAAGGCAATACCAACAGTTATGTTCCGAAAATTCTAAAATGCTTAGTGGCACAATTTCCATAGGCTAAATGCGGGGTAATACCTACTCCTTCTCCTTTTGAATACCGAAAAAAAAGGGCAGCCATTACAGCTGCCCCCTATCTAACCACTATTAACTACGCTGCAATATTTCTGCAGATTCACCCGTAATTCCTAATTTTTAATTCTGCACAACAACCCTTCCCATTTTCACCACATCGCCTTCCTTCACCCGCACCACATAAGCTCCAGCAGGTAGGCCGCTCACATCCATTCTGCCTTCTGTGCGAATAGATCCTTGCAGCACAACGCGGCCCAAAGCATCCATCACCTCCACCGTTGCCCCAGCATTCACACCCACCAACTGCACGATTCCACTTGTTGGGTTAGGATACAAACTCACCTTAGGCATCTCGGGTGCCTCGCCCACTGCCAAGAACAAATCGATGGTGCTCAATGTGGTATTTGTAACCACTGCAGGATTAAAATCGAAGAAAATGTGCGCGGTATTCTCAATCTCTGTTCCTTCTGCAAGGTCAGCATTCATCTGTATCGAATAGGTTATAAACCCATGGCTCAGTGGCTCGTTGGTAGTGCTGTCTAGCAAGTTGATGTTCGGGAAATTGAATTTCACAGCTCTATCCTCAAGCATAAACACCTCCATATCGTGGCTTGTAGCCAACACTCTAAATGTGCTCAAATCCAAGTTGGCATCTATCGTATCCATCACAAAAATGTTCACCGCCTCGGCTGTTCCTGTATTCTGAAACCTCACATGGTAGGTCAATGCTGTATTGGGTAATACCGCGCCATTCTCTCCCGCACTTGGGCTCACAGCCTTATCATTCGGGTCCCATGAATTACGCACTTCAAAGCAATACGTACCAGTGTTGTTACTTACGTCAGAATCGCCATCTGTCGGGCTCACAGCTAGGTCAAAACATACCAGCGAGTCCACAATAGCCGATGGGTCGGTATACAATCCAATCTGAAACCAAGTGCTGTTATTTAACACTGAAAGCTGACCAAAATCTATGGTCACTGTGCTGCCCACCACAGTTACTGCACCCTGAGGATAGGCCATTCCATTGTAGGTAGTAATTGGGTCAAGCTCAATAGTCAAGGTACCACTTGTGGGCAAACACCCATTGTTTAACACCGAAGCCGTGAGCCATCCATCAAATCCCGGACGAAATCCCCAACCGGAAAGCGAACCTGTCAAATCAAACAAATTCGAATCGCACGACACTGCAAAATTCAACCCAGTGTTCGGCAATCCTCCTACGTTTTGTACAGTTCCAGGGCAAACATCCGTGTAGCCCTGTGTTAGCAATTGCACCTCGTAGTTCACCCCAACAGGCGCATAAAAATCATACTCACCCAAGGCATTCGTCCAGTCATAGCCAACTACTTCCCCATTCGACACCAATGCTAACGACATATTGGCCAGCGCCTCTTCCCCATTATCAAACGTGCAATTTCCATTGGCGTCATAAAACGTCACACCACCTATTGTGCCGCAGGTATCCGCAATCACAATCTCGTTTTGTACTATCAACGAGTCGTAATAACTTCCACCACCTGTCACAGTGCCATACACCTCATACATCACCGTGTAACTGCCCGGTGCAGCATAAACGTGCTGCGCAGACGAAAAGAAATTCAACCCAGCAAAATCTCCATACAATTGTGCCGTTACCGTTTGCGATTGTCCATCACCAAAATGATAGGTGCAATACACCGTGCCAGCACCTTGATCAAACTCCGTAGCCCAACCGTACATATAGAAATCTATAGGCGCAGGCGAAGAGCACAATGGTCCGTAAGTAGAATCGCTAGCCTGTAAAATACCAAAACTCATTTGGGCATTGGCCTGTTGAATTTGCATGCCGCATAGCAGCAAAAGAATAGGAAGTAAGTGTTTCATCATTTTTAGATTAAAGGGTTAATACTGTTTTGACGTTGCGAAGTACCATTGGATGCTTTCCACCCCAAAACCCAATTTCCAAACTTCTTACGCAGTCGCCAACAAAACCATTCGCTTTTCCTATAGCCTACTCTTGCGTTAAATCCAATATATCGTCCCAATAGCCTTACCTACTAATCCACTCACTGAGGCTATACTTTAGGTGGTTTATCTTAAACCATCCACTCTGTCGCACCAATTCCCTCCCAATTCATCTTCCCTCCACTTGCAATGCATTGCACTCCATAAAAAAAGCCCACCTCAAATTGCTTCGAGGTGGGCTTTCAGTATTTGGCGAGCATTAGATTCCTAGCGACACACTATATCCCAACGTTTGAGCCATATCGATGTTTTGCAAGCTTATCTCATTGCCATAGCTTGCCCAAGTACCTAGTTCAAATGTTACAGTTGCACCCGTGCTCACGTCTTTTATATCGGCTGATGGCACAGGCACCCCATCTTGCAAGAGGCTTGCTTTTAGCAGGGCAGCTGGGCCATTATTTTTTAGCGAAACAGTGTAGGCGGGGTCGTAGGTAAAGCTGACTACTGTTTTGGTTTGCCCGGCTGTAAGTGTACCGCTTTCGCCTATATCACCTCCGCCCGAGCCTCCACCTGCATCATCAATAGCCCGAGCCAATTGGTATTCGTCCCACAATTCGGTGTTGGAGAAACGGAATATGTCCATGTAACCATCCAAACTTTCGATAATATCATCGGTTTCGATAAACAAACGATCCCTGTATTGGCCTGAAGCTGCCGACTCTTCAATGGCATCTTTAGGCTCTGTTACGGCATCCACATAGTTACCAATTGCCGTGTTTAAATCGGTTTGGTTGGCGGGCAAATAAAGATACACAGCCAGCGAAGCAATGTTGGCATCCACTACCCTTTTCAGTTCTCCCGCCTTAAAATAAATGGTTTGGTCGCGCATGCCTTGCAGCTTGCTCAACGTATACCTCACTTTATTTAATAGTGTATTGTTGTTGTTGTCGCGGGCAAAATTGCTAACGGCAGTGCTGCCTATCATCATTTGCACCATCAACTCTTCGCGCTGCAAGCCTTTGTCTACCGTAACGCCCGTGTTGTTTGTTGTGGCAATGCCCTCAGCTTCGGCTATTTTTACAATATTGGCGCTTAGTTCAGCTTTTTTTGGGGCTATAACGGTAACAGGGGCGGTTTCTGTGGTGTGGTCGTCAAAGAAGTCTTCCACTTTGAGATACATGCCATACTTGTCTAACTGATGTGATTCCATTTTGATTGAGGGTTTTAGTTTGTGAATGACAAACTTAAACTATCAAAAACACATTTCAGCAACTTTTCGGGGTGGAACCCAAACTTTTTGTAACAAACTATCTATCTTCCTGCTTTTAGTAGGTCTAAATAGACATCTCGTTCGCGCTTGGCGGCCTCTAGTTCTTGTCGCATCTGGGCTAGTTCGAGGTCTTTGGCATCCAGTTCAAGCCCTAAGCTGCGCGATAGGTTTGTGGTTTGCAGGTATTCGGGCATGCGCATCATGTATACGTCTAGCAAGTTGTGGCCTATGGCTTCGCTTAGTGCCATCAGCTCCGAAACAAGCATATCGTTGCGTTTTACCTTGGCATACATCGAATTTTTATGATAGCCCATCGCTAACGATAGATGCGAAAGATTACGACCCCGCAGCTTGGTTAGTTCCCCAAGAATGCCTTGCAAGTCGGGCAGTTGGTCTTTGCTCAATGGAGTCACTTTTTTAGGTAATGGTGGGGCAACAGGCAGTTTTGGCATAGCTACATTCGATTTGAAAGGACAAATGTATCATTTATACATTCAAATGCCTACTTTGCTATTCCAAACAGTTAATTTTGTTATCCAAATTACTACTTTTGTTATCCAAACCACTACTTTTGTTATCCAAACTCCTACTTTTGTTATCCAAATTCCTACTTATGTTATCCAAATTAATACCAAAGTAATCCAAATAAATACTAAAGTAATCCAAACACGAACTATGGTTAATCAAACGATGATTATGGAGCACCAAGCCCACTTTCGGTAGCATCTTCGCTATCCTAAATAGTACAATCCTGTGGTGCCCCAAAAATTGCCAACCTTTGGTGCAACAGAACGAACATGGGCTATGAAGATGAAACTAACGGTTGGGCTGGAGCCCACCATATACAACGGACGAGCGAAAGACGCAAGACCGAGCAAAGGCACAGCCTCGTGCTGGCGGTGATAGCTCAGGTTTTAAAAAGTAATGAAAATCCCATGGCATAGCTGTGTCTGCCAAGCCGGTAAATCCTGACATTACTTCCGCGCGTTTCCATTCCAAATCATCGCAGGGATTGCACGTTTATTTGACACGAACGTAATAATCAGTAGTTCTCGAAGTAGCTGGTCCACATGGGGTTTGTAGTTCTATGTCAGGCCAACCTTGTAAAGTGTCAATTTCTAGTACGTCAACAGATTGAAGGGAGTAAAAAAATGGCCCACTACCATATATGCGTAGCCAATCTCGCGTGCCATTATCTCGAGGGTCGAAAGATTCTTGACGCCACTCCTCAATGCAATAAATTAAAGTCGTGTCATTTTTTATTACGGTAACCTGCTCATGTATAATGATGGTTTGGGAAGACACGGGCTCAAAATTCCAAGTAACTGTGTCTCCAGGGTATATCGTATCTACTACCTGTGGGTCACCAAAAGGGTAAGAATCGCAATACAAAACAGAATATGCATATCGCCATGTTCCTAAGAACTTCGCTATATCAACTGCGGAAGTATATCCATTCGTGCTATAAAAGGTTGGAGGGCACTCTTCCTCACAGCTAGCCCACAATAGCATCAACACGAAAAATGGAAATAACCGTTTCATTGGCGAATCAATTTGTAAAATGTACTCTGACTAGCTACTACGTCAATTTGAAGAGTGTAATTCCCGCCCAAGGGTGTCCGAAGCAGGCAATAGGTTCTTTCTCCAGGGCCTAGTATCGGTTAGCGTCTTCGCTACCAAAACTATTAAAATAAAAGGTAACAAGTCCAGTGGCAATGACCGTGCGGTCTGCGTGCGTTAGGGATGGAAGAGAACATCCTTTTGCTTTTTGGAGCAAAAGATGGAAACGCACAGCCCGACCCCGCTTTCTTCAAGCGGGGAAACGCCCAAATAATGAAGCAGTGCATGCCTGCACAACCTGTCTGTTTCAATTTCTCCTTTCTCCGTAAGTTTGGGCTATGAAAATGGGAATACCAAGTATGTTCAAAAGTCCGGGGCACCGCACCTATGAATATAAGCCACGGTTTTGGGATGAAAAGAAGGAGCGCAAAGCAGAGCTGGAGCGCTTGGTGGAGGAAGCGCGAACGGGCAACCTGACTGAGGGAAGGCGCACCGAAAAATTTAGACAGGAGATAGGGGAGAAGTGGGGTTCGAAACGCAGCACGCGGTCGCGCGGAAGTTCATCGCATAGCATTCGGTTTGTAATGATATTTGGAGTGCTATGTGGGTTGGTGTGGCTTTTTCTCCATTGGGATTAACAGCGGCCTGCCATGTCTGATATTATTCGCTTGCTGCCCGATGCGGTAGCCAATCAAATTGCTGCGGGTGAGGTGATACAGCGGCCTGCTTCGGCTGTTAAAGAGTTGATAGAAAATGCTGTGGATGCTGGTGCCAGTCGCATTCAGCTCATAGTGCGTGATGCTGGTCGCACGCTTATACAGGTGATCGACAACGGTAGCGGGATGACCGAAAACGACTCACGCATGTGTTTTGAGCGGCACGCTACTTCCAAAATAAACAAGGCCGATGATTTGTTTGCCCTGCGCACCAAAGGTTTTCGGGGCGAGGCGATGGCTTCTATTGCGGCCATTGCGCAAGTGGAAATGCGCACCCGCTTGCACGATAGGGAGTTGGGCTTGCGGTTGCAGATTGAAGGTTCGAAGGTGACGGGGCAAGAGCCTTGTCAGACCCCTGCGGGCACGAGTATTTCGGTCAAAAATCTATTTTACAACGTACCCGCAAGGCGCAATTTCTTGAAATCGGATGTGGTGGAAATGCGCCATATTATGGATGAGTTTATCCGCGTGGCACTGGCCCATACCGACACGGAGTTTAGCCTGCATCATAACGAAGAAGAGATATTTCACCTGAAGGCATCGAACCTTAGACAGCGCATTGTGGCGCTATTTGGGCCAGCATTCAACGAGAAATTGGTGCCCATTCAGGAAGATACCACCATTGCCAGTATTCATGGTTTTATAGGCAAGCCCGAGTTTGCGCGCAAAACGCGTGGCGAGCAGTTTTTCTTTGTGAACAATCGGTTCATTCGCAGTACGTATTTGAATCATGCTGTTAGCGTAGCCTACGATGAGCTTGTGGCAGACCGCAGTTTTCCTGCGTTTTTCATCTTCATTGAGGTGAACCCTTCGGCCATCGACATCAACATTCATCCCACGAAAACGGAGATAAAGTTTGAGGACGAGAAATCGATGTATGCCATATTGCGCTCGGCAGTGCGGCAATCGTTAGGGCGCTACAATATTGCTCCAACGCTTGATTTTACGCAGGAAATGAGCATCATATTTCCTCCGCCACCGCGCAATGTGGAGGTGACGCAGCCTGAATTGCCCATACGCCATAGACCATCTATGCCTACGGCTGCTGATGCTGTGCCGCGACCAAGTTTGGGTGGCGAAAACTGGAAACGGCCTGGTCAGGCAGAATGGCAGCAGCTCTATGATGGGTTAGATGTGCCTACCCAAACCGAAAGCAGACCATCGCGCCAAGAGGAATTGTTGCCCGATGCCGATATAGAGAAGCATCCTGTGCAGGTGCATCAACGGTATATTTTGGCTTCCATACGCAGTGGGGTCATTCTAATTGACCAAAAACGCGCCCACGAACGGGTTATATTTGAGAAAGCTGTGCGTGGATTGGCCATGCGCGAAACACCATCGCAGCAGCAGCTTTTCCCCATTACAATAGAATTGGCCACAAGCGATGCGCAAATTTTGCAAGGCATGTTGGACGAAGTGCGCATATTGGGAATAGACATAGCGCCTTTTGGAAAAAACAGCTTTGTAGTGCAAGGTCTAGCGCCATTTATACCCGAAAATGCCGTGCATACCGTGCTGGATGAATTGATATATGAGTATCGCGAATCGGGCACATTGAGCGGCAGCAAACGCCAAGAGAAACTGGCGCAAACCTTGGCGAGAAATGCCGCTATACCTTACGGCAAAACGTTACAGCGCGAAGAGATGTCGCAGCTTATTGATGAATTGTTTGGGTGCGATTTGCCGTATTCATCACCGAACGGCAAGCCAACCATGGTGAGTTTAAGTTTGGAAGAATTGGAGAAACGGTTTGGATAAAATGATTGACCGCATTCGGAAATTCGAGAATCTTCATATCCTTTTTTGGTTGATAAAGGATACCTGCTGGATTCAGAATTGGCACATTCCCGCCTGCATTATGATAGTGCCCACTGTGGGCATGGCTGTTTATATCACGTGGTTATCGCGTTCGGTGCGCAAAGAGTTGTTTCACAACCTAGCGGTGTGCGGTTGGATAATGGCCAACAGCATTTGGATGTTGGGCGAGTTTTTTATGGAAGATGGTACACGACCGTTGGCAACGGTGTTTTTCTTATTGGGCTTGGGGTTTATAGCCTATTATTATCTGGTACCAACCAAACATGCCAGTTGACAGGAGACCGGTATTGATGTCGCATATTCGTTATTTCGCACTTAGCCCTTCTACTACATTTGACCCCCTACATTTACTTGCATGCTAAAATATAAAGCGGATAGACGAACCTTGGCTGTGGTTGGGTTATACCTCACTACAGTAGTGTTGAGTTGGATATATTTCCCCGAAGAATGGTATCTGCGCGTTCTGGTAGTGGCGGCCAATTGCGTGCTTTCGTTTATGTGTGCGGTTATAACGCACAATACCATCCATGCACCCATTTTTAAGGAACGCATTTGGAATAAGGTGTTTCAGGTGGTGTTGTCGTTTACCTACGGCCATTCGGTAAGTGCTTATGTGCCGGGGCATAATTTTAGCCATCATCAGTACACCCAAACACCGAAAGACCGCATTCGCACCGATAAAATGCGGTTTCGTTGGAACTTCCTAAATCAGTTGTTCTTCTTCTTTCGCATGGCTCCGGGCATTATGAAAGACGAAAGCGCCTTTGCCAAGCGCATGTGGAAAGAGAATCCACGTTGGGTTTATCAATACGTTTTCGAATTGGCAGTAGTGTTGGGTATTAAGATAACGCTGCTTTTTATTGATTGGGAAAAAGCTTTGCTCATTTTATTTCTGCCACATACCTATGCCGCGTGGGGCATTGTAGGTACCAACTATTGGCAACATGACGGTTGCGATGAAAACCATAAGTACAACCATACCCGGAACTTTAAAGGAAAAATCATCAATTACATTGCGTTCAACAATGGATTTCATGGCGCGCACCACGATGTGCCTCATTTGCATTGGAGCCTGCTTCCAACGTATCATTATGAGCACATAGCACCTCATTTGCATCCAAATTTGACCCGCGATAATCTTTTTAGTTATTTGTGGGAAGTGCACGTTTATCCAGGCAAGCGCATTGATTATTTGGGCGAACCAGTTGTGCTTGCACCCAAAGTAGATGATTCTGACTGGATGGAAAATCTGGACATTAGTAAAAATCCCTACGGCCTTGGGGTAGAAGGGCATCCGCGTTAATTGCGCTGCCTATGATTGCAATAGTTGAAAGCGGTTCTACCAAAAGTGATTGGCGTATTGTGGCAAACAATGGCGCTACGCAGAGCGTCATTACTGCTGGGTTTAATCCGTATATCACTGGTGGTGCGCTGATTGTTCAAGAACTTCAAGGCAATACTCTGCTTATGGGGATTGCCAATCAATTAAAAGCCATCTATTTTTATGGGGCTGGCTGTTCTATTCCAGAAATGAATGCCGTAGTAGCCGATGCGCTACGCACAGTGTTTCCCAAAGCACTAGTTGAAGTAGATCACGACCTCATGGGAGCGGCATTGGCAGCTAGTCAAGGCGAGGAAAGTATTATTTGCATTTTGGGCACGGGGTCTAATGCATGTTATTTTAACGGAACCACTGTTGAAAATGGTAGGCCATCGTTGGGATATGTGTTGGGTGACGAGGCCGGTGGAGTTTGGTTTGGCAAGCAATTGATTGCCGATTACTTGCATGGATTTCTTCCAACGGAAATGCACAATGCGTTGGAAGAAATTGGTGTGACCAAGGAGGAAGTGTTGCAACGCGTGTATCGAGAGGCCCGCCCCAATACCTATTTGGCGAGCTTTATGCCTGTGCTAAATCGGTATCGTTCGTTGTCTTACACCCAAGATTTATTGCACAAGGGCTTTGCAGCGTTCTTATCGCGTTATGTGTGTTATTTCCCTAAGCACGAAAGCATTCCAATTCATTTTGTGGGATCAGTAGCCTATTTTTTTCAGGAAGAACTGAAGGAAGCATTGCAACAGATGAGTTTAACACTAGGCGATGTGGTACAGCATCCAGTCGAGCGTTTGGTTCATTATCATATAAATAAGGTAGGGTAGGAGGGCACTACAGCCAAAAGTGCAGGGCCACACTTACGGCCACTCCAAGCAATCCACCCACAATAACTTCTAGTGGGGTGTGGCCTAAAAATTCCTTTAATTTCTCGGTGTTCAAGTGACTTTCGTGCGAGAAGAACTCGCGGATAATGCGATTTAATACATGCGCTTGCTTGCTGGCATTTCTGCGCAAACCCGCAGCATCGAACATGACTATGAAAGCAAAGCATGTGGTGAAAGCAAACATTGTGCTGCCAAATCCTTCGATTAGTCCAATGGAAGTGGCCATGGCAACCACTGTAGAACTATGGCTGGAAGGCATGCCCCCAGTGGCAAAAATGATAGTCCAACGAAACGACCGCTTCCTGTAAGCCACAGTTAGCACTTTGGCCAATTGGGCAATAAGATTGGAGGCGATGTAGGCCACAATGACCTCAAAGCCGGTTCCTTTTATATGCGCGAGTTGGTCTATCACTGTTGGGATTCGAGCATACCAATGTAGCTATTGTAGCGAGATTCGGGAATACGGTAATGACGCACTGCATCTACTACAGCACATCCGGGTTCGTTGGTGTGGCGGCAATTGCCAAACCGACATTCTTTAGATACTTGAAACATTTCGGGGAAATAGTGTCCCAGTTGATCGTGCTTCATGTCAATTAGTCCAAATTCCTTAATGCCAGGCGTATCAATTAGCTGACCGCCACCTTCTAACGGAAACATCTCCGCAAAGGTTGTGGTGTGCATCCCTTTGCTATGCACGTCTGAAATTTCACCTATTCGCAAATCCAACTCCGGACAAAGCGCATTGATAAGGGTGCTTTTTCCCACGCCAGAATGCCCAGTTACTAGCGTTACTTTATGCTGCATTACCTCTCTTAATGCTTCCAATCCTTTTCCTTTTTCGGCAGAAATAGAGCGCACAGGATAACCAATGGATTCATACACCGAAACATATTCCTGCATCAATTTCTTCAACTCGGCTGATTTGCACAAATCGGTTTTGTTTAAAACTACCATTGCAGGAATGCTGTAAGCTTGGGCGGTTACCAACAATCGGTCAATAAAACCAAATGAAGTGCGAGGCGAATGCACTGTGGCCAGAACCACCATCAAATCCATATTGGCCGCAATCACATGGGCTTCTTTGCTAAGATTTACGGATTTACGAACGATATAATTCTTGCGGTCGTCAAGGCCAGTAATCACACCTTTGTGAGGCTGGTCAGGTTCTGCCAGTATGGTTACGTTGTCGCCAACGGCAAGTGGACTGGTAGTCCGCAACCCTTTTATGCGAAAATTTCCCCTAAGTCTGCACTCCCAAATTTCTCCGTCAGGCAGGAGCACATTACTCCACGAACCAGTGTTGCGAACAATTGTGCCTTTCATAGAGAAACCATGCTGGTGAAAAATTCAATCATGCTGGGCAAATATACCTTGCGATGCAAGCAGAACACTACTTTCACATCAAATTATAAGGATGTCCATAATAGTAGATTCAGTTACCAAAATGTATGGTGCGCAAAAGGCGCTTGACAATGTTTCATTCTCAATAGGTGACCAAGAAGTAGTGGGATTTTTAGGTCCAAACGGAGCTGGAAAATCTACAATGATGAAGATTATCAGTTGTTTTATTCCGCCAACCTCTGGCAAAGTTGATGTGTGTGGTTTTGACACAGGTTCGCAGTCAATGGATGTGCGCAGAAACGTGGGGTATTTGCCCGAAAGCAATCCATTGTATTACGATATGTATGTGAAAGAATACTTGGCGTTTGTGGCAGCCATTTATGGCATACCAAATGTTGACGCGCGCATACAGGAAATGATTGACCAAACTGGGCTACAAGTGGAGCAACACAAACAAATTGGTCAGTTATCCAAAGGATACAAACAGCGTGTGGGACTTGCTCAAGCCATGCTTCACGATCCTAAAGTGTTGATTTTGGACGAGCCTACTTCTGGGCTGGATCCTAATCAGTTAGTAGGCATTCGTCAGTTAATAAAGCAATTGGGACAGCACAAAACGGTGTTGTTTTCATCGCACATCATGCAGGAAGTTGAGGCGGTGTGTGACCGCATTATTATAATTGATAAAGGCAAGATTGTGGCTGATCAGAAAACTTCAGAGGTTGGCAAATCCCTTCAAGGAAGGCAATCCGTTGTGGTCGAATTCGATAAGGAAATTGATGTAAAGATGCTGCGTTCCTTACCATCCGTTCAAAACGTAAAAAAGTTGGATGGCTTAAATTATAGTGTAAGTAGCCATGGCAGCGAAGATCTTCGAAAAATGGTGGCCGAATGGGCCCAGCAACATAATGTGCTGGTTTTGTCGTTGCGCAAGGAAGATGATAAACTCGAAAGCGTGTTTCACAGGCTTACTGGGCAAGGAAACTAGATTGGAAATATGTTCAAATTAACATGAATACCGCAAGGCTGTAGAATTGCAAAAGTTTTACCTTGCGCCCCGATTTTCAAAACAAACATACACTGTTGAATTCTTAATAGACCATGGGATATTTTTTTACATCCGAATCCGTTTCGGAAGGGCATCCAGACAAAGTAGCCGATCAGATTTCTGACGCTATGCTTGATGCGTATTTGAGTCACGATCCACAATCGAAGGTGGCGTGCGAAACCTATTGCACCACTGGCCTTGTGTTGGTTGGAGGCGAGATAACTTCAAAAGGCAAAGGCAAAGTTGATGCTGAAGCTGTAGTGCGTGGCGTTGTGCGCAATATTGGCTATACCAAAGCGAGCTACCGTTTCGATTCAGAAAGTTGCGCAGTCTTAAACACAATTCATGGCCAAAGCCCAGATATTCTTCAAGGTGTGGAAGATGGAAAAGGGCTGCATAAAGAACAAGGTGCTGGCGACCAAGGAATGATGTTTGGTTATGCAAACAGTGAAACAGAGTCTTTTATGCCCCTTTCGTTGATGTTGTCGCACGCTATTTTACGCGAAATGTCGGCTATTCGAAAAGAAGGAAAACTGATGACGTACTTAGGTCCAGATGCCAAAAGCCAGGTTACTATTGAATATAGCGACCGTGGAAAAGCAGTTCAAGTGGATACCATTGTGGTTTCTACCCAGCACGATGAGTTTATTTTGCCTAAGAATGACTCGCCAGAAGCAAAAGAGGCCGCTGAAACCGCAATGCTCGAAATTATTCGCAAGGATGTCCGCGAAATTGTACTGCGCAGAATAGTTAAAGATTCACCAATGTTTGTTCGTAGGCTATTTGGCCGTGGTTGGACGGAGCGCATTGTGCTTCACGTAAATCCAACTGGTAAGTTCGTTATTGGCGGACCTCATGGCGATGTTGGATTGACTGGGCGTAAAATTATTGTGGACACCTATGGAGGACACGGTGCGCATGGTGGCGGTGCTTTCTCTGGTAAAGATTCTTCGAAAGTAGACCGCAGTGCTGCCTATGCAGCGCGTCACATTGCAAAGAACATCGTTGCTTCTGGTTTGTGCAGCGAAGCTTTGGTTCAGGTAGCTTATGCAATTGGCATGGCGAATCCAGTAAGTTTAAATGTGAACACTTATGGAACATGTAAATTGTGGAGAAACCAAAAACGCCTTAGCGATAGTCAGATTTCTGAAACAATTGCCAAATTGTTTGATATGCGCCCAGCCGCCATAGTTCAACGTTTTGGATTGAAAAACCCAATTTTTTCTGAGACCGCTGCCTACGGTCACTTTGGCCGTAAGGTAGAAACCAAGGAAGTTGAAGTTTTCTATGAAGGAGAAGGTGTTACAAGCCGAAAAGAGGATGGCGAAACACGTTTTTACAAGCAAGTTGAAACCTTTGGATGGGAGCGCCTTGATCGCGTTGACGACATCAAGAAAGCTTTCGAATTGGATAAAGCCGCTGAATTGGCCTATCAAAAGCAATACTAAGCCTAAGGAGTATTTAAGATTAAATAAGAAAGCCCGTCAGAATTATCTTCTGACGGGCTTTCTTGTTTTCAGAGTCCACTATTTCTGCCTCATGTAAACTTCAATGGGCACACCGCTAAAGTCATAATTTTCGCGGAGTTTGTTTTCAAGGAACCTTCGGTAATCTTCTCGCAAGTATTTTGGGTTGCTGCAGAAAAAAGCAAAACTTGGGAAATACGTTGGGAGTTGAGTTACAAACTTGATTTTAATGCTCTTTCCTTTTGATGCAGGCGGAGGATAATTCTCAATAATTGGAAGCATCAATTCGTTGAGCACGCGTGTTGGTATTTTACGCTCTCTGTTTTTGAACACTTGAACAGCCATTTCCAAGGCTTTGTGAATACGTTGCTTATTCAGCACACTAACGAATAGAATTGGCACATCAGTGAAAGGAGCGATGCGCTCATGTATCATCTGTGTGTATTCTTTGGCTGTGTTGGTGTCTTTTTCAACCAAATCCCATTTGTTCACCAAAATAACAATGCCTTTATGGTTTTTTTGTGCCAGATGGAGAATGTTGATGTCTTGCGCTTCAAATCCCTGCGAAGCATCTATCATCAACACGCACACATCACACGATTCTATGGCCTTTATAGAGCGCAATACCGAATAAAACTCGACATCTTCATGTACCGATTTCTTCTTGCGAATACCAGCGGTATCTACCAAGATAAAGTCGAAACCAAATCCACTAAAGCGGCTGTGGATAGAATCGCGTGTAGTACCAGCTATGTCTGTTACAATGTTGCGTTCCTCTCCCAATAACGCGTTGGTGAAACTTGATTTACCCACATTTGGACGGCCCACAATGGCAAACTTTGGTAAGTCGCCTAAGTCTACTTCTTCTGAATCTTTGTCTAGGTGTTTTACCAAATCATCAAGCAGCTCGCCAGTTCCTGCTCCTGTCATGCTCGAAATGCAGTAATAATCGCCCAAACCAAGGCTATAAAATTCGGTAGCATCAGTTTGACGCTCTCCATTATCAACCTTGTTTACTGCAAGCATAATGGGTTTTTGAGACTTGCGAAGCAGTTCTGCCACGGCCTCATCTGCTCCCATTATTCCCGACTCTACATCAACAACGAATATGAGAACACTGGCTTCGTCTATCGCAATTTCTACTTGCTTCCGAATTTCAGCCTCAAACACATCGTCAGAACCTTTGATATACCCACCGCTATCAATGATAGTGAATTCAACTCCGTTCCACTCAGATTTACCGTAAGTCCTATCGCGGGTCACACCACTTTGCTCATCTACAATGGCTCTTCGTTCTCCAATCATTCGATTAAAGAAAGTCGATTTCCCCACGTTTGGTCGCCCAACAATTGCTACTATATTACTCATAATTCTAAACTTAATTTGTGTGATTTGCCTTAGGCTATTTGCCCGATGGCTTTATTAAATTGTCTATTTCAGAAACAAAGTTGTGAGTTTCTAATTGAATCGTTCGACTCACTTGCTGTTATAAATAACCGAATTGCTTTAAATCTCGGTCATTGTCACGCCAGTCTTTTTTCACTTTAACGGTAGTTTCCAAAAATACTTTGCTACCCAAGAACGTTTGAATATCCCTGCGTGCATCAGTGGCCATACGTTTTATAGCCCGTCCACCCTCGCCAATGATTATCATTTTTTGGGTTTCTCTAGTTACGTAAATAGCAGTATGAATATGAATGATTCCGGGTTCTTCTTTATACTCCTCCACCACAACTTCTACTGCATAGGGAATTTCTTTCTTGTAGTACTTTAGAATTTTCCCGCGAATAATTTCTGCAACAAAGAATCGTACTGGGCGATCCGTCAAATCCTCTTTGTCGAAATAGGGTGGATGTTCTGGCAATTGACTTTTTATCCATTCCATCAATTCAAGTGTATTGAAATGGTGCAATGCCGAAAGTGGTATAACTGTAGCTTCTGGAAGCGCTGTATGCCAATCCAGTATTTTTTGTTCAACAGCCTCTTGCTCAGCGTCATCTACTTTATTGATGACCAAGGCCAATTTGGCGTTTATTTTCTTGATGCGGTCAACAACCATTTCATTTACCGACTCGCCCAACTCTACCATATAGATTAGGATTTCAGCATCTTTAATAGCGTCATTCACCGCAGTCATCATTGTTTCCTGCAGTTTATACACAGGGTCCAATATGCCTGGAGTGTCAGAAAACACTACTTGGTGTTCTTCATCGTTCCAAATTCCAAGAATTCGGTGCCGTGTGGTTTGGGCTTTAGGCGATATAATAGAAAGCCTTTCGCCCACCAAAGCATTCATCAATGTGGATTTTCCAACATTCGGCCTTCCAATAATACTTACGAAACCGGCCTTGTGCGACATGATGAAAATTTAGGGTAAAAAAATTTGGGAGCGCAAAGAAACAAATTATATATTTGCAGCCCGTTAAAGAAAAGATACTGGATTACACCAGTTCAGATATATCGCGGGGTGGAGCAGTTGGTAGCTCGTTGGGCTCATAACCCAAAGGTCGTCAGTTCGAGTCTGGCCCCCGCAACATAAGAATCCCGCTAAGCCTCTTTTGGAATAGCGGGATTTCTTTTTTTACAAAATACTTAGCTAATATTGTTTTTAATCGGGTTGAATTAAAAGCCTACCTATTGGCAAAGAGACGGCCAAGCTGTTTTAGCGCGGCTGTATCCTAAATCTAAAGCTTTGCGAATATCGGTGCATCCACCTACCTGATCTTCCATAAAACGCTTCAAATGACCACGGTGAAAATACGCTTCGCCCACTCTACGTTTCATGTATTCAGATTTAGATTCCTCTAATTTGGAGCCTTCAAAATCGCCAAGTACATTCTTAATGGAAGCTTTGTACTCATGCATTTCTTGCAAATTTTCCGCTATTTCTATGGCTCGGTTGTAGTCTTCCATTGCAGCTGGGAACTCAATTTTCTGAAATTTGATTCCACCTCTTTTTACATAAGCTTCAATAAAATTAGGATCAATGGCAATAGCCTTATCATAGGATACTTGCGCTTTGTCGTATTGACGAGCAGCTTCTAGGGCAAAGCCTTCATCATAATTTTTTGCTGCTTCCTCGTACGGAGTCATCTCTTCCGTTTTTTTTGTGGTATCGCTCGCTGCTAATTTCGCTTTGGCTGCAGCTATTTTCTCCTCCTTGGTCATTTGAGAGAAGTCTTTTTCGGCTGCGGGCTGCTTGGAGGGAACAGGACTTTGGCCATAAACGGCCATGGAACAAACTATGAAGATAAAGATGAAGATGTGTCTCATCAATCAGGCTAAATGCAGCGCAATATAATGCACTACGAATTATTGAAGTGTGGCAAATGTAAACATTTGTATGAACAGGTTTTTCACTGATTCGATGGACTGCTTTTTCTTTCGAATTCCTTCTGTTTATTTAAAATGGCAATAGTCAATTGATAATCGTTGTATTGATAAATATCGCTTTCCGAAAAATTACAGAAATCCATGAATTTCCTAACCCGCTCAATGTCATAGCCTGTAATTCGCGTCACTAATTTTTCATTGTATTTCTTTTCGTTGGCGCTAAATTTCCGTTCCTCGGCCTGCAAGCGATGCAGTTCTTGTCGTGATTTGGCATCTTTACTTAGATTGCCATAAATAAAGGATGCTGGGCTCATCATGTATTTTGCCTTCTTTATTTCGTTGGCATCTTCTGTCACGGGTATTTCGCGTGGTGGCCGCTTGGGTTGAGCTACACCAATGATATCTATAGAACCGTCATCTACTTTAAGTTCCATAAATCGCTGTTGAAACTGAGCTTTAGATCCAAATGGATTTACTTCAACCTCGGCCAATTGGTAGCTTCTTGGCGCCATACGTATAACAACAACTTCGGCCAACAGCATTGCGAAGTCTACCACAAAAGCCTTGCTGCTGTAACCAATACAAGTAATAAAAATACTATCGCCAATGGAAGCAGTAACTGCAAACATTCCTTCTACGGTAGAAATAGTAGCTAGTGAATCGGTGAAATTCACGATATGTGCACCGCTTACAGGTTTTTCTACCCAGCTATCAAGCAAAAGACCTCGAACGGTTCCTTTTTCTTGGGCGTATGAGGCGCCATAAAAGACGAACCAAACTAAAGTAGCAAGGGCGAACCGCATCATTGCTACAAAGAAACACCTATTCGTTACTTTCTGCGCAATTTGAGCCGCATGAATTTGCAAATGGTTGTTAAAACGAATTGATTTCTTCAACTTCACCGCATCAAGTAGAATATAATGACACAACCTTTTACGATTAGCGCTGAGAAAAATGCTCGTTTGAGCGATTTGTTGCAACGAATTTCGTTGGACAGAGAACGGTTTCTTGCGGATGTGGTCCGCGAAGGAGCAGTTCTTTTTCGCGATTTTGGTTTAACTACTCCCGATGATTTTGAACAAGTTGCATTGGCACTAGAACCAGGACTTCAGAACAATTATCAAGGAACATCTCCACGTAACAGCAGAACGAAATTTGTGCATTCTGCAAGCGAACTGCCTGGTCATTACCCAATTATGCAGCACTGCGAGATGAGTTTTCTTCCCACTGCGCCTCGTTTTCTATTTTTCTTTTGTCATGTTCAGCCTTTGGATGGCGGCCAAACTCCCATTTGTGATTTTAGGAAGGTGTACAATCAAATTGACCCGCAAATAAGAGCTGAATTTGAGCGAAAAGGAGTTCGATATATCCGAAACTACTCAGGACCAAAATCTAAAAAGGGGAGTGATATGTTTCAATTGAAACGTTGGGACGAACTTTTTAAAACTACCGATCATTCTGTAATTGAGGAGCAGGCCAAGCAAAACGACCTCACTGTGACTTGGCTGCCAGATGACCGATTGCGATTGGAGAATAATCGACCAGCGGTTCAAGCCCATCCTGAAACCAAGGATATGGTTTGGTTCAATCATTTGCAGGTGTTTCACCGCGATGCTGCTGCGGTGGAATATTCTCATATTCTAGGACATAGAAAGGACTTCTTTGCCTTGCGCTATTGGTTAATAGTACAGTCAGCCACGCTATTTAAACGCTTGTTCAAAAATCCAACTACTGAGGCCATGCACGTAGTGTTTCAAGACGGTTCGCCAATTCCGTTGAAGTATGTGAAGCATGTGGAAGATGTGATTTGGAGAAATCTATGTCCGTTCGATTGGAAACTGGGCGATGTGTTGATGATTGACAACTTTAGCACTTCTCATGGGCGCTTGCCATACACCGGGCCACGCGATATTTTGGTGGCGTGGACGGCATAATCGAGATGAGTATTCAATAGTAGATTCTAAGCTCCATGACCGAGGCTGTCCAGATTCAATTTGAACAAGGCAATCAAGTATTGCTAAATATCTTGTTGGCATTCATTATGTTCGGAGTGGCACTCGAGCTTTCGGTTGATGATATATTGAATGCATTCAGAAAACCGAAACCGACTGGAGTTGGACTTCTTTCGCAGTTTATATTGATGCCCGCCATGACATTTGTTCTGGTTTATTTATGGAAACCTGAACCAGGACTTGCCCTCGGACTAATTCTTGTAGCGGCTTGCCCTGGGGGTAATGTTTCAAACTTTATTTCCTCAATTGCTCGAGCAGATGTGGGGCTATCGGTTTCACTCACAGCCGTTTCTACGTTATTCTGCATTTTCTTCACCCCGTTTAATTTTGAATTCTGGGCTGGAATCTTGCTCGAAGTTCAACCATTGTTGCGCTCAGTAAGCATGAATGTGATTCAATTATTTGAAGCTGTTCTCATGCTTTTATTCATACCTATGATTTTGGGTATGGGCTTAAAAAGAAAGTTCCCAGAGTTTGCCCTTAAAATTCAAGGACCAATCCGAAAGCTAAGTATGCTTGTATTTGCTGTGTTTATAATTGGAGCACTTTGGAACAATCGTTATGGTTTTGCGCAGTATCTCGACAAGGTTTTTATTCTGGTTCTCGTCCACAATCTGATGGCTTTAGTATTGGGATACGCCATAGCAAAGGCGTTCGCGCTTAAAGAACAGCAGTGCCGAACTATTTCAATCGAAACAGGAATTCAAAATGCAGGGCTTGGTTTGATTCTTTGCCTTAATTTCTTTCCCGAAATAGGAGAGATGGCATTAGTATGCGCATGGTGGGGAATTTGGCATATCGTATCCGGAATGTCGTTCGGATACTTCTGGTCCAAGCGTAAAATTGAATCCTAATTCAATAAATCTCCACGAAGTGCCCTGTACCTTTTTCGGGCTTCCACTGTGAATAAACTCCCAGAGTAATTGAGCAACAATTCTTGGTAGTATTCCATCGCTTTATCGGGTTCATTCAAATTGTTTTCGGTGAGCTTTGCAAGTCGATACACGGCATCATCTGCCAGAATATCAGAACCATGCTCTTTCCAAACGCGATGAAAAAGTTCTACGGCTTTTTGGTATTCCTTCCTTTTCACGGCAATTTCGGCCTCCTTGAAAAGAATATCATCCTGCAAACTATGATTGGGATGAAATACCTCTATGCTGTCTAATCCCATCATTGCACTATCCAATTTGTTCTGATAAATCAGCAAATCAGCTCTTGCAAAAATGCGCAAGGCCGCAAAAGTGGAATCCATAAATGAGTTGTCGCTAATCAACATTGCCAAGTACAACGCATCGTTGCTAATGAGGTCGCTTGTTGCTGCTTTAAGTACGTTTAATTGCGCCTGAGCCCAGTCAAACTCGCCTGTGTAGTATGCTAATTTAGCGTTCTTCAATTTAGCCATCCTACCAGTGTCACCTGTCTTAATCATTTTTTCTGCCTGTGAGTAGAGTAGGGTGGCCTCCCAAACATCACCTACAAACAATAACGCATCTGCTAATTGCACTTTGGACTGTGCCAAATATTCTATCTGAATTCCAGGCAATTCGGCTACTTCATTCAATAAATCAATTCCTTTTTGAGTGTCATGGATATAGAACGTGTAGAGTTCAGCCAAATTCATCATCATTTCTGCAACATTACCAATTCTGCCAAACTCCTCAATAGTAGCCAAAAAGGTTTGTTCGAGTTCAGCTAATTCTATGGTTGTATATGATTGATTTTCAGTTGCTTTTAGATATAGCACATTTAATAGTTCTTTCTTTGCAGAGAAATAGAAATAGTTGTCTTTCCCTTTTTTAATGACATAGTCAAAAGCATCTTGCGCTTCAGAATATGCTTTATTCGACTTGCATATTGTTCCGAGATGGTAGACGCGTGCACCATCTTCCTTATTTCGCCTATCAAGCGCTTTGGTTTGAATAAGTGCACTTGCAAATTCCTTGCGTTGTTCTAAGTGCCAAATCAATAATTCTGGGAAAATGAGATTATCTGGATAACGCTGTATTTGCTCAACTAGATTTTCTTCAAGAAAAACACTTTTGCGTTCTTCAGGGTCGTCTGCAAGCACATCGGAAAGTAGCGTTTTTACCTCATTGATTTGCTCTGGATTGGTCTGTAACGCAGCCAAAAGCTCATTAAAAAGCAAATCAATTTTATTCCTTGATGCGTGTATTTCTGCAAGTTCGAAATGAAAACCAACATTTCCGCCAAGTAACTTTCTTCCTTTTTCGTAGGTAGTTACTGCAAAATCCATTTCATTTTTTTCAAGAAATGCATCGGCCATTCGTTCAATTTGACTTTGAACAGGAGGAAGCTGTTGTATAGCGCTGTTAAATGCTTCTACTGATTTTTTTTCCGAACCTTGAATCTTATAGACATATCCAAGTTGCACCAAAAGAACAGGGTCTTTCTCCTTACTTAACCGTTTTTGGACCACTTTTTCAGCATCTTCAAAATTGCTGAGTTTCAGCAAGCAATCAATGTAATAGTGGTAATAGAATTCATCGTTGGTTCGCTTATAAAGCTTCTCATATAGCACTTCAGCTTTATCGTATTCAGCATTTTTGAAATACTGAGCTGCCAACTGTTCGTCCGTATTTGTTTGGGCTGTCACAGCGTTGCACAGAAACAACATCAACACCAAAATCGTAAATGATTTTCTGTATCGCATCATTCTATTGTTGGAACAGTTGCAGTAGACATCAAGCTATCCATGGAAACACGGTAGGTTTCATATTTCACTTTATCATTTTGAAAGCGAACATCAATTTCGTCTAAAAGTTCGCTCAAACTCTCCACGTAAAGGAACTCAATCTCTATGAACGTTGCAACGTTTTCTTCCTTTACTTGTCTTTCTTGCATGTCAGTTCGAAGATCAGTGAGTTGCTTTTTTGTTTTAATCAATTCGCTAGTAAGAATGCGTGCTCTTTCCATGCTTTTTTGAACTAAAAGCGGGTATGAGCAAATAGAATCCAATTGGTATTGCACAGCGGTATCGAGATACACTAGTCGCAAATTATCGCATTCATAAGCAACACGTTCAGCTTGTTTCTTTACGGACGTAGTATCTAACTCGGAAATTCTACTTTCCAAACCATCTAGTACGCCCAGCATACTGTTAACCGCTGCGGTTTCTTCTGTGAAATCAGCACGGCATCCCATTATAAAACACATTGCGCTTGCAAAAAGCACTAGAGCAATGCTACCAGTTTTCATGCGTTAGTAATTGCTTCAAAACCTGTGTAGGAATGCAACACCTTCGGAATTAGAATGCTGTCTTCTGTTTGGTTATTCTCCAGCAATGCAGCAAGAATGCGTGGCAACGCCAAAGCACTTCCGTTGAGGGTGTGGGCAAGCTGAGATTTATTCAATTGAATTTTGAGTTGTTGCAACAGGTTCTTCGCGAAATCTAGATTCAAGTTAGCATCATTCAACAAGTTAAAAAGTTCAAAATTTGTAGCTACCAATTGATTTTGAATATCTAAATTTTTATCGATTAGCAACTTACATATTGAATAAAGAACTTCCTCAGAAACAATTGGCTCATTTCCTATCCCAAGTTCTTGTTTTAGAGTTCTTCGAATACGTTCTCTTAAAATCACTGTTGCTATCGCTGACTCACGATTCTCTTTATATCTCAGATTCAACCGATTGGCCTGAAAGGTCTCGAAGTTGGATATGGAGCTCACTTCTAACCAGCGTTCTTGTGCGGCAGAGTACACTTCTAGGTCAAACGTCAATGCGCTGGTAAATCCCATATCTCCTCCACACAAACGCAGTATACGGTAGGGCAATCCAAGCTTGTCAAGTAAACCAGTCACATGGCTCACCATAGTTTCCAAAATGGCGTAGCTCTTATCCGGATGCGCAACCTGAACTATTTCAACTTTATCGAATTGATGCAGACGATTTAGACCTTTCACATCCTTCCCATAAGAGCCAGCTTCTCTGCGGAAACATGGCGTATAAGCAGTCAGTTTTACGGGCAATTCTTCCGATTTTAAGATTACATCGCGGAAAAAGTTTGTTAGCGGAACTTCAGCCGTGGGCACCATATAGAAGTCGTCAGCGGGCATATAATACATCTGGCCTTCCTTATCCGGTAATTGTCCCGTTCCGTAGCCAGAAGCTTGGTTCACCATAAATGGCGGGATGTATTCTTTGTAACCGGCTTTGTGTGCTTCGTCAAGAAAGAAATTGATAAGAGCGCGTTGTAAACGAGCGCCTTGTCCAGCATACACAGGAAAACCAGCCCCAGTAACCTTCACGCCCATTTCAAAATCAATAATGCCGTATTTTTTGGCAAGTTCCCAATGCGGAAGGGCATTTGCAGGCAATTTTGGCATGGTGCCATGCTCACTCACTGTTTCGTTATCCTCAGCCGACTTTCCTTTTGGAACTGAGCTATGAGGTGTGTTTGGAAGCAAATACAATTTCTCTTGCAATGCAATTTCTGTGGTTTGCAATAAACTC
>Ga0247843_1002886_pt1 | contig 29740 bp, 28 predicted proteins | sample LaCruzMarch2017__FD_192420 | JGI IMG/M metagenome (GOLD analysis project Ga0247843, IMG submission 192420) | Freshwater microbial communities from meromictic Lake La Cruz, Castile-La Mancha, Spain - LaCruzMarch2017_8m | ecosystem: Environmental > Aquatic > Freshwater > Lake | place: Spain... | reverse complement strand
CATTTACTATCCCCGTGACATTGGCTCCCCAATCCACGGGTCCGCTATCAGCTTTCAGATTTTGGGATCGAGCCACTCTTCTCCCGACTCGCCCCCAGCCACTATTTCTTCAGCTACCCTCGACTCTGGACGCTGGTCTCTCGACTTGCTTCTCCGCCCTTTCCTTAAATGTCAATAATTAATGCCTGACCCCTTAGAATAATTAATGCCTGACCCTTCAGACTTCTTCTCGCCTCTGCCGCTTCTCAAATTCCTTAAATGTCAAGAATTAATGCCTGACCCCTCAGACCGTCTGATTCAACAAACTCCGCAATTTTCGGAAACCAAGGATTGCCGGAGACAACGCGCAGAGCCCCGGAAGGTGCGGCGAGCGGCGAGCGTCCAGAGTCGAGAGCTAAATTTCCGCTTTCCGCTTTCCGCTTTCCGCTTTCCGCTTTCCGCTTTCCGCTTTTCAGCATTTCGCTTCAAAGCTTTCGCCTGCTCCAGCGCCCATGTGCCGATTGTCGGGTTGAGCGGTCGCGGGAAGTATGTGGCTAAAAAGAGAATTTTCATGAGATCATAAACATCTTGCAAGCAACTCTCCTCGAATTTTCCTCCCAAGAATTTTCCTTTTCATATTTTTCCCATTCCGGCTGAAGCTCAAATTCACGCTTCCCCGTAGCGGAACTTGGAACAAGTTTCGATGCCCCTCTCAAGATTTCCTCGGCATCATCGGAATTGACGAACTCGCCAAGTGCGTATTTCTCCACCACCGTCTTCAGCGGCCCCGGCCCGGACGAAGCCAACGCTGGCTTCCGTGCGGAAACTGCGGCATTCAGAACTCCACTGGCGGAGCGAAATTTTGCGCTGTAGGTCACGAGCACCACATCGCAAGCCGCAAAAATATCGCCAACTTCATCATCCGGAATTCGTCGAATATCCCATCGGCATCGCTCCTCAACTCCCAATTCCTCCGCCAGCTTTTGATAATACGCCGCAGGCCTCGACGACCCCGAATCCCCCTTACCAGCAACCAAAAGCTTCACATTTGCAGGCAACCGCGTCATAGCCCGCAGAAACAAATCCAGATTCTTCCCATCCCGGATCTGGCCAAAGGCCAGGAAGACAAAATCCGGCGAAGCCGGAGAGGCGAGTGGCGAGTGACTAGTAGCGGGTGAAGACGCAGGGCCACTCGCGGAGCGAGTGAGCGATTCAGAAACAGGCGCGTCGGCAAGCTTGCTTGTTAGAGAGTCTGATTCGGAAGCGCCAGCCTGGGAACACAGGCGTGGCGATGCTTCGCTTGCTACCCTCTCAGTGTTCGCTGTGCCTCCGTGAGATAAATCCTTGCCCTGCTCCTTAGTTGTGCTCTCTGTGCCCCCCGTGTCCTCCGTGGTTAATCCAGAATCGAAGCCCAGCCTCCTTCTCATTTCAAGCCGCCCGATTTTCGGCTCCGCCACCTCATACGGCCCATGGGGAATCTCATGCACCTGAATTCCCTCCGGCTTTTTACCCCCGAAATCCACCGGCGTGTCATCATGCAGGAAAACATGCCGCACGAACGAATACCCGAGCCTCACAGACCACCGATGCCACCACAGCGGCCCAACGACAAAATCCCTCACCGGATCATGCGCGATCGTTCCAATCACTACTCCCCGCCGCGCCAATCTCCTTAATGGCCACACCCAAAACGGCGCAAAATATTCTTTGTAGCAGGCGAAGAGAACGGCAACCTCGGTTTCGCCGAGGTCGTGGCGGGTCGCGGGTAACTGGTGGCGAGTGGAAGTGGCTTGTGAAAGTTGATAGGCTAACTTCACAACATGCTTCGCCTCACTACGCAAATCGCCAATCATTCGCCATACGCGGAATATCTTCCCTGCCAGCCCTCGACGCTGGTCGCTCGCCTCTCGACTCTTACTAAACTCCCAAACCTTAATCCTATCCGCCAGCCGCTCCACTGGAAAACTCGGGTTGCACAAAAAATGCACCTCCACATCCTCCTGCGCGATTGCCGCAGACTGCCGGATCGCATACTCCATGATTCCTCCCGAGTCCGCCTCGCAAACATAAAGCAGCTTTTTCACAAACCTTTCCAATTATTCATCCAACGACCCCAAGGTTTCGCCATGGCGAATGCGGAGAATCAAGCTCCAGACTCGAACTGCGTGCAAAATTTTCCAAACGCCTCTTGCTCGCTGCCATCAGCAACGCCAGCCACAATATGACCGGCCAAGCTTCGGATCAAATAGCCCTGTTCCGAAGAAAGCGGCAACTTTCCAATCACATCCCGAATAATCGCCACAAAAGTGTTTCCATTGTAAAAACAAAACGGAGCCAGTTCATGACACCTCCGACAGATTTCCACCGCATCCAAAAGCCTCATGGGTTCGGAAAAACGCGATTCCCATAGCATCCTTGCAGGATCATAGCCGTCGCTTGTTGGCTTATGGAGGGCCTGTCGGGCCGCGCACAAAGCCGCATTCTGCGCAACCACAAAATCCCAGGGGTAGTCACCCAGCCAAGCGTCAATCCGTCCCATGTGAAACCTGTTTTTTTCGACTCTTCTTTTTAAAATCCTGCAACTCCCCCACCCCCGAGCTCTTTAAAAATCCCTTGCCAGTCCGCGAATAAACAGGCTCAGCCTGAAACCGATCTTGAATCGACAAAGCATCGGCCAGAACCCTTTGAAAAGTGGCATTCTCGCAAAACTTTTTGCATTGATTCATAATTTTTTACCAAAGGTAGCGCTTTTTAAGAACAAAGAAAAAATGGTTTTCAGTTTTTCGCCCCTTTTTTTGGGCATTTCAGAATTTAGGCAAGCGCATCCAACTCCGCGAGTAGTCTGTCTTTCCTTGAGATGCGACCCTCAAGCATTGCAAGCGCGCCTCCACCAAGGTAATTTTGCGCTGCTTCGAGTAGATTTCTTTCAACTTTCGGGAATGCTCCCGCAGTTTCTCCGGAATAACGATCTTCGATATCATAAAATAATAATAATTTTTGTTTCACTTTGAGTCAATCCTTGGAGAGGTAAATATCCCCCATCAGATTTGTGATTTTTCAGCCTTTACACCCCAGCGCCTCCATCCACGCAATCCCAAAACCTGAATTCTCCTCCAGCTTCGCGATCTGAAATCCGATTCGATCAGCGGCCTTCCTCAAATCCTCAAGCGACTTGCCATCGACCAAATGATATTCCATGCGAATCCTCCTGACCTTTCCGAAAGGAGCAGCATTTTCAAAAATGTCCCATTCCGCCCCTTCGCAATCGAGCTTCAAGAGATCGATTTCCTGGTCTTCACTCGCTACCAATTCACTGAAATCCTTTATCGAAATTTTTGAAGTCCCGATATTTTCTGTTTTTGAAACACGATTTGATCGTGATTCCGTTAATGATGAGATATATGCATCTCCATTGTGATTACCCACTGCAAAATTGAAATATTGGAAATGAAATTCTTCGGCGTTTTCTTTTAAGTAAATAAATGTCTCTGAATGTGGCTCAAAGCTTTTGATTTTGGCATTTGGAAAATTGAGTCGGCACCAAATCGCAAAAAGACCTACATTGCCTCCAATGTCATAAATCAGCCTTGGTTCGCTGGCGATTGAGCGCAACCCATATTCATCATCTAAGAAAAGATTGATAAAATCCCAATGGATTCCCGCTTGCGTGTCGGGAAACGAGAGGCAATGGTTTTTCGCTTGGTAAGACAAAGTGTGAGGTGTTCGAAACTCGGTCGTGCCCTTGAAAGAAACACCTATGCGTTTTGCGCGCAGCCAGCGACTCAGAAAAATTTGAAGGCGCTTCAGCATACTTTAGACGGCCCTCACCCACGCTTTCAGCAAATCCAGTTCTTTAGGGGGAAAAATATCCTTAGCCACGAGCGCCTCGTAGCAAATCAGCAAATTTTCCGACACCGCCGTCTCACCTTTTTTCAATTCCACCCCTGCCAGAATTTCGCAAATCTCCCGGTTTTTGTCATAGCCGGGGATTTCATCGCGGAAGTCCCGCATGAGGTCATGCACATTGCGGTCTTGGTAAACCTCAGAAGCATGGAAAACAATGCCCATGTCGAGTTCCCACAAGCACCGCTGGGCCACGAAGCTTTTCCAAATATCGCACATGCGGAAGGAGCAATAACTGGGAATGTAGAGTAGCGGATACGCCACCGGCCACCACCAGGTGGTTTGGGTATTGAAGGGACACCAATTCCCCGGCTCCAAATACACACTCGCTCCGGGCTCGAAAAAGAACTCACGGTCCATGACCAGTCGCCAGATCGCATCCACATCGGCCGATCCATTCACTAAGCCCTGCTGGATCGGCGCCCGCTTGGGAGCCGACATGGGAACGAGTTCAACCACAGGCTTACGAATCTCGTCCAGCGGCAACCCTCTCGGCCAGACATTCTCGGTGCTGAAATAACGATACACATTCACCCAGCAATTTTCGGCACTCGACAGAACCCGACACTGCTCGACCTCCTCGCTGCGGACAACCCAGTTTTCATTCGGCGCGTTGTCATCATCCGTCTCATAAATGCAAGTCGCCCCTTGCTGAATTGCGGCAAGATAAGCCAGATTCTTCCTCGCGTAATGCCCAACAGGCAGCAGCTTAGCCAACTCAAACGGCATTGCCAACTGGTCCTCCAAACTGAAAAACTCCACCGGCCAAGCATTCGGTGATGATGGATTTTGAATGTTGGATTTTGAATGATCGGACACGCCACCAGTAACTCGCCACTCGCCACCCGGCGGATGAAAATCCACCGGCCCTTTCTTATCCCCTGCGACAATCAACTTGCCGCCGACTTCATTGAGTTTATCAACCAAGCCCAGCACCGAGGCAGTTGGCTTTTGAATTGTAGTGATTATTGAGTATAGCATTTTATATGATATTTAGCACCTCTAAACCAAATGACTCCAAGGAAGAGCAAAGATTCCCCCACCCAAAGATCTCAAATCTGTTCCCCCATACTTGTAATAACAATACACACTGTCATTTAGCCGCTTGAGATCCAGATACAAATATTCCAAGCATATCCTCCAAAGATTCCGGAATTACATTTGCCTCTTTCAATTTATTCGCAATTTCATTGGATATTCTCGGTGCAATTCCACAATATTCAATATGCCAGCCTGCGAACTGCTTATTGTGTAATAGGAAAGTCTTTGATCCCGCGAATAAACCATTCAGACTTGATAATAAATTGCCAGATTTTCGCTTACATGTCCCAAACCGAATCCGCTTTGCGCTTTCGCTGATCGCCACCAAATCAAGCTCCACACCCGCTCGATCCCAATAGCCATCAATTCGATGAGATAATGGAAAATCCCCCAGCCCCTTTCGGCTCCTTTCCTCATAAATCCGGCCCGCCAACTCCTCCAAAGCAAACCCCTCCGCATCCGCGAGTAATCGATCTGCTTGATCGATCAGTTGATCTGCCGGCCGAAAATTTATCGCCGAGACAGGTCGCTGCAACGCCACCATCCAACTTCGCAAGAAATTGTCCACTATGTAATACCGGCCCAGCCTTGCATGCGGCTTGGCAAACACCGGCAACCGCCGCACGATCATCCCATACCTCTCCGTCAAGTGCTTCAGGTAACCTCCAGCCTGCTTGCCCTCTTGTGGCGAGAGTTCCGAGATGGCGCTCAAAAGGTCTGCATGGTTGCAGCCCGGATTCCTCGCCACAAACTGTAAAATCATATCATAGCGCCCCCGTAACTCTCCAAGGAACCAGTTTTGCGCCTCACCGCGCAGAGGCGAAGAACTGCTGAAAAACATCGCCTTTAAGACCTCAGCCCGTCCAGCTCCCAACACATCCCGCTCGTAGGCATCCCTGTAAAACTTCGGAACCCCCTCGAAAAGATTCCATAAAAACAGAAAACGCTCCGGAGACACATCCGCATGCACACCGAGCAAGTCCAATAACGACTCCACATCCAAATGCCCAAGCCGAATCACATCCGTTGTGCGATTATAGAGCGGTGCCGCGCGATCCTCCAAGAGCGCCGTCATTTCATTGTGCAAAGAACCCAGCACAATTAAGCCCCCCTGCACCTTCCCCGCATCCCTTGTTAATGCATCCACTTCCGCCTGCAAGTAGGAGCAAAAGCTGTAGAGCGGCTTGCGATTGAAATATTGGAATTCGTCGAGCGCAACCACCCACCCCTCCCGGATCAAACCGCTCAAAAGCTCTGCCAAACCCTTTAAACTCTTTACCTGCTGGGATAGCCCAAATGTCGCCAGGTATTCATTGCAAGCAGTCAAAACTCCAATTGAATCCGAGTCTGGAATTTGAATATAAAGCGTGCGGTCCAACCCTGAACGCCTCAACCCCTCTTGAATCAAAGCCGTCTTTCCAATCCGCCGTCTGCCCGTAATTTGAACAAAAAACCACCGCCTCCGAGACAAAATTGCCTCGAGTTCCAGCGCCTCCTGTGATCTTCCATAAAAACCCCATGGGCATTTTTTTACACCTTCCAAATTCATAAGATAATTTTTTTTATCTTAAAAAGCCATGCGGTCAAGCTTTGATTTTCGTCGCCCCCTTTTCTCCGCCTAACATTGGACACTGACAGTGCGACATAGGGGAAGATGAATGTTAGATTTTGGATTATCGGACGCGCCACCAGTTACCATCGTCACGCAGGAGCCGCACCAGCGCGAAGGCGGATCGCAACCCGCCACTCAAATTCCTTAAATGTCAATAATTAATGCCTGACCCCTCAGGATCAGAAACGCAATCAACTGACCGATATGGTAATAAAGCAAAAAGAAAGAAAATGAACACTGACCCCCAGTTAATTATACCCCTTAGTTTTATTATTTTTTAAAATGATTTTGTTGTCAATGATTCTGTCTATTCCCCTCTGCCCTCGACTCTGGACGCTGGTCTCTCGACTTGCTTCTCCGCCCTTTCCTTAAATGTCAATAATTAATGCCTGACCCTTCAGACTCGACTCTGGACGCTGGTCTCTCGACTTGCTTCTCCGCCCTCTCCTTAAATGTCAATAATTAATGCCTGACCCCTTAGACAAACACTTCTGCTCGCTTCCTCAAACATCTCCAGATACTTACGCGTTACAGCATCCCTGGACCCTCGACTTGCATTTTTCAACATTCAATCATACTGCGCCGTCTCGATTTTCGCTGCTTTCGGTTCTTCCACTTTCACCTTGAGCATTCGCAGCAATCTCCAGATTTGGAAGCCCGAATGCCCCGCCACGCACGAACGCACTTGGTCCTCCGCAGCCTTCACCCAGCCCTCAAGTTCCGGCATGGGGAACATCACACCTTCGGCCGACTTTAACGCCTTTCGGATTTCGCTCCGGCGGCTTGCATCCAACCCGCAGAGCGCACATTTTGAAGAAAACGCTCCCAGCACCGCCGGCAAGAGTCGTGACAGTGCTTTTTCATTCCGAAGATAGTGTTCCAAATACTCCGGCTTCGTTAGGCAGCATTTGTAAATCCCTCGCGCATAGTCCGTATCGAGTTTCCAGGAGTTGCGACAAATTTCCTCGTTGGAATATCCCACACCTTTTGAAATTTTGGAAAAATACCAGGCACGGATTTCTTCTGGCGACTTACTTGTTCCATTTGTTTGCATGATTTTAAATATTTTTGAGTTTAAGCAAGCCTCAGCCTGCACAAGCGCCCATCTTCTACCAGATACCAACATTACAAGAGGCTTTCATACAATTCCTTCATCTGCGCCGCCACCTTCTGCCAAGTGAATTTTTCCTCCACCAACCTCCGTCCTCGCCCCCCCATCTCAGCACGCTCGCGATCCGACATTTCCAGCAGCGTCCGCAATCCCTGCTGAAAACTGAAATCCGCCCCCTGAAAACTCCCCTCCCCACTCCGAATTTCCAGGGCAGCTTGTTTAGCAAAGCCCTCCGGCAAATTGCACTCCGGCGTCATCACAACCGGCAACCCATACGACCAAGCCTCCAGCACCGACATCGGCAATCCCTCACTGAAACTCGGCAAAATAAATGCATCTGCACTCCGCAACAAAGCATCTTTCTCCTCCCCAAAAGCTGGACCGAAGAAAAGAACATCCGCATCCTCCGCCTCTGGCGAAGGAGTTTTAAGTTTGTAAGAATTAAGTTTTAAGTCGTCGTCCAGACCACTCAAAACGGAAGACTGAAAAGTGAAAACTTTTAATCCCAACTCCCCACTCAGTGCCTTCAACTCCGCCTCATGCCCCCCTTGATCCCAGCCCGCAATCACAAACTGCCACTCCGCTGAATCTCGGATAGTGGATGGCGAATTGCGAAGCTCCGCCCAAGCCCGCAGCGCGCCCACCAGGCCTTTCTTCGGATGGATCCGCCCCAAGAACAACAACATCCTTCTTCCCTCCGTGCCCTCCGTGTGCTCCGTGGTTAATAAATCCACCAACTCCACCCCATTCGGCACCACCTCGATCCTTTGCCTCAATCCATAAGCCCTCATCGCATCAGCCTCCGACTCGCACAGCGCATGCAAGCAAGCGGCATCGCGCAACACGGCATTTTCAAAAACCCATGCCGCCAAAACTTTTTTCCAGCGCGAGTTCGCCAACGCCCATTTGTCAAGCATGCCCCTCGGCGAAATCACATAGGGCGTTCCATTCCGCTTCCACTGCCGCCGAGTAGCGATGGAAGAATATTGCCAGAGCCCCTGCAGGGCCACCACATCTGGACGCGCCTCGTCCAATGCGGCATCCATATCCGGAGACCATGCGAGGGCTCTTGGTCCGATAAAGGAAAAGGCGCTGGCACTCAATGGCGCCCACACCTCCTCATCCCGCTCCCAGTTTTGATCCCGAAGTCCATATACGGATACCCCCACTCCCAACTCGGAGAGTCCCTTACCCATTGCCCGCACACTTTCAAAAAGCCCGCCCGCATTGCGCGAGAGGGATCCCGTTGTCATGGCCACTTTCATTTACGAATCAACATCTCTAATAAAATACGATCCAAGATACCAGCGCACTTCATGGGCGCAGACATCGCAACTCGCACAGCTTCCTGTGCTCCTCGGGCGAAGCGCTCCGGCCCCCACTCCAGAATCAATCGTTTGCTTGCCTTGCCCATTGCAAGTCTCTTCTCCACAGACATCCCCGCCATCTGTGCCATGAGCCCTGCAAGACCCTCGACATCGTCTGGATCAAACGAAAAACCATTCACTCCCTCTTGCACCAGTTCCTCCGCAGCGCCGACATTCCCGCTCGAGAGAATCGGCAATCCACTGGCCATCGCCTCATTGATCACCAGTCCCCAAGGCTCGCTGAGTGCCGGATGAATAAACGCCCCTGCTCCAGCGTAAAAAAATGGCAATTCCTCCACCTGCCGAAATCCCGCGAAAATAACGCAACCGCCTTCGGCGGGAGTCTTAAGTTTGTAAGAATTAAGTTTTAAGTTTTCGCCCTTCGTGTGCTCCACGCCACATGCTCTAGGCTTAACCTCCCTTTCGTGTAAATTCGCGTCTTTCGTGGTTCCTCCCTCTATCCTTAGTCCCAACTCGCCGCATAGCGCTTCCAGCTTGCCCCTCAAGTCTCCATCGCCCAATAAAACTATCGGCCAAGCTTTTTTACACTCCTGCAAACTCCCCACATATACGGCATAAGCCCGAATTAATTGTTCCAAGTTCTTCCGCTCCACAAAGCGATTCGAAGCCAAAAAATATGGACCGGTTAGCGCCTCCGGCGCAGTAGAGTTCAGCGAGTTGCTGGTTGCGTTAAAATTGGTGCCCTCCGTGGCCCCCCCCAGTATTTCTTCCTCCTGCGACCACATAGTCCTGTAGTCCTGCAGTCCCGACTTCTTCGCTACCGCGAAAAACTCATTATCCACCGCATTATAACCCAATGCCACACGATCTTTTGCAAGCCCCAACTCCCCCAGATACCGCCTGTGCGACTCCCCGCCACAGAGTCCCGCATCGCATAAAGAGACAATCCTTGACTTCACCCATTCCCCCCACCAAGACCTCTCCCCGTCCACTTGCCGCGTCTCACTCATCACCACCAGACGCACCCCCTGCTTTTTCGCCCAGCGAATTGTCTCCAGCGACATGAAATCTCCCCACCCGTTTACGAAGACCACATCCGGCAAGCAGCTTGCCAATGCCCCCTCTAGGTGCGGTAATAAAGCAAATCTTTCCGCGCTGCCACTCAAGCCCACATTGGGCAGTGAGATTTTATGGAACTCAAACGCAGCCTTGCTGCTCTCCCACGCATATGTTCGCGATTTCGGGTGCAACTCAATACCCCACACATCCCACTCCGGCACCTTAGCTGCCGCAGAAATCCGAGCCAAGTGATAAGGCCCGAAGTGATCAAAAATAAAAGCCACTCTTAGAGGCAACCACGAACCTGAGGATTTCATTTTCAGAGACCACGCGCCGTCCGATACCAGCGATCGGTAAACGCAATCGCCCATAGGCAATTCATAGTTTGTTGCGCCAACAAGTGCCCACTACGCAGAGCCCTGCAGGCCCTCGCCACATTGCTTTTTACTAATAAATCCCCGATTGGCGCCGAATCATCCATCGCCGCATCTAAGATTTCCAAAAATCCGTCACTCAAAAACACGCTCTGTGCCGGATCCGTAAAGCCAGACTTTTGCCGATCCACCAATTCTGCCGGTGCTTGCCGCTTTAGCGCCATACGGAGAATTTCCTTCGGCATCAATGAAAAATCTTTCCCCAGAACAGCCAGCCCAAGCTTCACGATCGCATCCGAGAGGAACGGATAACAGATCTTCACACCCGCCCCCCTCAGCACTGGAGCACCCTTTTGGGCAAAAATATTTGCACAGGTCAACCCCAGATCAGCCACCACCATTCCCCGCATCACATCACCCCCTGCTTCTTCACGCACCCACTTATCCAGTGTGCGACAAACCTCTCCCGAGTAGCCTTGTGAGTAGAGCACCCCCGCCAGAGGATTTTGTGCGATGCAAGCCGCCAGAGGCGATATCGAGCACGACCTCTCCATCAACCTCGGCCAATACTCCAGACTTCCTCGCCGCAACCAAGCCCCTGCTCTATACGGCGTCCCAAGCATCTTACGCACCGCCTTCGGAATTTTAAGAATCTTCATCCACCTCCGCACCTTCACCCCCATCCCGAATGCACCGTCCGCACCCGTTCCATCGATTACTGTCACCCCCTCCCCTCCGAATCGTTCCACGACCACGCCCGCCAAGCCAAACATCGCTGCGGTGGACTCATCCGCGAAAGGCATAGGATAAATTCGACCCGGCTCCTCCAAGCAGGCCAATTGGTCCAGCTCACCAGATTCGTAGATTTCCAATTTCAAGCCAAAATGCCGGGCCATCGCCTCGGCTTGGCGCGTTTCTGCATCACATTTTCCGAAAGAAAAATGAAAAAGCACTGCGTCATCCCTACCAAGAGCAGCCAGTCGGGCAGCCAGCAACCCCGAATCCATACCCCCGCTGAAAAGCAATACTGGTTTCTCGATCGGCGCCAGCACCGCATCGATACGCTCCACCAGCATATTTGAGGCCATATCCAGATCACCGAATGGATTTTGCGCCAGTTCCGTCGGCGCATCCAGCAATCCTCGCGGCATTAAACGCTCAATTTCCACCCATGGACTCCAAGGCGGCACTATCGCACCCAGTTGCAACACACTGCAGACCCCAGCCAGATTAATTGCAGGATTAGCCCCCAAGAGTTCATTCGGATTCTGTGAAACCCTCCCAGCCGCATCCCGAAAAACAGCCTCCGTTGATGTAAAACTCAAATCCATTCCATTAAGAACTGCCAAACTCTCACCTTTGAGCGTTCACTTATTTATCTTTTCCAAAACTCTCCTCGCATTCTCCTCCCAAGAATTCTCCCGCTCATATCGTTCCCAATCCGGGTGAAGCTCATATTCACATTTCCCCGTAGCGGAACTTGAAACAAGTTTCGACGCTCCCCTCAAAATTTCCTCAAGATCATCTGGCTCTACGAATACACCCAGTTGGTATTTATTCACCACCGTCTTCAACGGACCCGAGCCTGAAGAAGCCAGCACCGGCTTTCGCCCAGAAACCGCCACATTCAGCACGCCGCTGGCCGAGCGGAATTTCCCGCTGTAGGTCACCAGCACCACATCGCAAGCCGCAAAAATAGCGCCCACTTCCTTATCCGGAATTCGTCGAATATCCCATCGGCATCGCTCCTCAACTCCCAATTCCTCCGCCAGCTTTTGATAATACGCCGCAGGCCTCGACGACCCCGAATCCCCCTTCCCCGCCACCAGCAATTTTACATTCTCCGGCAACCGAGTCATCGCCCGCAAAAACAAATCCAAATTCTTGCCATCGCGAATCTGGCCAAAGGCCAGGAAGACGACATCTGCGGGAGCAGATGTGGCGAGAACCGAGCATCGAGGGTCGAGAGCTTTTGCGCCTTCAGCGGTATCAGCAAACTGGTTCCCTCCATCACTTCCCATTCCCCTGGCCGCGATACGCGCCAAAGCAGGGCCACTCGCGGAGCGAGAGGACGATTCAGAAACAGGCGCGTCGGCAAGCTTGCTTATCAGGGAGTCTGATTCGGAAGCGCAGCTTGGCTTATCCAAGCAAGGCCCTGAGTCTTTTGTTTCGTGTAAATTGGTGTGATTCGTGGTTCCCCATCCGTGTCTATCCGAGTCATCCGTGGTTAAAAAACCAAAACGCCGTCGCATTTCAAGCCGCCCGATTTTCGGCTCAGCCACCTCATACGGCCCATGCGGAATCTCATGCACCTCGATCCCCTCCGGCCGTGCCCCCCCGAAATCCACCGGCGTGTAGTTATGCACGAACACATGCCGCACGAACGAATACCCGAGCCTTACCGACCAGCGGTGCCACCACAGAGGCCCCACAACAAAATCCCTCACCGGATCATGCGCGATCGTTCCAATCACTACTCCCCGCCGCGCCAATCTCCTCAGCGGCCCAACCCACAAAGGCGCAAAATATTCTTTGTAACAAGCGAAGAGAACAAAAACCTCGGCAGGGTCGAGGTGGTCACGAGTTGCGGGTAACGAGTCGCGAGTGGAAGAATCCTTCAGAAGTTTCTCAGCCAGTTGGTCAACCTGCTTCGCCTCACTACGCAAATCGGAAATCATTCCCAAAACTCGCAATATCTTCCCTGCCAGCCCTCCACGCTGGTCGCTCGGCCCTCGACTCTTATTAAACTCCCAAACCTTGATCTCATCCGCCAGCCGCTCCACTGGAAAACTCGGTTTGCACAAAAAATGCACCTCCACGCCCTCACGCGCAATCGCTGCCGCCTGCCGGATCGCATATTCCATGATTCCTCCCGAATCAGCCTCGCAAACATAAAGAAGCTTTTTCATCGAACGAATCCTGCTTTTTCGCCCCATGGAGTGCGAAATATATTCCTCTGAGCTCAACTATTACGATTGCGCGCCTCCATCCACGCAATTCCGAAGCCTGAATTCTCCTCCAGTTTCACGATCTCAAATCCGATTCGATCAGCAGCCCTCCTCAAATCTTCAAGCGATTTGCCATCGACCATGTGATATTCCATTCGGATGATCCTAACTCTTTGGAAAGGTTTCGCATTTTCAAAAATATCCCATTCCGCACCTTCGCAATCGAGCTTTAGTAAATCGATTTCCTGTTCTTCAGCAGCAACTAAATCCTCGAGCGCCATGATCTGAATTTCGTGGCCAGACTTCTGTTCTATAGCTGCATCGGAACTCACCCGATTCGATCTGGACTCCGTGTGACTGGAAATAAAACCCCGCCCTTTTTTCGATCCAACGGCCACATTTTGAGCTGTGCACCCCTCAAACTGCACTCCGTTATTGCTCAGAAATTGGAATGTTTCAGGGTGCGGTTCGAAACTTTTGATTTTTGAGTGTGGAAAATTCAGGGCAGCCCAAATGGCAAACAACCCGATGTTTCCCCCGATATCATAAATCACCTTCGGCGGCTCTTCGATTTTACTCAATCCATATTCATCATCCAAAATCACATTTATGAAATCATAGGCCAAACCGCGATCCAGTGGGGATTCGATCGAAATGGTGCGACCATGATAAGAAATTTTTTTCGGAAGTTGGAAATTCGATGTCCCCGAAAAGACCAACCCGAATCTCCGAGCTGCAGCGAACCTTCCGACGAGTAGACGCAATCGGGTAAAAAATGGAGCGTGTTTCATATCAATTCTTGCCTAAAATATTCTCTAAAAAATACCTGCCGGAAAAAATGGCCTGCGCATGGACTTCCTTCACTACCGCTTTTTCTTTGAATGCTCGATTTTCTTGAAGCGCCAATCGGATGGCATTGGCCAATGCATCCGCATCCTCTTCAGGAACCCCTATACCCTCCCCGTGCGATCTAACCACTTCTTCCAGATCCGTTCCCTTTGAGTAAATCACAGGAATACCCATCACGCAGGCTTCGATGGAAATCCGCGAACACCGCCCCTTGTAGGAACCCACCCGATAAGGCAAAATCAACCAATCCGTCTCCGAAAGTTCCCGCAAATAGTCCTCCGGTGACAGCGGATTCTCAAAAAACCGCACATTCGGCCCCAAGTGCCCGAACATCTCGCGATCCATCCAAGACCCATCCGACATTTGAAAGGCCTTCGGCCAAACAATCCGAAACTCTGCCTCCAACTCCCCCTTGTCTTTCAAAATCTCCAGCGCCCTCATGAGCACATCCACCCCCTGCTCATGCCGGGCAAACCCATAAAAGCCGAAAACAATCGGCGAAGCCGATGTGGCGAGTGGCGGGTAACTGGTAGCGGGAGCAGAAGAGTCGAGCGTCCAGCGTCCAGCGTCGAGAGCATTCATTTGGAGGGATGGTCTCCGTTCCGTCCTACTCGCGCCGTGCAGCGGCTCCCCATCCAGCGAAGCTGCCGCCGCCTCCCTATCTCCTATCTCCGATCTCCTATCTTCTGCCAGCTCCGCTGGCATCACCGGATGCACCACATAGTGCACAGGTCTGCCTAAAAACTCCTCCCAAGCTTGCCGCGCATACTTTGTCTCGGCAAAGAGACTCACATTTTTACCAAGGAGTCGCACCAGCAAGCGCACTAAGAGGAACTGCGCGTTGAGCGGCTTTCCCATTTTAGGATAATTCACAAAAAGGAGCCCGATCGGCGGCAACTTTCCAAACATCCCCCACTTCGCTATCAAAAGCATGGCCAACTGCGGCCACCAAGCCGTCAGGCAAAACAAAAAGTCAAATGGCCCCAAACTCAAAACTAAGCGCCGCACCGCGCTGGCGTTGGCCAAAATATTCCGAGCCAACTTTCCATGCCTATGCCATCGGCCCCCAGCCCCGCTGCTCGCCAAACGAGAAAGATCGCTGAGGACAGGCTCTGCTGGAAATGCAAAATTCTTCGGTTCCGCAAAGTCCACATTGGCTGCCACTACCACATCCACTCCCGATTCGAGGGCAGCATTCCGGATAGTCCTCAAATATTGGAGATGGTGGCTCCGCTCATCCCGGAGTTGCTCCTCGACAATTAAGAGGCGCATGCTTCAGCAGAGGTCAGAGAATTAGCCAAAAGTTTGGCAACCTTTGGAAATCCCTCAGAATAAAAAAGATGCCGCACTTTTCCAACATAGTGGCGCATCACAGCATCGTCCCGCAAAGCGCCTTCGAGAGTTTGCTGGTAACTTTGAGGCAAAAGCCTGACATCCCCTTTCAACGAAGCGAGAGCACCAAGAATAGTTTGTTCAATAAACCAAGCTGATTTCGGAATGTCCAGAAGCGAAAACTCCATGAGCATCTTTTCCATGACCTCAAGATCCATAAAGTGTGAGGGAATAGCAAACATCCCGGCATTCAATGGAGTTGCTAATTCGCGCTGGAATTTTGCAGCAAAGGCCTCGGCCGTGATTAAAGAAGTATTCTCCACATCCCTCAAAAAAACCGATTGGCCTACTTGGCTAGCCTCCACCGGTAAGAACAAAGTGGGGTTACCAAAAAATAAAATGTCACTGTCGATCGAAACAATGCTGCTGGATTTGCAAAAAAAGGGAAAATCCGTCAGCCTTTTGCCGAAAGGATGTTGAGAACGGTAGCGGGCCAATAATGGGAAATTCCGCAACTCTTCCCGCATCACTGCGTCCGATTCCATGCTCCGAATCACTCGGCATCCGGACAAGCTTTCATCGAGAACTGCTTCATCACCATCTCGGAGAGTTCCATCATCATGCAATACGAAACTCCAACGCGTTTTACTGGCCGCGATCAAACTTGCAGCCATCCACAGCAGCATCGAGATGCGCTCGTGCCCGATCAGAACATGAATTTCCTGAGAGTTCCTTGGCAAACTTTCAGGGATGCATCGGATCAGTTGAAAAATCCGGCGTTCGCGGAGATACTTAAATGCACTCGGCAAGCCCCCATCTCTAAAGTTGCGAGCAAGTCCTTTTAACCAATTTATCAGCATGCTATTTCTAATTTTTTACAGAAGTAGTCCACATTTGCGATAGACTTGATTTTGGTAAAGCCCATTTCTCTTAAGCCCGTTTCGTAATGCTCGATCTTTTCTTTTCCAATGACATGTGGATGATTCTCCACCACGATGCCACGACAACGAGCGATAAACTCCTTTTGATTCGTCAAGATGTCGAACTCGCCACCCTCAATATCCATGACGAGAAAATCAAATTTGAACCCATATTTGCTCTCCAAATCGTTGATAGACCTACCTACGATCTTTGTGGGAACACCCGCAGCATGATCTTTCCCGCTTAATACGATGGATGTGCCGAGATAAAAATCCTCGACCGGGCGATGTGAAACCACGCAATTCTCAATTTGGAACCGACAATCATTGAGGTCTCTGTTATATGCAAGGCTATTAATAATATGAGGATTACCCTCTACAGCGACATGTCTTTCAGGCAGCTGCAGTTTTTTATTCAGCACGCAGGAAACAACACCAATACAAGCGCCCAACTCAAGGACAGTAGAATTCGGTGGCATGAACTCACGCACTAACGAACACTCAGGAATTTCGTAACCTTGCAGCCATGCCGTTCCTCGTTCGTATAATGAAGTATGCTGGCGAGGCATAATAAACTGGCATTCAATAGCATTATGTCGCTGGATAAAGCAATCGTGAAAGAGACCTGCTAAACTGAGCGGAACTCGCCTTGCATAGGCTTTTGGATTTTTTAATATTTTCTTAAACATTCTTAAATAATTTTTAAAAGGAATTTAAAATAAATTCGGAGAGCAATTATTCGCCAGTTGCTTCTGGCAGCTTGAGCAAGATGTTTTTGAATTTCATTAAGAGCCCTCCGCCTGTTTTGGAGATCAAGATGCGAGGTTTGATAAAAAAGCTTCTTAAGAACCCGCACGGCAAATGCAGCCATTTGAGGAGAAATTTTAGCACCGCGCGATTCCAGATACTTTCTATTGGCATTCAGCATCGCGCAGGTCGCCTCAAAGGCTTTGCCGACAACGCTGCCGCTTGCGTCCCGGCTGTTTTCCGTCTGCTTCCGGTAGAGAGCCCCAGCAGACTCGCTCCAATAAATGGTCTGCCCGTAAAGAACCCGAAACCAAAAAGTATTGTCCTCGGCAGGCAAGCCATCCAACTCCTCAAGCCAAGGCTTGGGACTACCCAATGCATCCCGCCGAAGGACCGCCGCATGGAGCGCCCACGGCGAATACGCGTAAATGGAATCCGGAGGAGGGCCAAACGGCGGCTTCCAACCATTCGGAAAGTGGGTTTCGAAGACATCGGGTGCCTCGGGATAAAAATTTTTCCACGGCCCGGCAATGATCTTGGCATCGGGATAAGACTTCAAAACACTCAACCGGCGCTCCAAATAATCCGGCTCCAAAAGATCATCCGCATCCAGGAATAAAATCCACTCGCCCCGAGCCTCGGCAAGTCCGCAGTTCCGTGCCGCCCCAGGTCCTCGGACCGCAGGCGGTGCCATGATCAAACGCACTCTGGCATCCTTCTTCGCCCATCCCGCAACAATGTCCGGTCCGCAATCCGACGAGTGGTTTTCTACCACGAGTAATTCCAAGTTCTCCATTGTCTGCGAGAGAACCGAGTGGATGGTCTCCTTGATATAAAGCCCCTTGTTGTGCAAGGGTGTGACAATAGATACTGCGGGTTCCACAGCTATTTACTTAATATCCGAAATGCTCGAGTTTATCGCTTGCAACCAAGCATCTAGTATCGGCATCTCTCCTTGAGGAAATATTTCCTTTTCAACAAGAGCCGCATAGCAGCTCCGCAAGTTTTCCGAAATCGCCGACCCGCCCTTTTTCAATTTCAACCCCGCCAGAATTTCACAAATTTGCCTGTTCTTGTCATAGCCCGGAATCTCATCGCGAAAGTCCCGCACCAGGTCGTGCACATTCCGGTCTTGATAAACTTCCGGAGCATGAAATACGATTCCCATGTCGAGTTCCCACAGGCACCGCTGAGCCACGAAACTTTTCCAAATATCGCACATGCGGAAGGAGCAATAGCTGGGAATGTAAAGCAACGGATACGCCACCGGCCACCACCAAGTCGTTTGAGTATTGAAGGGGCACCAGTTCCCCGGTTCCAAATAAACGCTCGCCCCAGACTCGAAGAAGAACTCGCGATCCATCACGAGTCGCCAAATCGCATCCACATCCGCAGAGCCATTCACCAAGCCCTGCTGGATCGGCGCCCGCTTCGTTGAATTATCGCCTGAAGCCACCGGCACCGTTTGGCGAATCTCATCCAAAGGCAGCCCCCTCGGCCAAACATTCTCGGAGCTGAAATACCGATAAACATTCACCCAACGGTTCTCGGCACTCGACACGATCCGGCACTCCTCGACCTCCTCTTTTCGGAGCACCCAGTTTCCATTCGGCGCGTTGTCATCATCCGTTTCATAAATGCTAGTTGCCCCCTGATGAATTGCGGCCAAATATGCCAAATTTTTCCGCGCGTAGTGACCAACCGGCAAAAGTCGCGCCAACTCATAAGGCATCGCCAGCTGATCCTCTAAACTCAAAAACTCCACCGGCCAAGCGCTGGGTGATGATGAATTTTGAATGTTGGATTGTAAATGATCGGCCTCGCTACCAGTTACTCGCCACTCGCCACTCGGTGCTTCATAGCTCGCCGGTCCCTTCTTATCCCCCGCGACAATCAACCTGCCACCGACTTGATTGAGCATTTCCACCAACTTGAGCACTGAGACAGTTGGCGATTGAATAGTGGTAATTATGGAATAAAACATTTCGATTTTATCTTGCTACTTGAGTTATGGCTTGATCAAAGGATTCACGCAGTCGATCTGGCGAAAATTCTGTTTCATAAGCTCGGCGCGCCAATTTCCCAAGACGATCGCATTTTTGAGGGTCACTGGATAAATCCAATAAAGCCGCTACTACTGCATTAGCATCCGCAGTGGTAACGCAATAAGCCGCTCCACTTTTTCTCGCCCACAATACAACTGATGATTCCTCCGGTGCCCAAATCAAGATCGGGCGGCCTCTCGCGGAATAATCCAGAAGTTTTGTTGCAAAGCAGGTCCGAACCCGACGGCGTTGGCTTTCTTCGAAAAACATCACCACAAGATAACAATCAAAACTTTCATACCACTGATGAAATTCCTCACCATCCAAAAACCCATGAAGTTGGCCTTGATTTTTCAAACGACTCTTCAACTGAATAGGCCAATTTGGTTCCGTCCCGCGAAATTCGATTCGGACTTCTTCAACATTCAAAGCAGCTTCCGCCAAATCCGCAAGCATCGGGCCATAATCAAACATGTTGCCAAGATAACAGACTCGAAATGGCTTTTCGAGAGGCCTAGGTGGATTTGGCATCAACCCCGCTTCCGGAATGGGCAAAATGGTCTTTGAGAATCCGGATTGGCCGATTTCCTTACTCATCCCGTCACTGATGCAAAAACATAGATCGGCGGCTTTGGTTAGACTGCGAAATTGCCTGCTATAAAAAGTCAGCACAGTAGGGTGCAGACCGAGGGTGTCGGGCCACCAATCGTCAAAACGAACGGCTAATGGCAATCCGTATCTGGAAGCATATTTCACGGCCGTTAGGCATCCATTTCCACATGCCACAGTAAGAACCACGGATTTGTTTTGCCCCTTATCTGGCCTGGGCAGTTTCCAGTGCAAAGGGAGAATGCTTGCTACCATGTAGCGGAAATCCTGAACCCATTTTGAAAATCGGGTCTTCTGGATTCGATCTAAAATGTTTCTAAAAAAACTAGGCTCTATCAACTCATGCGAGTCAGATGGCAGTATGAGAACATCATAAAGTCGATCATCTGCGAGGTGTCTCGCCAAGGTGATGGCAGCGGCTGTTTTCTCGGGAGGCCTCGTAGAAGCGATTAGATAAATTCGAGTTTTATCCACGGCAGAGATTTTCAATTTGACTGACTAAAATTTCTTGGAGGCGGTCTGGATTAAAAATCGTTTGACTAAGCCTACGCGAACCCGCACACAATCTTGAGATTTCATCAGAATCCTCCTTGAGGTTTTTGGCGGCGGCTATAACTGCCTCAGGATTTTCCTTGTTTACAACGATCGCGGCCGTCTCCCTGTGGGCCAAGCGCGATGGCGTGCAATAGCCTGGCCCCCAAAGAATCACCGGTTTGGAGAAGGCCGAGTAATCCAAAAATTTCGTGGTGAAACTTGTTCGCATGAACAATTCGTGCTCCCTCTCAAAGCTCATCACGACAAGCAGCGCATCCGCACCGGAAAGAACTTCAGCTGCCTTATCTGGCGGCATGAAACCATGATAAGAACCATTTTCACGCCATCTACGAACTTCAGCCTCTGGCCAATCATGTGCAGGCCCCACAATAATCAGTTCAAGTTCTCCATCTATTTGAAGTTTCTGGAGAAGAGTTCTCAGCATCCGGCCATAAAAACCATGAGCAGCCCCGACATAAACCAAACGAAATTTGCCTCGTTTCGGAGGATGGATTTCCTGCGGCACGACATGCTTGCCTGGCATCGGATAGACGACATGGCTGTTGGGATGGGGACCAAGCACCTCCTGCATTCCATCGCTGGTGCAGATTGCCAGATCACAGTTTCTATATAACTGCCGGAATCGTTTACTCAAAATGGGGCGGGTTAAACGATGCCCAAAGTGCCCTTCCATGATGGGATACCAGTCCAAGAATAAAGCCGCGAACGGAATTTTTTGGTTGCGAGCCACTTTGTAAGCAAGGTGGCAAAGCCCGGTTTCCGCCAATGTCAAAATCACATCCGGCTGGAATTGTTTCACGGCTTTTTCAAGATTTCGGCAGCCGACATGCGGCCAAATCAAATTCTCAAAATCCAAAATCCATTTCCGCAATGCTGGGCCGAACCGGGATTTTTTGATTTTCTGGAAAGGCCATGGCAACTCCATCTTCGTGTGGATCAACAAACCCTCCGCGAAATCCGCATTACTCGCCACATGCAATTCAAAGGGACTCCTCTCGACCAGATGTCGGTGCATCACAATCCTCACGCCGCAGTCGTTTCGCGGAGGAACTATACTAGCAAGCAGAACTTTTTTTTTCAAATTAACTCTGCTTGCTATTTGGGGTTGCGGATTTAGGTTTAATTCTTGCTAGTCGGCCCGGGGTTAGGTGAACCATTTGTAGTTCAATTTGTTTGGCATACACCAAGCAAATGGCTCCCAAGAAAACCCAAAGGATAATAAGCCATAATCCTTGAATGAGAGAAAGGCCTCCAGTTCCAAGAGCTACTGCAAAAACAATCTCATAAATTACAATCAAGTATGCATTTCCATGCTCACTCAAGTGCTTGTAAGATGAAGAAAGCTCACCAGACCACCAATTTTTATGTGAGGATGCTATAATGGCTTTTTTCTTGTAGAATCTGTAGGCTTCAGACATTCGAACAGTCACTTCAATTACAGCAACTAAAGCGACGATGCTCAGGCCGAAAAAAATGGAATAATGCGATTTAACCGAAAGCAATAACGAGCCTGGTATAAATAGGTAAAAAATCAAGCTAACTGGAACCAAATTCCGTAATGCTCTAGCGGAATTTTTGTTACTTCCCTTCAAGCAATCAACTTGTGAAAGGGTCGAGCGCAGGTAGTGCATCAATGTTAATGGAGCGCTCACCAAGTAGCAATAACCAAATCCTAAAACTAAAAGCAATACCAATCTGGGTGATTTGCTCGTTGATTCATCACACTTACTGCTAATTTGATAGTTCGGTGAAATCGTTGAGTTGTTTATTGCAGATGATTGAATTTGGTTATTCAAACATATTTTTTCAATATTACTAATTGAACAGCTTGAACACTCGTTCAATGCATATCTGATAAAATGATCAATTTTACATCCAATTGGACTCTCCGACTCAATGATCGCAAATAGACAAACAGCCCCGACAATCGACCCGATCAGATATCGCGTCAAATAGGCTTCCCACCATCGATTATTTTCCACGGGAGTTGGTTGTTTGGAAACTTTAGCCACTATACCGAGTTTTTAGTTGGGCACTTTGGCCATTTTGTGGAAAAAATTTGCCATCCGACAACAGATTTTTTGTCGGAAATTGCTCTTTTTCTTTTCGGAAACTTCCGGCATGTTGAGAAGAGTCCGTAAAATTGGGCTTGCGGTCTCAAAAAAATCAGCTTTTGCGGAGTCTTGATAATAAACCAATCTTTCTTGAACGAGTCGCACGGTATCAAATCGACTTTGAATTGTGTCAGTAGCCCGTTTGCCCATCGTTCCCAACTCAGATTGCTCCGTCACATGAACTTTTCTTAAAGCATTTGCCAAACTGTTCGCATCTGTGGGATCGCACAGAAATCCATTTTCCCCATCCTCAATCAACATCTCTGCGCCAGCCTTCGCCGAGCAAATCACCACACATCCCTGCGCCATGGCCTCGATCACCGTAAGATTGAAAACATCCCACAATGAAGGCACGCAAACAAAGTCCGAGTCCCGCATGGCCGCCAAGGCTTCATCATGCGAAACCACGCCATGGTGCACCAGTTGCCTGCCGAATACATCCGGAAATTTCTCCTGCAAGTCCTCGGCGTAGGTTCTCTTGCCATCCGCGCTGGGAACGGTTCGCCCATACCAATCCAGGCCGACTTCCGGCACCAATCGCAAAGCCTCGCAAAGCACCTCCGCACCCTTCAAATTCTGCAGTCGCGCGAAGACCGCCCCGCGCACACGCGGCGCGGCGTCGAGCGACGAGGGACGAGCGTCGAGAGCCTTTGCGCCTCCGGCACTATCAGCTACCAGTCCTCCGCTATCTTGCCCTGTGGAAACCTGTATTTTTATTCCAACAGGGTCCGCCATCGGCGGCTTCGCCGCCAAAGCAGGGCCATCAGTGGAGCTGATGAGCGATGTGTTTTCAGAATCCCGTGCAAGCTCGCTTGTGAAGGGATTTGAAAACGCAGCGCCGCTTGGCTTGCCCAAGCACGCCGCTGCTTCTTTGCTTTCGTGTTTATTCGGGATTTTCGTGGTTCCCTTTATTTCCCTATCTTCTATCTCCGATCTTCCATCTTCTGGCGCAATGCGCCCTTCCACTCCCCGCTCCATACTACCCGCTCCATGCCTCTTCCCCTTTTCGTGTGCATTGGTGTCTTTCGTGGTTAAATTCGCCATCAGCGGCAGAAGCACATCCACCTTCCGATTCGTGATCCCCTCCCAATACCGCACATTCAAGTTGCTGTTCGTATGCACCGAGGGTGCTGCCGCAAATGCGGCAGCTTCCAGCAACCGAATGAAATGGGTTTCCATTTCCCAGCCAGGCATCGGTTCAAAATCACGCATCTGCCCGATACTCGAATGGAGCGAAATGGTGAACGGCGCTTTTGCCCCAAAGCAAACCCAAGGTAAAAAATAAAGCGGCCAATCGGTTAATTCAACAAGGTCGAATCCCTCACCACCCCGAGCCTGCTCATGCGCCGCCAGGCCCACTGGCAAATAATGCCCCAAAGTCGGTTGCCCAGCCAAATACGAAGCAGCAACATTTCGGGAGTGTTTCTCAAACAAATCCCCACGCAAATACTCCACTTCCACTCCAGCCTCATCAGTGTAGGAAGGTGAGTCAAAAGTGCCCCGGCAGGCCAAAAGCACTTTGACACTGCATCCAGCCTTGGCCAACGCCGGAAGCAAATTGCAGTAAAATGTCCGAATGCCACCGGCCTGTTCACGGTGATATTCAGGAAGGATGAAGAGAAGTTTCATGGCTCCATCAATTCGAGGCACCTAAAATATCGTGCATCCTCAAAACCCCTTTCAATTCCCCTTCCCCATTCACAACTGGCAGCACATAGACTTTTCTGCCCACACGCTCCATCACATTCAAAGCCTCACCGAGTGTGGCCCCCTCTCGAACCACCAGCGGTTGTTTCGTCATCAAATCCCGGAGCGGCGTGCTAGGCGGTGTCTCTCTCACAAATAACCGGCGCAAGTCACCTTCGGAAAGAAGACCATGAAGGCGATCTTCGGGTGAAACCGCCAGCACCACACCGATATTGCAGCGGTCCATTTCCAACACCGCCTCGCGCAAAGTGCAGTCCGGCGAAACACGGGGGATCATCTCTCCAGTCAACATCGCCTGCGAGACTTGAAGCATGAGTCTCTTGCCAAGGGCTCCGCCGGGGTGAAAAATGGCGAACTGCTCACGGGTAAATCCTCTGGCTTTGGTCAATGCCGCAGCCAAGGCATCCCCGAGCACCAAAGCCACCGTCGTGCTCGTCATCGGGGCCAACCCGAGGGGGCACGCCTCGCATTCAATCGAGGCATCCAAAACCACACCACACGCTTGCGCCAAACGGGTCGTGGAATTTCCGAAAATGCCGACCAACCGGGCTCCGATGTATTGGATCGAAGGCAGCAATCGGTATAGCTCCTCGGTCTCTGCACTGTTCGAGAGCATCACCACCGCATCGCCCTTGCCAACCACTCCCAGATCGCCATGAAGACCCTCGGCCGCATTCAGAAAAACCGCCGGCGTGCCAGTGCTCGCCAAAGTTGCAGCAATCTTGTGGGCTATGATGCCGGACTTGCCGACTCCGGTCACCACAACCTTCCCCGAAGCAGAAAGCACCAACTCGACTGCTGCATCAAAAGATGTCTGCGAGTTCCCCAGAGCCCGCTGCAAGGCGGCAATCTCATTTTGAAAAACAGCCTCTGCTTGTTGAAAATGATTCATTTCCGACCTTCGAAGGTGATCGTCTCCATCGCCAGAAAACCCTCTGGCAAGCGTTGCTCGTTTTCCAGATTTTGAAAGACTGGATCATTGCTGGCATTTAAGGAAAAGGCCTTCACATCTCCGAAGCCCACTCGCTCGATGGCTTCCCGCAATGTTTCGGAATCATAGATAAATTGGTGACCCCAGTTTCGGAAAAAATTGTTGATCACAAACGCCGGGCTTGCCTTCGGCGCTTCAGGCACCCAGGTCGCCTGGCTCCATTGAAGATAGGCTTTCTGCTGCTCGCTCAACCCATCAGGCTGGCGGTAGAGACCACAAACCATCGCCAAATTTGGAGTGGAAATCCGCACCTTGCCACCCGGCTTCAGCACACGCAAACACTCTTTGAGCATGAACTGGCCATCGGGATAACTGATGTGCTCGATCATATGCTGGCAGAAAATAAAATCAAACGAGTTGTCCTCAAATGGGAACGGCTTCGTGGCATCCATCCGAAGAGTCCCGGGAATCACCGGTTCATAGTCGGTATTTAGCCATCCCGGGTAAACATTGATGCCGCTGCCAATCTGCAAAAGCTTCGGCCCCGGCTTGCGAAAATATTCGCCCGCAACATCCCGCGGAAACGCCCGCCTCCAAGCCCCAATCACCTTACAAAGCAAAGGAAACAACCCGACAGCAACGAGAACGGATTTCAAATTTTTTTTCATTTTTAACCACTAATCATACCAAATAATACAAGAAGAAGATGTCTGATGTTATTTTTGATGCTCTCTAAAAATTTGACGCCAATTTGTTAAGATTTCTCGGTGGAGGTGAGCCCTGTAAAGTGCTTTTGCACAAATTCCAACCCTTTCTCCAAACCTCTCAACTCGGCAATCAAAATCCTTTTGGCAAACGACGGCTTGATCAATCCCCTCAACTGTAAACCAAGAATCTTACGCCGGAAGTTCTCCCGAATCAATGGCCGCTCGCGGATTGCCAAGACAATTTGCCCACTGAATTTGTGCCCCTCGGCAATTTTTAATAAATACTCCTCCTTGGTGCGCCGCTCGGGAATCAAATGCGTGAGGGAAAGTTGCGGCATACGGCCGACTCCCAACCCCATCTCCGCCGCTGTGAGACAAAAATCCCAATCCTCGCCGGAAAAAAGATTTTGAGCACTCCTCCCAAGCAGCTTGCGCATGGGCGAGGATTCGTAGTTTTGCACATAACGGTCTCCCACCTCTCGCCTCACGCAAAGGCCGGCCCCGGCAACTGGTGTGCAGTTCTGAAAATTCGACCACTCTTCAATCTCGACCGTATTCTCGGTGAGCAAGGCCAGATAGGGGCGGATTTCAGACCTCACCGGTTTTTCCAACTCTAAATGGACATTCCCGCCCCAAGCTCCGAGGAATGGCTTCGTGCGGTAAATTTCCAACGCATGGCGAATAAAGTTAACATCCAAAACCGTATCGTCATCCACCCACACCACCAACTCGCCCTGCGTGTTCCGCAATCCACAGATTCTTGCATGCACCAATCCCTGCTCGGTTTCGTGCATGTAGTGAATCTGGCGACTGGCACAAACCTCTTTCAGTTTTTTGGCGGCATCCGCAGGAGAATTGTTGTCCACCAAAGAGAATTTCACCTCGATGCCCTCCCCTTGGAAAAGCTGGCACTCGATGGACTCCATAGTCCGTTCCAAATAATCCATTCGCGGGTTGTAGGTGCAAAGAATGATATCAATTTTCATGCAGCCGATAGGTCTTTATATTTTTGCAGCCTGCGAGCATTGTCGTTCTCGCGGAAAAATCGCATTCCCGCTATTTCCGCCTCTCTTCCACCATTCGGGACAAATGGTCGATCGTTCCCCTCAAATCCCCCACCCGCTTGGCATACGGGTCCACATAGCAAGTGAACTCGCAATAAAAGAGATAAAACATCTCCTCGAGCGTTCGCCTCCTGCGGCGGAGCGGCGGCACGACATAATCTTTGGTGAGCCCCCAGCCCGAATAAAACGGCATTCCAAAAACCCTCACTTCCTTGCCTTGGAGCAAGGCTTCGAAGCCCATCCCAGAAGTAACCACATACACAGATCTGGCATTTTCAAAAAGGGCATGCGGGTTGAGAGATTCCTCGCAACGATAGACATGGCCCTCGGTTCTCACATAGTCAAAATAGCCCTTGCGAGCGCCGACCTTCGTATCCGGATGGGTCTTCACGATGATGTCGGCATCGGGATTTTCGCGAACGGCGGTTTGCAACATCGTTTCAAAGCTCCGCTCGCTTGCCCCTCCGTAGCGGATCGAATAATCCCCGAAGCTTTGATCGATCACCATCACCTTCGGGCGGCGTGGATCGCCAATTGTGAGCGGCTTGTCCGGTTGGTGATTGTATTTGGAAAGCCGCCGCGCGTTGATCAAGCCAATGGATTCCCGCGCCTCCGCCAATTCCTTTTCATCAATCTCCCGCTCGGAATTCAAAAGTCGCACCAAGGCCGTCTCATGGGGAACGAAATAATAGGGCCCATCGTAGGAAAAATTGTAGCTGAGCCCGGAAATCAACTCCGCAGGGAGCGATTCATCCGCCCAAGTCGAATAGCTTCTTAAAAAACCATCCTCGCAAATCACCAACGGCTTTCCGTAATTTTGCGCCAAGACCAACCACTCCACAAGACGCTCCGGCGTGGCCAGGCTGTGATAAATCAGCAAACGCGCTCTCGCAAAATCCTCTTCATTCTGGGGGCCCCTCACTTCGGCTCCACGACAAAGATATTTCAAAAACTGCTGCGAGGGGGAATCCGCATGGTTATACAAAACCAAATCCCCCTCTTGGAGCGCACCGATCCAACTTTGGGGCGAACTCGGGAATCGTTTGGCATTTTCAAGAAGCAGGGAGCGGAACGCGATCTCTTGCAGATTATTAGCCTGCACCTCAACTTGTCGCGATCGCAAGTCGGCCGCATAGATCATGCGGAAACGGTCTCGAATTTTTCCTACTATTTTGAACATTCCGTGAAACTAAAAAGCGGCTCTTTTGCCAAAACGCTAAACAAGCGCGAGATTCTCATGAAGGCGTTAGATTTTATGAGATCTAACGTGCACCACGCCACCCAAAAGGAAGAAACCAAGTGCATTTTTTTTGCGCGTTGCAACAAAACTATGGCTTGACGCGTTTGACCGAGGATTGATATCTGCCGCAAGCGAACAAAAAAGTTCCTGTAAAGATTTTTTATGTGCAGCTTATCAAGTTTTTGGTCGATTCCAATTTTGATTAATTCTAAAATAGCTAATGCAAATTTTTCATAAAAAATATATTCGGTATTTTTTGTTGAAATTCTATTGTAACTATCACTGATTCGCTGCAGATATCCAATTTCACTCGTCTTATGCAATTGAGGTTTATGCATTAACGCTCTGACATGAAATTCCCAGTCCTGCCACTTCTCCAATCCTTCACGCCATCCTCCGATTTGTTTAACCCAGGTTTTTTTCCAAGTGGGACTTGTCGTAACCCAAGAGCACTTACCGTCTAAGAAGAGCTTCAGATCATCTTTCACTAAATCAGGGTGAATTTCACTTTCGACATTTGAATCTACTATCCCAAAATGCTTAAGTCTATAAACAAATACATCAGCGGATGGATTTCCACTAATAAGCTGAAGTGAGTTTTGGATTCGATTTTGGGCCAAGAGATCATCGCTATCTAAAAAAATAACCCACTCCCCTTTGGCGTGCTGGAGTCCAATATTTCGGCAAGTCGGCGCTCCTTTGGGTTCGCGATCTCTTTGGTAGAAGGAAAATCTGTTATCTGCTTTGGAATATTCAGCGACAATGGTTTCCGTATCATCACTGGACATGTCATCCACCACAATGCATTCCCACTGTGGAGAGGTTTGGGCCTTGATGGAATCTAGCGTCTCTCGAATCAGGCTTGCCCGGTTGTAGGTCGGGATAATAATGGAAATGAGCGGGGCCCGCTCATCAATTGTGGAAACTTGATCCATATTAACGGGCCTTTTGAATTTTTGCTGCAAGCCTTTTAACAATCAAACCAGCCAATGCCCTAGGGTATTTCCGATAATATTCAATTTGAGCATTTCTGATTGATTTTTTATCTGGATGGTAAAAGAGTCCGTTTTCCATGCTCAACGCGGGCTTGCCGGAGTATTTGGCAATTAATTCCGCTTGCCATTTGGCACTCTCCAAAAAAAGGCGGGTCTCTGAGAGCGATTTATAGACCTCGGCTTTTTGGAGCGCATGGAACTGCGGCCCCTTTTGAGATCGCGCCTTGGCCGTCGGGAGATCGACCATGTGGAGATTCTCAAACTCGATTCCTTTCCTTGCGAGCCAATCCTCTGTGGTCAAACGATATTTTTCCAACCGTGAGGTGACGAGGTGTTTGATTTTATATCTGCAGGAATAGAGGGCCGGGGCGTTTCTCAAAAAATCCAGATACGCGGGGCCATCATCGTTTTCTTCAATCGAGGGATCCGGGCAAAGCAACCCGTCAATATCCTGAACCTCATCCACCATCAAGACATAGGGACCCAGCTTGCCTTGAAAACTGGCCACAGCAAATTCATGCAATTCCTTACCCGTGCGAATGTGATCCCACTCCATCGATTCCTTGTCGA
>Ga0247843_1002885_pt1 | contig 29742 bp, 26 predicted proteins | sample LaCruzMarch2017__FD_192420 | JGI IMG/M metagenome (GOLD analysis project Ga0247843, IMG submission 192420) | Freshwater microbial communities from meromictic Lake La Cruz, Castile-La Mancha, Spain - LaCruzMarch2017_8m | ecosystem: Environmental > Aquatic > Freshwater > Lake | place: Spain... | reverse complement strand
TCCGCCTTCACCTGTATTTGATTTACCACCGATGCGGTTCATGGCAATAGCCAGCGTCTCATGGACTTCTTGTGAAACCGAGCCATAAGACATTGCACCGGTTGAGAATCGCTTCACAATTTGCGAAATTGGCTCAACTTCATCAATAGAGATTGGCGCGCGCTGTGAGGTGTTAAATTCAAAGAGCCCACGCAGAGTCATCAGAGTTTTACTCTGATCATTAACCTGGTTGGTGTAGCGCTTGAAGATGTCATAACGCTTATTGCGAGTTGCATGCTGAAGTGCGAAAACGGTCTCTGGATTAAATAAATGTGGCTCACCATCGCGGCGCCATTGATATTCCCCGCCAACAGCTAAGCGCTTGGCGCCAGGAATCTCTCCCCCAACCGGGTATGCCAGGTGATGACGTCTGATTGTCTCTTGCGCAATGACATCCAGGCTCACTCCACCTAAACGAGAAGTGGTTCCGACAAAGTATTCGTCAACGAAATCTTGACCCAACCCAATAGCTTCAAAGACCTGCGCTCCGGTATAGGAGGCGATAGTTGAAATACCCATCTTGGACATTACTTTAAGAACGCCTTTGCCCAGCGCCTTAATAACGTTGGCAACCGCCTTTTCCGGGGTAATGCCGGTGATAACTCCTTGCGTTACTAAATCTTCGGCAGTTTCCATCACTAGGTATGGATTTACTGCAGCTGCGCCATAACCAATCAGGAGTGCAACGTGGTGAACTTCTCGAACATCGCCCGCTTCAACAACGAGACCAACCTTGGTGCGAGTCTTCTCACGAATTAGGTGGTGGTGCACAGCGGCGGTAAGTAGAAGTGAAGGAATTGGGCAATCTTCGGCATCGCCATCACGATCAGAGAGCACGATGATGTGTGCGCCATTAGCAATCGCTTGGGAAACTTCCTTCTTAATCTCTTCCAAGCGAGTCTGCAGGGTGTTGCCATCACCTGTGACCGGGAAGAGTCCCCGAACAACGTAGGACTCAAGTTCAGGATAATTATCATCGGCATTAACGTGAATAATCTTTGCTAGCTCATCGTTATTAATTACCGGAAAGGCAATGGAAATCTGGCGGCATGACTCAGGACCAGGATCAAGCAGATTGTGTTCTGGACCGATAGCTCCACCCAAGCTTGTTACTAACTCTTCGCGAATAGCATCCAGTGGCGGATTAGTTACTTGGGCAAAGAGCTGAGTGAAGTAATCAAAGAGCAGGCGTGGCTTTGCCGATAGGGCAGCGATAGGCGTATCAGTTCCCATGGAACCAAGTGCTTCTCCCCCGCCTTTAGCCATCGGAGTGACGATGATCTTAATTTCTTCCTCTGTATATCCAAATGCTTTTTGACGACGCAGCACTGACTTATGTGGATAGACAATATGTTCGCGCGCCGGAAGATCAGAAAGTCTGATCATTCCATCGGCTAACCAGCTGCCATATGGCTCGGCATCAGCTAGTGAATCTTTAATCTCATCATCTTCAATAATGCGGCCAGCTTCGATATCAACCAGGAACATTTTTCCTGGTTGCAGGCGACCCTTGCGAACAATCTTCTCCGCTGGAATATCAAGAACACCTACTTCGGAGGCAAGAACAACTAAACCGTCAGCTGTTACCCAGAAACGAGATGGGCGAAGTCCATTGCGATCGAGAACTGCGCCCACTTGGTGGCCGTCTGTGAAAGTAACGCAGGCTGGTCCATCCCATGGCTCCATCAGTGAGGAATGAAATGCATAGAAGTCACGACGCTTCTGGGACATGGTCGCGTGGTTCTCCCACGCTTCTGGAATCATCATTAGAACTGCATGAGGCAGTGAGCGACCGCCAAGATAGAGAAGCTCTAGTACTTCATCAAATGATGCTGAGTCAGAACCTGACATTTCAACGATAGGAAATAGTCGGGTTAGGTCTTTGCCTAAAACATCACTTTCAAGAAGTGATTCACGAGCTCGCATCCAATTTCTATTTCCCTTTACGGTGTTGATTTCGCCGTTGTGGGCGATGAATCGATACGGGTGGGCAAGTGGCCATGATGGGAAGGTGTTGGTAGAAAAACGTGAGTGCACCAGAGCCAGTGGAGAAACAACACGAGTATCACTGAGATCTGGGAAGAATTCTTCTAATTGTCCTGTTGTAAGCATTCCCTTGTAAACAATTGTCTGTGATGACAATGAAGGGAAATAGAGATCAAGTGCGTGCTCAGCACGCTTGCGAAGTGCGAATGCCAAACGGTCAAGAGCGATTCCTGATTCATTTTTCTTTCCAGCAACGAAGAGTTGCTCAAAGCGCGGCATGACAGAGAGGGCGGTCTTTCCTAGAGCAGAAGAATTAATTGGTAGCTCGCGCCAACCAAGGACGGTGAGACCTTCTTCATCTGCGAGCTTGGTAATTTGCGTGCGAACCTCGGCGCCTTGTGCGATAAATGCTATTCCAGTTGCGTAGGATCCTTCGACAGGTAGCGTAAATGAAATTTCGGCGCGATAAAAAGCATCAGGGACTCGAATCAGAATTCCAGCACCATCACCACTATCGGGTTCCGCGCCAGATGCGCCACGGTGTTCTAGATTGCGAAGTGCAGTAAGTGCTTTGGCAACAATGTCATGTGTAGCAATTTTATTTAAGGTGGCAACCATCGCAACGCCGCATGCATCGTGTTCTTGTGCAGGATCATAAAGACCCTGTGCGACAGGATAACTCGATGAAAGTGCCATTCGCTGATGCCCCTCTATTTCTCGCTAACTCAGGGACATCATTGGCCCGACTATCTGAAAATCTACTGGTTAAAAGGGTAGCAAGGGGGTGCTTTAGATGCCACTCAAATGCAAGAGGTGACCAATCCCGGCGGTGATGGCCATACCCAAGACGCCGCCCGCAATGACTCGCAGTGTCGGGGTCAGTATCTTCGCCCCAGCTGTGCGCGCGCTCACAACTCCGGTAATTACCAGACCCACGATGGTGAATCCAACGATGCTCGATGCGGCTGCTCCGGAGGTCGGTGCGAATGCGCCCACAAATGGAATTAACCCTCCGAGCGTAAATGCGATTGCCGATGCCACCGCTGCTTGCACTGGACGTGCCTTTGTATGCGGATGCTGACCTAGTTCATCGCGTAGATGCGCTTCCAATGGATTGCGCTCATGCATGGCATGAACAACCTGCACCGCAAGTTCACGAGATAGCCCGCGCTCCATATAGATATGAACAAGTTCTTCAAACTCGCCTTCCGGATCAATTGCTAGATGCTCAATCTCCAGGAGCCTGTCTGATTCTTCAATATCATTTTGTGATCTAACCGAGACATATTCACCAACAGCCATCGACATCGCACCAGCGGCAATTCCGGCAGCACCTGCCGTGATAAGAAAACTCTGCTCACCGGCGCGCGCAGCTGCAACGCCAATCATGAGCGCAGCCGTTGAAACTAAACCATCGTTTGCACCAAGGACGGCAGCCCGCAACCAACCGGCACGGTGGGTGCGGTGGTGCAGATTGCGCTGGAATACATCCTCGAGAGCCATATGCGAATCCTACCTTGTCCGTCGATAAAACTTCAGAAATGCTGCACCTGCCCCAAGAAATAACAATCCGGCAACATATTGATTCAGGCGAAGGCCGGCAAATGACTGCGCCGAATCAATGCGTATAGCTTCAAAGAAGAATCGCCCGAAGCAGTAAAGTGTGATGTAAAGCAGAAAGATTGATCCTGGGGCTAGACGCTTTCGCGCGGCGAGTAACACTGCGGCAATAAGAAAGCACCACAGTGATTCATAGAGAAATGTGGGATGGAATGTTTCGAAGTTTTCATATCCAGCCGGGCGAGATTGCAGTGGAATTGAAAGTGCCCACGATGCATCAAGCGGGCGACCAAAGAGCTCAGCATTAAACCAATTTCCCCAGCGCCCTATCGCCTGGGCAATTGCGATACCCGGTGCAAGTGCATCGGCAAAATAGGCAAAAGATGGCAAATCTTTCGCCGATGCAATTCTCTTATAGTAAAAAAAGGCAACCCCACTACCGAGTGCAATTGCGCCCCAAATTCCAAGGCCGCCATTCCAGATTTTGAAGATATCAAGAGCCCGAGAATTTGCACCAAAGTAATTTTCTGGTGAGGTAATGACGTGATAGAGACGGCCACCGATTACACCAGCAGGGATTGCAAATACGGCAACATCTGCAACGACACCCACTCCTTGCGGGAAGGAGGTGAGAAACCTGCGATTGCCTAACCAGATTGCGAGTGCAACCCCGGCAATAATGCAGAGAGCATAGAAGTGGATAGTGAGCGGACCAATTTCAAACGCCGAAATGGTTGGCGTTGGAATTGCACTACGCAAAAATTATCCGCGCTCTACAGCGGCGATAAAGAGAGCCGGATCGTAATAGGCATTGCGATCTAGTTCCTTACCGTTGATGAAGACTGTTGGAGTTGAATTCACATCACTCTGTGCAGCGGAGGCTTGCACATTGGTGACCCAATCCGCATATGTGCCGTTGTTGACACACTTTTCATATTCTTTTGATTTAATACCCACTGATTCACCGGCCGCGACCAGCGCCTCATTAGTCCAGGCTCCGGAATTTTCTCGAGGCTGAGTCTGATAGAGCATCTTGTGGAGAGCTAGGAATTTACCTTCGTCGGCCGAGCATGCTGCTGCATTGGCAGCGATAACGGACTCGGGGCCGAGAAATGAGAGAGTGTGAAAGACAACAGTTGCCTTCTTATCTTCAATCAATGAGTCAAGGTATTGACCTTGGGTTCCTTCAAAACGTGCGCAGCTAGGGCATTGGAAATCTTCATAAATATCAAGGACGGGAACGCCGGTGAGTTCACCATTAAAGACAACTCCATATCCACGCTCTGCGGAAACACTCGCTGGAATCTTTGCAGCTAACTTGGTCTGCTTAGAGATAATCGTTGGTACGAGCATGATTAGGACTACACCGAGTACAACACCAATAACAAGGTTGCGAGTGAAGTTATCTTTCCCAGGTTGTGGCTTCGCGCTCATTTCATATCCCTTTTTCTAGATTCAGTTTCTGCGACGATTTATCAAGGCTAAATTTACTTTGTGGGTAGCGAAAAAGATAAATCCCAAGGGCCAATAGGCCGGTGTCTCGTAGCAGTGGAGTGATGTAATTCGCAGTTCCAGGCTCAACCTGGCCTCCCCCTCCAAAGCAGCCACAGTCGATAGAAAGGCCTCGCGCCCACGCCTGTGAGATGCCAATAACAAAGACCACCATGAGCAAGGCGCTGAGCGCTGCTGTGATTCGAGTAGCTGCGCCGAGGATCAGAAGCAAACCCATCCCGATTTCAGCGAATGGCAGAACTATGCCGATGAAATTAGCTAAAGCGATAGGAAGCATTTCGTAGGCTCGCACAGCCATCTGCGATTTATCAATCTCGTCATACTTTAAATATCCAGCAACGAGCAGAACTCCACCCAAGGTCAATCGTGAAGCTAGACCAAACCACAACTTAAATTCTCTCATCGTCCTTCACGTACCCCTTGTGCTAGTTGTTCCGCTAACTCACGCACAGCAATTAAACCACTTGCTTCATCTTCTGACTCCAAAAGTTTATTGATAAATGCGGAGCCGACAATTACGCCGTCGGCATACCCTGCCACGCCCTTGGCTTGCTCTCTCGTTGAAACACCGAGTCCTACCGCCACTGCGGTGTCCGTACTCTTTCGAATCCGAGCAACGAGATCTGGCGCACCGGATGAAACACTTGTGCGTGTTCCTGTCACACCCATTAGTGAGGCCGCATAGACAAAACCACTGCAATGATCAGTCACACTGGTAAGTCGTGCATCTTTCGTGCTTGGCGCAACAACGTAGATTGAGTTAATTTCACTTTGCGCAACAGCGGCCGTCCAGGCTGCTGATTCTTCAATAGTTAAATCAGGAGTAATAACACCAGAGCCGCCGTTGTCTGAAATCGCTTGGGCAAACTTTTCTACTCCGTATTTTTCAATCGGGTTCCAATACGTCATCACAACTGCTGGCACACCTAAATCTGTGGCGTGCTTGAGTGCTTCGAAAACTTCCTTCGCCCCAGTGCCCTGCGATAGCGCCCTATCGGCTGCAGCTTGGATCGTTGGTCCATCCATCACTGGATCGCTATAGGGAAAACCGATTTCGATTGCATCCACGCCGCCATCGACAAATGCTTGAATTACCTTTTTGCATCCCTCTTGAGTGGGAAAACCTGCCGGGATGTAAGCAATAAGCGCTGCGCGATTCTCGCTGCGAACGGTAGTGAAAAGGGTTTCAAGCGGTGTGCTCATTTAAAGTGGAATTCCAAAATACTGCGCCGCCGTTTGCACATCTTTATCTCCGCGGCCAGAGAGATTAATCAGAATAATTGCATCAGGACCAAGTTCTTTACCCACCTGCATCGCACCAGCCAGAGCATGCGCCGTTTCAATCGCAGAAATGATTCCCTCGGTCTTTGAAAGAAGTGAGAATGCTTCCATCGCCTGCGCGTCAGTGATAGCTCGGTATTCCGCTCTACCTATGTCATGAAGGTAGGCATGTTCTGGGCCCACACCCGGATAATCAAGACCCGCCGAAATCGAATGAGATTCAATTGTCTGTCCATTGGCATCTTGTAATACATAAGTTCGATTTCCGTGAAGAACTCCCGGTGATCCCCCGGTAATAGTTGCTGCATGGCGACCAGTTTCAACACCATCTCCTGCTGCCTCGAGTCCAATCAGTCGGACAGATTCATCGGAAATAAAGCGATGGAAAATTCCAATTGCATTAGATCCGCCGCCCACACATGCCATCACGGCATCCGGCAATCTTCCGGTCAGTGCCAATACCTGTTCGCGAGATTCTTCGCCAATAATCTTATGGAAATCACGGACCATCGATGGGAATGGATGCGGTCCGGCTACTGTGCCCAGCATGTAATGCGTTGTCTCAACGTTAGTAACCCAATCGCGCATTGCTTCGTTAATTGCATCTTTGAGTGTGCGAGAACCAGACGTCACTGGAATAACTTCGGCGCCAAGTAACTTCATGCGCGCAACATTCAGTGATTGACGTCTTGTATCTTCTTCGCCCATGTAGACAACACATTCAAGACCCATCAATGCAGCAGCAGTTGCTGAAGCAACACCATGTTGACCGGCACCGGTCTCAGCAATAATGCGTTTCTTGCCCATTCGCTTTGTCAGAAGTGCTTGACCTAAAACGTTATTTATTTTATGACTTCCAGTGTGATTGAGATCTTCTCGCTTGAGCAGAATTCGCGCTCCACCTGCATGCTCAGCGAATCTTTTTGCCTCTGTAATGATGCTGGGACGACCGGTATAGGTGCGATGTAGCTCTGCTAATTCGGCGATAAAAGTTGGATCGGTTTGGGCAAAAATTCTTGCCGCATCTAACTCTTCCAGTGCACCGATAAGTGCTTCGGGAACGAACCGGCCGCCATAGGGACCAAAATGTCCGGCTATCTCGGCTAGCGCGTTCTCGGCAGTCGTAGTCATAAGCCCAAGACTACCGGCGACCCAGCAACTCCTGCATCGCAGAAATCGGATCCCCAGACTTAACCAGCGCTTCGCCGACCAAAATCACAGAAGCTCCACAGTTTTGCGCACCCTGAACATCACTTCGGCTCGAGATTCCAGACTCGGCCACTCGGATAATCTCATCGGGAATCTGCGGGATGAGATCAGCGAAGGCCCGGGTATCGACATCGAGTGTCTTGAGGTTGCGAGAGTTGATGCCAATCATGCGCGGTGAAATCTCCATCGCACTTTCCAGTTCTTGCGCAGTGTGGACTTCAATCAGTGAGGCCATCCCAAGTTCGCAGGAGAGGTCATAAAAATCCTTGAGTTGAGAACGAGAAAGAGCCGCAACAATAAGAAGCACAATATCGGCGGCATGTGCCCGTGCTTCTAGGAACTGATACTCATCAACCATAAAGTCTTTGCGAAGCACTGGAATTGTTACTCGAGCCCGCACGGCATCGAGATCTTCAAGTGAGCCGGCAAAGCGACGACGCTCTGTAAGAACGCTGACAGCAGATGCACCCGCTTCTTGATATTGCCCTGCTAGTGCAGCTGGATCTGTAATGGGTGCAAGTGCACCCTTACTAGGAGAAGATCGCTTTACTTCGGCAATCACATTCATCTCAGATTGTGCAAGGAATGCATAAGCATCTAATGGTTTCGCTGCATTCTCCATCGCTTCATGAATCTGCGATAGCGGCAGTCGACGCATGGCAAGATCTTCACGGACGCCCTCAATAATTGAATCAAGAACGCTCATTGCTTTTCCTCTGTGGGATCAATGCCTTTATCAAGTGCGTTCCACTGGGTGAGAGTTCGCGGAGCTCGCTCATACCGAGTTGAGAGTCGAAGTCTGCGACTGAGAATAATGGCAATCGTTGCCACGCAGACAAGTGAAATGAAAATTTTCACTTGTCTCTTACCGCTTCATCTCATTGGCAGCTGCGATGGCGCCCAAAACAGCCGCTGCCTTATTAAGGGTCTCATCATTTTCGGCAGTGGGATCAGAGTCCGCAACAATTCCGGCACCAGCTTGCACATATGCGATCCCGTTATGCACCAGCGCTGTTCGAATGGCGATACAGGTATCAATATTGCCGGTGAAATCAAAGTATCCGATTGCTCCACCATAGAGCGCGCGACGTGTGGGCTCAAGGGATTCAATAATCTCCATCGCACGTGGCTTCGGAGCTCCGGAAAGTGTTCCGGCAGGAAAGACTGAAAGGAGCGCGTCAATCGGTGACTTATCACTTGCAAGTTCGCCCACAACGGTAGAAACAATATGCATTACATGGGAATACCGCTCGATATGCATGAAGTCAATGACTTCAACAGAACCAGGTGCGCAGATGCGACCTAAATCATTACGTCCCAGATCTACTAACATCAAATGTTCTGCCCGCTCTTTAGGATCGGCCAGTAACTCTTCACCTAATCGCACATCTTCTTCAATAGAAGCAGAGCGTTTGCGAGTTCCCGCAATGGGGTGCACCATCACTTGCTTACCGGTCACTTTCACCAGTGCTTCCGGACTTGAACCAACAACGTCATATCCATCTTCAAATCTACAGAGATACATATATGGGCTGGGGTTATTAAGGCGCAGCATGCGATAGATATCTAGCGCATCTGCTGAGGTTGGCATGGAAAACCTTTGCGAGAGAACTATTTGGAATGCCTCACCAGCTCGAATCTCTTCCTTCGCAATTTCCACCTTGCTTTTGAATTCCTGCTCGCTCATATTGCGATCAAAGATAGGTTTATCAAAGGATGGAAGGGGTGAAACATCGCCAGCGATGGGACCGAGCAACTCCTTTTGCATCCGGTCTAAGCGAGAGACTGCATCAAGATATGAATCATCGACTCGCTCACTGGATCCATCCCAGTTGATTGCATTGGCAATCAAGATGATGGTGCCATCTGAGTGATCCATGACAACTAGATCACTGGTAAGCATGAAGGAGATTTCAGGAAGTTCAATATCGCGCGCAGAAGTTGTTGGCAACTTCTCTAACCGGCGCACCGCGTCATAGCCCATATAACCAACGAGTCCACCGGTCAGAGTTGGTAAGCCCTCAATTTTTGGTGACTTTAAATGGGCAACACTTTGACGTAGCGCAGTCAGTGGATCGACTCCTGTCGGGACTCCTACCGGAGGTTTTCCAATCCAGAGCGCTTGTCCATCATTTTCGGTCAGCGTGGTCTGACTTTTCACCCCGATAAATGAATATCGGGACCATACTCCCCCGTGTTCGGCCGACTCCAAGAGAAAGGTGCCAGGTTTATTTTGGGCTAGCTTCTTATAAATATTAAGTGGCGTTTCGCCATCAGCAAGAAGTTTTCGATAAACCGGAATGACATTGTGAGATTGTGCGTGCTTGCGAAATTCTTCAATTTTCATGAGAAATAACCAAGGCTTTGGTGAAAGCAAGTCTGGTCACCTGTGTGACAGGCGGCCCCCACTTGGTCGACCGCAATAAGAAGTGCATCGCCATCACAATCAAGTGCCACCGAATGCACCATCTGGGTATGACCCGATGTCTCACCTTTAACCCAGATCTCATTGCGACTTCGGGAAAAGTAAGTTGCCTTGCCGGTTGCAAGAGTCAGAGCAAGGGACTCAGTATTCATATAGGCAAGCATGAGCACTTCTCGGGTATTAACATCTTGGGCAATCGCAGGAATCAGTGTTGTCGGGTCTTTTAAGAGCGCGAGTATTTCTGGGGAAAGTTCAGCTCTCATGTGCTTATTCTGCCTTACGCGCTCTGGGTATTGCGCACCGAATAATTTTGAGCACTCAGATATTTCTTCACATCCCCGATGCGATGCACCCCAAAGTGAAAGACGCTTGCTGCAAGCAGGGCATCGGCCCCAGCATCCAGGGCGGCGCTGAAGTCTTCCAGGGTTCCCGCCCCTCCACTTGCAATCAGTGGAACCTTTGCTACGGCTCGAACGGCCTTGATCATTCCGATGTCATATCCGGCGCGAGTTCCATCGGCATCCATTGAGTTGAGCAATATTTCACCGACTCCTAGTGCGCATGCTTTTTCAACCCAAGTAAGTGCATCGATGCCAGCACTCTGACGACCGCCATGAGTTGTTACTTCAAAACCGGATTCGGTTCGGGCCCGGCGGGCATCAATAGAAATAACGAGTACTTGCGAACCAAAACGATCTGCAATTTCAGAGATGAGTTCTGGTCTCGCAATCGCGGCAGTATTAATACTGACTTTATCTGCACCGGCACGTAGTAAGCGGTCCACATCTTCCACCGTGCGAATTCCGCCGCCTACCGTCAGTGGAATAAAAACTTGCTCCGCTGTTCGGCGCACCACATCAAGAGTTGTTTCGCGCCCGGCAACACTTGCAGAAATATCTAAGAAGGTGAGTTCATCAGCGCCCTCTTTGTTATAGAGCGCAGCCATCTCAACCGGATCACCAGCATCAACCAGATCTGTGAAGTTGACTCCCTTCACCACTCGGCCATCAGTGACATCAAGGCACGGAATGATTCGCACGGAAAGACTCATGATCGTGTCTGCTCGAGTGCTTGGGCAAGAGTGAAGGCACCGGCATAGAGCGCCTTACCCACAATCGCACCTTCCACGCCAAGTGAGTTCAGCGCCGAAAGTGCGGCGATATCTGCCAAAGATGAAATTCCACCCGATGCGACTACTGGCTTTGAAGTAACAGCACACACCTCTTTAAGTAACTCAATATTTGGTCCTTGCAGAGTTCCATCTTTAGTTACATCAGTAACCACATAGCGCGCACATCCATCACGCTCTAAGCGCTCAATAGTTTCAAAGAGATCTCCGCCTTCTTTGGTCCATCCACGTGCGGCAAGCACATGTCCGCGCACATCAAGTCCCACCGCAATCCGATCACCATGTTCGGCAATCACGCGAGCAGTCCACTCTGGATTTTCTAACGCTGCAGTTCCAAGATTGACTCGAGTACATCCAGTTGCAAGTGCTCGCGCAAGTGATTCATCATCGCGAATTCCACCGGAAAGTTCTACCTTGATATCGAGTCGGCCAACAACTTCTGCTAACTGCGCACTGTTCTCACCGATTCCGAAGGCGGCATCGAGATCCACCAGGTGTAACCATTCGGCACCGGCTGCTTGAAATTCCAGGGCAACTTCCAATGGATTTCCGTAAGCAGTCTCGGCGCTGAGTTCACCTTGGACAAGCCTGACGGCGCGACCATCTTTGACATCCACTGCTGGAAGTAGCTCTAAATAACTCATAACGTCTGCGTCCAATTCTTAATCACATGTAATCCGGCATCGGATGACTTTTCCGGGTGAAATTGGGTAGCGCTCAGCGCGCCATCTTCTATGGCGGCAATGAAATCTTCACCATGATGGGCAAGAGTAGGCATCACTCCCACCGATTCTTTTGCTGCATATGAGTGCACGAAATAAAATGATTGATTTTCAACTCCGGCAAAGAGCGTGCTACCGGCAGCAGGACGGACGGTATTCCATCCCATATGCGGCAATATCGGTGCGTTGAGTTTTTCAACAGTGGCACCCCACATTCCAACTCCCGCATGCTCGCCATGTTCAATTCCGCATGCAAAAAGTATCTGCATACCAACACAAATTCCAAGAGTTGGACGCTTTGCTGCATAACGCTCACGCACAATCTGATCTCCGCGCACCTTGAGAAGTCCTTGCATGCAGGCAGCAAATGCACCCACACCCGGAACGACTAAGCCTTCAGCATTGAGGGCGGTCTCGTAATCAGAGGTAATAAGAACTTTTTTACCAGATGTTTCAAAGGCTCGTTGTGCTGACCGAAGGTTTCCAGAGCCGTAATCGAGAATTGCAATCACGAAGCTAGAGAGATCCCTTTGTTGAAGGAATCCCTGCAACTCGTGGATCAATTGCAACGGCATCGCGTAGTGCACGTGCCACCGCTTTAAATTGCGCTTCGAAAACGTGGTGGGCGTTGCGCCCTTCAAGAACTCTCACATGCAGTGCAATTCGCGCTTCTGCAACAATGGATTCCCAAATGTGCTTACCCAGTGTGGTATCAAATGTTCCAATCAATTCCACAATTTCTGGTTGACGGTGCACTAAATATGGACGACCCGAAAGATCAACAGCTGCCTGAACCAGAACCTCATCGAGTGGAACCATCGCATCACCAAAACGTCGGATGCCAGCTTTATCACCTAGCGCCTCGCGAAGAGCCTGACCAAAAGCGAGAGAGGTATCTTCCACAGTGTGGTGTGAATCAACATCGACATCACCTGATGTCTTCACGGTGAGATTAAATCCAGAGTGTTTTCCGAGCTGTGAAAGCATGTGATCGAAGAATGGAACGCCGGTATCTACTGAGATCTCACCAGAGCCATCGAGGTTAAGTTCAACTAGAACACTCGACTCTTTCGTAGTGCGTTCAACGCGTGCTGTTCTCATATTTCTACTCCTAGACATGCCGATAGTGAATCTATAAATTTCTTATTCTCGGCCACATTGCCAATGGTGACTCTTAGGTAGCCCAATAATCCCACATCTCTAATGAGAACTCCTCTATCAAGCAGTGCCTGCCAGAGTTCCGGCGATGACTGCTCAAAACCGGTGAAGAGCAGGAAGTTTGCGCTGCTTGGCAGAACGGTGAGGCCTAATTCTTCTAACTCCTGGGCCATCTGATTTCGTGCGCTGCGAAGCTGGTCCACTGTCGCCAATAGTTCGGTGCTGAAATCAAGTGCTACCTCAGCGGCAGCTTGAGTCAGAGCGCTCAGGTGATAAGGCAAACGAACTAAAAACATGGCATCGATCACCGATGGGTGGGCAACGAGATATCCCACTCGCGCACCGGCGAATGAGAAAGCCTTGCTCATTGTGCGAATGACGACCACATGTGGATATTTCTCAATCAGAGTTACGGCAGATGCTTCATCAGAGAATTCTGCATAGGCCTCATCAACAACAAGCAATCCAGGTGAGTTGATAGCTAACTTCTCGATTTCTTCAAGGGTGACTGCAGATCCCGTTGGATTATTGGGAGTGGTAATAAATGTTAAGGAAGGCTTTGAGCTTTGAATCTGGGCAACTGCGCTATCAATATCTAGTGAGTAATCAGCTCTGCGAGAACCATTGGTCCACGCCACCTGACACACGCGCGCAATTAGGGGGTGCATCGAATAGGAAGGGGTAAAGCCGATAGCTGATCCCCCACCGAAAGCTAGGAAGAGTGATTGAATGATTTCGTTGCTGCCATTAGCAGCCCAAATATTTCTAGATGTGAAAGAGGTCGCAGATAGAGTGTTCACAAACTCTGCCAACTTGGTGCGCAGAGATAGGGCATCACGATCTGGATAGCGATTTAAGGTACTTGCAACAGTTGACACTCGTGCGGCAATTGCCTGTGCCAGTTCAGGTGATGGCGCGTATGGATTCTCATTGGTATTTAAGACCGCATCGGCAGGTAACTGCGGTGCACCGTAAGCTGAGAGCTCGCGCAGATTACCTCGTAACGGTAACCACGACGGCCAATCTTGGCTCATCATAAATTTTCCAATCGAGCAGTCATCGCTTCACCATGTGCTGGAAGATCTTCAGCTTCGGCAAGAGTAATGACGGTACTTGCAATATCTGTAAATGCTTTCTGGTCATACTCGATGAAATGTAACCCTCGTAAGAAAGTTTGCACTGAAAGTCCACTGCTGTGGCAGGCGCATCCCCCGGTGGGCAATACATGGTTAGAGCCTGCCGAGTAATCACCGAGTGATACTGGTGAGAAGCGACCGATAAATACTGCGCCAGCATTGCGAATCTGCAAAGCATCGGCACTCGCATTCTTTGTCTGAATTTCTAGGTGTTCGGCTGCATAAGCATTGACTACATCCAGACCCTGCTCGATTGAATCAACAAGTGCTATCGCCGACTGAATTCCTGATAACGCAGTTCTTATGCGCTCTGCGTGTTTCGTCTTTGCCACTCGCACCTTTAGCTCGGCAATTACATCTGCCGCAAGTGATTCTGATGTGGTCACTAATACTGCAGCGGCAATCACATCGTGTTCAGCTTGGCTAATCAGGTCTGCGGCAACTTCTGCTGCAATTGCAGTTTCATCAGCCAAGATAGCAATCTCAGTAGGACCGGCTTCTGAATCAATACCGATGATTCCGCGAAGTGCGCGCTTGGCAGCGGCGACATAAATATTTCCTGGTCCAGTGACTAAATCACATTTGGCGCAGAGATCTTTCATTCCATAGCCAAAGAGTGCAATCGCTTGCGCTCCCCCGACTGCATAAACTTCCGTGATTCCAAGGAGCACACACGTTGCAAGAATTGTTGGGTGTGGCAGGCCACCAAATTCCTTCTGTGGCGGTGAGGCAACAGCGATACTAGAAACTTTTGCAATCTGGGCTGGAATGACATTCATCATCACGCTACTTGGATAGACCGCGCGCCCGCCTGGAACATAGAGTCCCACGCGATCAACGGGGATCCATTTTTCAGTGACGATACCGCCATCGACCACAGTGGTCTTGGAATCTGTGCGAATCTGATCGTTGTGCACTATGCGAATGCGCGCGGCAGAAACTTCTAGCGCAGTGCGAACTGCCGGATCTAATTGGGCAAGTGCCTTATCTAGTGCTGATTGTGGAACTCTGATTGATGCTGGCCTTACGCCATCGAATTCTTGAGCAAGTGCAACCAGATCTGCTTCGCTACCCTCGCGAACGCGCTTTAAAATCGGTTCGACTGCAACCATTGCTTGTGCCACATCTAGCGTGGCCCGTGGCAGCAGGCGTTGATAGCCAGCCTTATCAAGGCTCTTTCCACGCAAATCAAGGGTGCGAATCACGCCCTCATTCTACTTTGTTAGCACTGCATCACGTGACGTGATTACCGATTCCTTAAATCCGGACCAGGCATTCCGGCCCCAAAATTGCTTTGAGGTCAGCGCTCAAACTTGGCGATGATGTTACTAGCGCGTCAATTTTAAGAGTGGTGGTCTTCTGCTGATCGACCACGTGCAGATGGACTTCACGTTTTCCAGGATGAGAACGCAGGATCTCTTTAATTCGCTCAACAATCGGAGGTGTGACTTGCGTTGCTGGCAAGGTGATAAGTAATGGCCCTGTTGGTGCTCCGGAAATATCTGGCATCTTCATTTCCAGGGCGGTAAATCTGACTTGTTCATCAGTGCACGAGAAGCGACCCTTAACAACTACCACTCGATCCTCGGTGAGAGAGAGTGCATATTGATTATATGTATTTGAGAAGAAGAGAACTTCAATCGCTCCTTCTAGATCTTCCACATTAACTACCGCCCATGATGCTCCTTGGCGAGAAACTTTTCGTTGAATGCCGGTGATTAATCCACCGATGGTCACAACGCCATCAGCCGGACTTTCATCGAGTAGTTCGCTAATGGTCATATCTGTGTGAGAACGAAGCACATGCTCTACCCCGAGCAGTGGGTGATCAGATACGTAGAGACCGAGCATCTCTCGTTCAAAGGTGAGTAGCGTGGACTTATCCCATTCCGTCGATGGAATCTCGATATCCATACTTGCTACTTGTGAAATTGAATCACCGCCGAATAAATCGAATTGACCAATTGCCTCCGCGCGCTTTGTTTCAATGACAGAGTCGATCGCTTCAAGATGGATAGCCATCAACCCCTTACGCGGATGGCCTAAGGAATCAAATGCACCGGCCTTAACCAAAGATTCAATGGTTTTTTTATTACACACATTGGCATCAACTTTTGCCAGGAAGTCCCCGAAGGAAGTAAATGCCCCCTTTGTAGCGCGGGCAGCTTTAATGGAGGCGACAACACCTTCTCCGACATTGCGGATAGCAGCCAATCCAAAACGGATATCCACACCACGTGGTGTGTACTCCGCATCTGATTCATTGACATCTGGCGGCAAGACTTTAATACCCATGCGCCGGCATTCCGAGAGATAGAGCGCTGACTTATCTTTATCATCGCGCACACTAGTGAGAAGCGCTGCCATATATTCAGTCGGGTAATTTGCCTTTAAGTAGGCCGTCCAGAACGAGACCACACCATAGCCGGCGCTATGGGCTCGGTTAAATGCGTAGTCAGAGAAGGGAATCAAAACTTCCCATAGCCGTTGAATCGCAACTTCGGAAAATCCGTTGGATTTCATTCCCGCTTCAAATGGAATGTATTCCTTATCTAGAATCTCTTTATTCTTCTTACCCATCGCCTTACGCAATAGATCTGCGCGACCTAAGGTAAAGCCGGCAACCTTTTGTGCAATGGCCATTACCTGCTCTTGATAAACAATCAGACCATAGGTATCGCCAAGAATTTCCTGTAGCGGAAGATTTAACTCAGGATGAATTGGTTCAACAGGTTTCCGTGAATTCTTTCGATCGGCATAGTTATTATGCGCATTCTCACCCATTGGTCCTGGGCGATAGAGTGCGATAACAGCTGAAATGTCAGCAAAGGAATCAGGGGCCATGCTGCGAAGAAGTGCTCGCATCGGGCCACCATCGAGTTGGAATACACCTAATGTGTCACCGCGCGAGAGAAGTTCGAAGGTCTTCTTATCGTGCAGCGGTAAATCTTCAAGCACGACATCAATATTTTGATTGGCTTTAATGTTAAGCAGAGCATCGTCTAATACCGAAAGGTTGCGAAGTCCCAAGAAATCCATTTTAAGCAGCCCAGTAGATTCACAAGCCCCCATATCGAACTGAGTAATAATCGCACCGTCTGCTTCGCGGCGGTGAATTGGAATTACATCTAATAAAGGCTCGCGCGAGAGAATAACGCCAGCTGCGTGCACGCCCCATTGTCGCTTCAGGCCCTCTAGACCTTTAGCAAGATCAACCACTCGCTTGGAGTCAGGATCTGTTTCATAGAGTTGTCTAAACTCCCCCGCTTCTCCGTATCTAGCGTCTTTGCTATCGAATATGCCAGTGAGTGTGATGTCTTTACCCATCACCGATGGTGGAAGTGCCTTGGTCAGTTTTTCACCGATGGCATATGGGTATCCGAGAACGCGCGTTGAATCCTTAAGTGATTGCTTTGATTTGATAGTTCCGTAGGTGATGATCTGAGCAACACGGTCTTCGCCATATTTTTCAGTTGCATAACGAATCATTTCTGAGCGACGACGTTCATCGAAGTCAAGATCGATATCGGGCATTGAGATTCGCTCTGGATTCAGAAAGCGCTCGAATAAAAGTCCATGCTCAATCGGATCAAGACCAGTAATGCCTAGTGCATAAGCCACAAGTGAACCTGCCGCAGATCCTCGTCCTGGACCAACTCTAATTCCGACCTTCTTGGCATGTGCCACAAGATCTGCAACGACGAGAAAGTAACCAGGAAAACCCATCTTGATCATGACATCGAGTTCGTAATGTAAGCGCGTGACGTGCTCTGGTGTTGCCTTACCTTTCATACGTTCATGCAATCCGCGTTCTGCTTCTTTGCGCAGCCAAGAATCTTCCGTCTCTGCTTGCGGCACAGCAAAGGCAGGCAGGAGGTTCTCATCTTCGCGTAGTTTCACATTACAACGCTCAGCGATGAGCAAGGTGTTATCGCATGACTCTGGAATCTCCTTAAAGAGTTCGCGCATCTGGGCCGGGGTTTTTAGATAGAACTCATCATTTTCAAATTTGAATCGCTTGGGATCAGCCAGCGTAGAACCAGATTGCACACAGAGCAGAGCTTCATGGGCTGCGGCATCTTCATGGAATGTGTAGTGGAGGTCGTTCGTAGCAAGTAGCGGCAAATTAAGTTCTTTGCCCAGTTTAAGTAGATCAGCTTTGACGCGAGTTTCAACATCAATGTGGTGGTCCATTACTTCTAGAAAGAAATTATTGGCACCGAAAATATCTCGATAATCACTGGCAGCACGTAGCGCCTCTTTGTAATTTCCCATACGTAGACGCGTTTGGATTTCTCCACCCGGGCAGCCCGTTGTTGCTATCAGTCCATCGGCATATCTGGAGATCAGCTCACGATCCATCCGGGGCTTGTAGTAATAACCTTCTAATGAAGCAAGGGAGGAGAGCTTGAAAAGATTTGCTAACCCCTGATTGTTCTCAGCCAAAATCGTCATATGCGTATAGGCCCCACCGCCAGAGACATCATCTTCGCCGCCATCGGCCCACTGAACGCGCTTCTTATCAAATCGTGATTCAGGTGCAACGTAGGCTTCAATTCCAATAATCGGTTTGACGCCTGCTTTAGTTGCTTGCTTATAGAAATCAAAAGCACCGAATACATTGCCGTGATCTGTCATTGCAATTGCCGGCATTTCTTGGCGAGCTACCTCATTAACGAGATCGCCAACGCGCGCGGCACCATCGAGCATCGAGTACTCGGTATGTACATGTAGATGTACAAACGAGTCTTTCGTCGATGCCCGTGAAGCTGAAAAATCTTCAGATGACATGGTGGCGCAACATTAGCGCCTAAGGCAGAACTGCCTCGGATAGCAACGCCAAAGAGGCCTGTAGGTCGGGTGGGTATGGCGCAACTAACTCAAGTGCCACACCTGTAATCGGGTGGTTAAAGCGAAGCTCTAAAGCGTGAAGCCAAGGTCGAGACATCTTCATTTTTTTACCCAACACTGGATCTGCGCCGTAAGTAGTGTCACCGACAAGTGGATGGTTTAGCGCCGAGAAATGAACTCTAATTTGATGTGTGCGCCCAGTCTCTAACTCCACCTTCACTAATGAGACAGAGCGGTAATACTCAATAACTTCATAGTGCGTGATGCTCTCTTTACCGGTTGCAACAACGGCAAAGCGATGATCTTCCTTGGGATGTCTATCAATCGGGGCATCGATAGTTCCGGAAGAGGGATCCATATGTCCTTGCACAAGTGCGTGATAAGTCTTTTCAACATCATGATCACGAAACATCTCTTTTAACTTTAAATACGCGGCATCTGTCTTGGCAATAATCATGAGTCCAGATGTGCCAGCATCGAGACGATGCACCACACCTGCGCGCTCTGCGGGGCCTGATGTCGAAATTGTAAAACCAGCAGCGATCAGTGCACCAACAACTGTGGGACCTATCCAACCTGGGCTGGGGTGAGCCGCGCAGCCAACCGGCTTATCTATGACAACGATGTCATCATCGTTATACACAACTGTAAGACCCTCAAGTGGAGTCAGTGGAATTGGGTCTTGATTAAGCGGTGCCGGCAGAAGAACTTCAATGACTTGTCCTGCGGTGACTCGATCAGATTTTTGCATAGCGCATCCATCTGATTTGATATCACCATCTTCGAGTAACTTCACTACTGATGTGCGCGAAAGACCAAGAACTCGCGTCAGGGCGCTATCAATTCGCTCGCCCGCTACGCCTTCAGGCACACTCAGCGTTCTTAACTCTCTACTCATATGTGACTACCTTACTGGTGTAATCGGTGGAACATTTCTGACGCTCAAAACGAATGCAATAGCTGCCGCAATCACGATTGCGCAGTCGGCAATGTTAAAGACCGGCCAATTCGGTAGTTCGATCCAATCAATGACATGTCCACGAAAGAAGGCTGGCTCACGAAAGGCGCGATCTGCGAGATTTCCCATGACTCCACCCAGTAGTAGTCCTGCTGTGAGCTGCCACCCTCGAGATGAAATCGCGCGAGCGAAGTAGACAATTGTTGCAACTACAACAACTGCCAAGATTGAGTACAGGAGTGTCAGGCCAGTAGCAAAGCCAAATGCTGCGCCCGGATTTTTCACCAGTGAAAGTTGTAGAAATGAACCTAGAATTTTCTTGGGTTCAACTTCTAGCGCAGAAATTGCCCATTGCTTTGTGGCAAAGTCAAAGAGCCAGATGGTCCACGCTGTGAGAAATATCCGGCGCACCTTAGCGCCGCTCTTCTTTCTGCTTGCAGATCATGCACAAAGTTGCGCGGGGGAAAACTTGTAGGCGAGGTTTGCCAATAGCGGCGCCACAATCTTCACAGAGTCCATAAGTCTTATTTTCAATTCGTTCTAGCGCACGTTCGGTCTGTAAGACCATGTCACGTGCATTACTGACCAGTGACATCTCGTGTTCACGCTCGAAAGTCTTTGTCCCGGAATCAGCTTGGTCATCTCCAGCACCTTCACCAGAATCTGAAATCAATTCATTCATCTCTTCTTCAACTCTTGTGAGTTCTTTACGATAACGCTCTAGATCTTTAGAAATCTCAGCCTTCACGATCTTAAGTTCAGCTGCACTCCATGGCGCTTCACCCGCAGCCGCAAGTACTGGCGTAGGTGCGGCCTTGATTGGCTTAAGTGGTGCAACTTTCTTTCCACTTTTCTCTGGGCGTGGTGGTGGCGGCATCACTAAGCGACGTTCTTCAATAACCGGCGCCGTTGTTGGTGCCATCACTGTTGCAACTGAAACAGTCTGTGATTTTTCATCTACCGTCAGGGTTGTCTTACCAATTTTCGATGGGAATGGGCGACCAGGTGCCTTATGTGCAGCTGCCTTCTTTGCCGAAGTTTTCTTGGCCGGCGCCTTCTTTGCTGGCGCCTTCTTTGCAGCAACTTTCTTAGCTGCAACTTTCTTGGCCGGTGCTTTCTTCGCAGCAGTCTTCTTTGCAGGCGACTTCTTGCTTGCTTTTTTCGCAGGAGCCTTCTTGGCGACAGCCTTCTTGGTCGCCTTCTTTGCTACTTTTTTACCTGGCACGCCGCGCACCCTATGCTTTTTTCTCTTCGTAACCAACTTTGCCACGCATGGTTTAGACTTAGAGTCGTAATACCTTGCAGGAAAAGTGCGTTGAAGAGGCGATCACCTCGGGAGCACGCTGGAAGATTCGCCCCAAAAGGGCGAGGTAGAACCAGCCGATGTGAGCTAATAAAGAGGTATTGCCCGCATCATGGCGGTCAGTACAAGGCGGGTGGTACCGCGAACTGTGCGCAGTTCGTCCCTCCAAGAGTTCTTTACTTCTTGGGGGATTTTTTATGTCATCACCATTTCGCGCTATCGGCGCCCAGATTGATCTGCCCGCAATGGAGCACTCAATCCTGAAATTCTGGCGTGATAACGAAATCTTTGAAAAGAGCACCGCATTTCGCGCGGGCCAAGAACCTTGGACGTTCTATGAAGGTCCACCGACAGCCAATGGAATGCCCGGAACTCACCACATTGAAGCTCGAGTATTTAAGGATGTATTTCCTCGTTATCAAACCATGAAAGGTAGATACGTCACCCGTAAAGCAGGCTGGGATTGTCATGGCCTGCCGGTAGAAATTGCAGTGGAGAAAGAACTTGGCTTTGCAGGAAAAGGCGACATCGAAAAGTACGGAATTGCACCGTTTAACGATAAGTGTCGTGAATCAGTAACTCGACATGTTGATGCATTTACGCAGATGACCGAGCGAATGGGTTTCTGGGTTGATTTCGATGAAGCATATTGGACGATGGCACCTGAATATGTGGAATCTGTCTGGTGGAGCCTGAAAGAAATTTGGAAGAAGGGGCTGCTGGTTCAAGACCATCGAGTCGCACCTTACTGCCCACGTTGTGGAACTGGGCTCTCTGATCATGAGCTCTCGCAAGGATACGAGACTGTGGTTGATCCATCTGTCTATGTGCGCTTTCCCATCACATCGGGTGAACTTGCTGATCTAAAAGCATCGCTACTTGTTTGGACAACTACGCCTTGGACGCTGGTATCAAATACTGCAATTGCCGTGCACCCAGATGTTGATTACGTTGTAGTTAAAGCAACTGTTGATGATGTCAGTGAAGTCTTGGTAGTTGCCGAGCCACTGCTCTCTGTCGTTGCTGGTGAACACGAGATTCTCAAGACAATCAAGGGCGCCCAGCTTGAGCGCACCACATATACCCGTCCATTTACCTACGTTGATATTCCAGATTCTCACTTTGTTGTTCTAGCTACCTATGTCACAACCCAAGATGGCACCGGTCTGGTGCACCAATCCCCCGCCTTTGGCGCCGATGACTTATTGGTCTGTCGTTCCTACGGATTGCCGGTAGTAAATCCGATTGCACCAGATGGAACTTTCTTACCTGAGGTTGCAGTGGTCGGTGGCATGTTCTTTAAAGATGCTGACAAGCCATTGGTAAACGAGCTCAAAGCAAGTGGGGCGCTCTATAAGCACCAACCATATGAACATGAGTACCCACATTGCTGGCGCTGTCACACCGCGTTGATTTATTACGCACAACCTTCTTGGTATATCCGCACGACTTCCATTAAAGATGAATTGATTCGCGAAAATGCCAAGACAGATTGGCACCCAGAGACTATTAAAACCGGTCGCTACGGTGATTGGCTCAATAACAATATCGACTGGGCTCTTTCACGCAATCGCTATTGGGGAACTCCGCTACCCATTTGGCGTTGTGAAAATAAGCATGAAGTCTGCGTTGATTCCTTGAAGGAGCTAGGCGAACTTGCCGGCCAAGAGTTGAGTAACTTAGATCCACACCGCCCCTTTGTAGATGACATTTCATTTGCCTGCAGTGAGTGCGCATCGGTAATGAACCGAGTTCCCGAAGTCATCGATTGTTGGTATGACTCAGGTGCGATGCCCTTTGCGCAGTGGGGGTATCCACATAAGGCTGGCTCAGTTGAGAAGTTCAAGGCTGCCTACCCAGCAGATTTCATTTGCGAGGCTATTGATCAAACTCGCGGCTGGTTCTACACCCTGATGACAATTGGAACGCTGGTCTTTGATCAAAGTTCATATAAGAGCGTTCTCTGTCTTGGCCATATTCTTGATAAAGATGGTCGCAAGATGAGTAAGCATGTTGGCAATGTGCTGGAGCCAATGTCACTAATGGATCAACATGGCGCAGATGCGGTGCGTTGGTACATGTTGGCAGCCGGTTCACCATGGTCTGCTCGTCGCGTGGGACACGATGCGATATCTGATGTGGTCAGAAAAACTCTGCTTACCTACTGGAACACAATTTCATTCCACGCCCTCTATGCCCAAGCATCTAATTTCGAACTGTCCCAGAGCCCGGCCCTAAAGGATCGTTCACTGATGGATCGTTGGATTATCAGTGAACTTAATGCTCTGATTACTGAGGTTGACTCTGCGTATAACGATTTTGATTCACAGGCCGCCGGTAAAGTTCTGGCGCGCTTTATCGATGATTTATCTAATTGGTATGTTCGCAGATCACGTCGACGTTTCTGGGATGGCGATGTGGCAGCACTTGCCACTCTGCATGAATGCTTGGTGACCTTAACTCAACTCTTGGCGCCGATGGTCCCCTTCATCACTGAACATGCCTGGCAGGAGCTAGTGCGCGTTGCCGATACTGGCGCAGCTGATTCTGTGCACCTCACAGATTTCCCTATCTCTAATCCAAAACTTATCGATCGCTCACTCAATGCTCATGTGGCAATGACCCGTCGCGTTGTCGAACTAGGCCGCTCAGCGCGCGCTGAATCTGGAATCAAAATTCGCCAACCGCTCCAGCGCGCTTTGATCTCTGCCCAAGGTTGGGCCCGGTTGCCTGCCGATATGAAAGAGCAAATCTCTGATGAACTCAATGTGATTAACCTGGAAGATATCGCCGATGCTGATGGGGATCTGGTGGATATCTCTGTGAAGGCGAACTTCAAATCACTCGGTGCTAAATATGGAAAGGCCGTGCAAGATGTCGCCAAACTTATTGGCGCAACCGATGCCACCGCACTTGTAAAGCAGTTGCGGAGTTCTGGATCTGCAGAAGTTGGTCAGTTCGCACTCGATCTAGATGACCTAGTCATTACTGAAGTACCAAAGAGCGGATGGATGGTTGCTAGCCATGATGGTGAGAGCGTTGCCCTAGACCTTGCACTGAGCCCCGAGCTAATTGCCGCCGGTCATGTGCGCGAAGTAATTCGACTCATTCAAGAGCGCAGAAAGAGTGATGGATTTGATATCTCTGACCGGATTCAGGTCAAGTGGAGCGCACCTGCCGAAATGGTTGCAACAATTAATTCCAATATCGCACATATCTCAGATGAGGTACTCGCACTGTCCATGACGGAAGATTCCACTATTGCAACTATTGAGAGTGAACTCGGTGTCAATGTCGAGCTGAGCAAAGCTTGATAACTGTAAAGGGAATTACAGAACTATAAGAATTACTCGCTGAAGCAAGCTGAGCGCAATCAAGATCACGATAAAGGAAAGGTCTAGTGCTATTCCGCCCACGCGCAGTGGCGGTACGAAGCGTTGGACAAACTTCATCGGTGGATCGGTAACCGAATAAATCACTTCAAATATTGATGAGAGAAATGGTGATGGGCGCCAGTCGCGCTTAAACATTCTGACGTAATCGATGATGATTCGGGCAAAGAGGGCAAACTTAAATAGACCGATTACTTGCAGCAGTAATGAGGTAATCATAGAAAATAACCTCAGCTCTGGTTGAAGAAGCTTGCTTGCGCAGCGGTTTTATCTTCGTTGCTCACATTTACATTTGCAGGTGAGAGCAAGAAAACTTTGAGGCTAATTCGCTCAATGCGGCCATGAAGTCCAAAGACCAATCCACTTGAGAAATCAACAAGACGCTTGCGTTCACTCTCTTCCATGTCATCTAAATTGATGATGACCGGATTACCTTCACGGTAGTACTCGCCCACTTTGCGAGCCTCTGAATATGAACGTGGCTGCAAAGTGACAATGTTGTAATGAGCAGCTTGCTCTTCCATCATTGCCGGCTGACTTGCTGAATTGGAAACGCTATGTGAACCAAGAACTGTGACGCCTGTGCGTTCGCGTTGCGCACGTGGGGCAGCAGGACGTGATGGAACTTCTGCGATTGCGCCCTCTTGCTCGGTATCGACCAGGCCAAGGAAGCCCATCATTTTATTGAGTGCTGACATGTGAATAGGTTACCCGTGGGGCGGGCGCATCCCGAGGATTTGGCTACCCACGCGTATATGTGTCGCACCGCAATCAATGGCAATTTCAAAGTCACCCGACATTCCAGCCGATAGCGATTGTGCACCGGGAAATTCACCTTGAAAATCACGATGGATTTTTGCAACTTCAGTGAAGCCAATCCGCGCTTCGACGCCAAGTGGCAGCACACACATCAGTCCGACCAGATTCACATTCGGCAAAGTGTGTAGATGTGCGCCGAGGGCAGGTAGCTCTGAATCCCTTACTCCCCCTCGTGCCGGGTCGCCATCGAGTGAAAGCTGCAGAAAAACATCGATCTCTTTTTCAGTCACCGAATTTAGCTTCGTGGCGTGAGATGCATCATCGAGTGAATGAATGACATCTGCCCACCGTGCAATATCTCGTAGCTTGCGGCTTTGAATCTCTCCCTGAAAATGCCATCGCCCCACTACTTGAGCAGCTTTCTCCAGCCCCTCTTCATTTCGATTCTCGCCAAAATTATTGATTCCCAACTCATGCAAAATCTGCACATCAGTTACCGGATAAGTCTTTGTCACAGCGATCAGCGTGATATCAGGACGGGTAATTTTGCCCTGAACGGCCAATAGATTTGCAGCTATCTCATCGCGACGGCTCATAGCCAGACCAACCCAGCTTGTCGTCCCGTCACTCCATCTCGACGGTATGAAAAGAGTTCACTACTTTCTACGGTGCACCCACCCACAATTTCGACTGCAATCTTCTGGCCCTGAAGTACTTTGACAAGGGCAGCCGGTAAATCAAGAGCGTGGTTGCCGCGTGCACTTCTTGATGCGGCAGCAGGGTGAAGTACGGTCACCTCTGCGAAGATTTCTTCTGAAACTTCATAACACACACCACAAATTGCAGGTCCTACTACTGCTCGAATATCACGCGCTCCCATGTCTCGCATCACTTCTAGTGCGCGCAGGGTTACTCCATTCACAAGTCCCTTTCTTCCAACATGAACTGCAGCAACTGATTGCGAAGAGATGAGCAAGAGTGGAATGCAATCTGCTACTTGCACTGCCAGCGTTATGCCCAGAATTCCAGTAACCAAGGCATCGGCTGTGGGGTCTACATCACTGACATCTTCCACCACTGCTACTCGATCACCGTGGACTTGTGTCATAAAAGCCACTGGGCCAAACTCTTTAGACAACCGCGCGCGATTGGCAGTGACATGATCAGGGTCATCTCCCACATGGAAACCAAGATTTGCAGATGCAAAAGCACCGGTGCTTGCGCCTCCGGTGCGATTGGTATAGCGGTAATTCATAGTGCCGATTTCATGGCGATGAGCTTCTGGCCTACTTCATAAAATCTGGTACATCTATCTCATCTTCAGCAATCAGTTCTTCAAAGGTCACGCGCTTACGTGGACTAGATGAGTCGAGATCAAGTGCGACAGAGAGCGGATCATTAGAAGGAATGGGATCAGCTACTCCGCCTAAAGTCGATGCGTTAATAACCGGCATCTGCACCTTTGTTGGTTCTCCGCCTGCAAAACCAGCTGCAATAACAGTAATGCGAACTTCATCACCAAGTGCGTCATCAATTGTGGTTCCGAAGATGATGCGCGCTTCTGGATGCGCCGCGCTCTGTACTAATTCACATGCTTCGTTAATTTCAAAGAGACCGAGGTCAGAGCCGCCTGCAACAGAGAGGAGAACTCCCATCGCTCCATCAATTGAAGCCTCAAGAAGTGGACTTGAGATTGCTAACTCAGCAGCTCTGGTTGCTCGGTTTTCACCGCGCGCAGAACCAATTCCCATTAATGCAGATCCAGCATCAGTCATCACTGTCTTCACATCTGCAAAGTCGAGGTTAATCAAACCTGGTTGTGTGATGATCTCAGTAATTCCTTGAACACCTGAGAGCAGAACTTGATCCGCGCTCTTAAATGCATCCACTGCTGTAATGGAACGATCAGAGATGGCAAGGAGTCGATCATTTGGAATAACAATAAGAGTATCTACTTGTTCGCGAAGTAGCTCGATACCTTCATCTGCTTGACGGGAACGAATCTTTCCTTCGAATGAGAATGGTTTTGTAACAACACCAATGGTGAGCGCACCGAGATCGCGCGCAATCTTTGCAACGATGGGTGCGCCACCAGTTCCGGTGCCACCACCTTCACCAGCGGTAACGAAGACCATATCGGCGCCGCGAAGAATTTCTTCAATCTCTTCGGTGTGATCGATTGCTGCTTGTCGACCTTTTTCTGGAGCAGCGCCTGCTCCCAAACCTTTTGTTGATGTGCGACCAATATCTAACTTCACATCGGCATCACTCATTAACAAGTGTTGTGCATCTGTATTAATTGCAATGAACTCAACGCCTTTTAAACCGACATCAATCATTCGGTTAATTGCATTTACTCCACCGCCACCGATACCGACAACTTTGATGACAGCTAAGTAATTCTGTGGTGCAGCCACGTGAGTCCCCCTTGCGAACTGTAAACCTCGAGTTGAGACTTACATTTCTTCTCTTTATCTTTGCGCTGAAGGTATGGCGTTAGGTAGTAGTAATCAAAGACCGCCACGAACTATTTTCTCAACTACACATTGATACATTTTTAGCAGAAATCAATGTAAAAAAGATTGATCACTCATCGCTATTTAACAATAGGTGCATGTGCAGCCGAAAGATCTACTCTACGAAGATTCTTGTTCTCAGGCAGTTTCACCAAGGCGTTAAATACTTGAACCTTCAAGGCGTTTTTCTCGTTAGCGCCCCACTTCACCGCCAGCTCTCTGCCCTGATATGCAAGGCGCATGGAGAAGTTGGATTCATTACGTGCCGATAGGGAAATTATCCTGCTCCGAAATGTTTGTGGAAGAGAGCGAAAGAGGGCGATGGCATCGACTCCAAGGGCTGGCGTAGAGGCAGATACATAGGGCAGATCTGCTCCCTTAAATCCGGGGAGCAGAAATATCGTCCCGGTGGAGTCAATGGTTTTGCCAGCAAAGTATGCACTGGGTTTTCGAGGCTCAATTGCAATTCCCACATCGCCACTGATCCAATTCCGTGAGACTTGCACATCACGAATCCAAGTCAGCGCACTCAAGCGTTGAGCAACCGAACGCGGTTCGATGCGTGCGATTTTTTGCCCAACTAGAACACCGGATGTCATAAGAACTAATTTCTTTGATTCCACAGTTGGCGCCCCAGATATGACAATGCTCTTGGCGGTAAATACTGAAGACCATGCAAAGAGATAGATCAGACCAACAAAAATTAGCAGCAGCGTCGCTGCGATAAGTGAGAATCGATTAACTCTAGGCAAAGCGCTTGTTCAGCCCTTCGGCGATGATGGGAGCTAACGAATTAACGTCCCCGGCTCCCAGGGTGATGATTACATCTCCAGGTTTGGCTAACTCGATCATCCGCTCTGCAGCCAGTGCAAAATTTGGGATGAAGTGTCCATGTTGCATCTTCTCGGCAATCAGCTCTGCCGAAATTCCAGGGATTGGTTTCTCACTTGCGGCGTAGATTTCTAGCAACGTGACATCATCGGCCTTATCAAGTGAGGTTGCGAATTCATTGAGGAAAGCCTGGGTGCGTGAATAGCGATGTGGTTGGAAGATAACAAGCACACGTCCATCACCTGCATATCTGCGCGCCGCATCTAAGGTCACAGATATTTCAGTCGGATGGTGGCCGTAATCATCAATAATCCGAATTCCATGTTCGGTGGCTTTGAGTTCAAAGCGGCGCCCAGCACCACGGAAACTATGAAGGCCAGCTAGTAGTTGGTGAATAGGCTCGCCCAGGCTGAGCCCCATTGCAATACATGCGGCTGCGTTGAGCACATTGTGATGGCCCGGAACCTGCAACTCCAGTGTTCCCACGGTGCGACCATGCCAAATAACTCGAGCGCTGGATCCCATCGGCAGAAGTGAAATCTGATCAAGGCGAAGGTCAGCACCTTCAGCTTCGCCATAGGAGACGGTGGTGAAAGGGTGTGATTGCGCACCTAGCTTGCGAGCACCCTCATCATCGGCGCAGTAAACAAGAAATCCGCCAAGTGAAATGGTGGCAGCAAAGTTGGCGAAGGCAGTTGTTACCTCTTGCGGGGTGTGAAAGAAGTCAACGTGGTCGTGTTCAATGTTGGTGACAATTGCCGATAGTGGTTTGTATTCAATAAATGACCCATCAGATTCATCTGCTTCGGCCACAAAATATTGTCCTGTTCCTCTATGTGCATTGGCACCCGATGCCATCAAGGTGCCACCAATGGCAAATGATGGATCACTTCCGCATGCCTGCAAGGCAACGGTCAACATCGATGAGGTCGTGGTTTTCCCGTGTGTTCCGGCAACTGCAATGCTCTTTGTGCC
>Ga0247843_1002884_pt1 | contig 29745 bp, 26 predicted proteins | sample LaCruzMarch2017__FD_192420 | JGI IMG/M metagenome (GOLD analysis project Ga0247843, IMG submission 192420) | Freshwater microbial communities from meromictic Lake La Cruz, Castile-La Mancha, Spain - LaCruzMarch2017_8m | ecosystem: Environmental > Aquatic > Freshwater > Lake | place: Spain... | reverse complement strand
CCTCCTTAAGGTTTTTGCTTCGTAAACAAAATATTAAGGCCCAGCCCCTCCCTTGCGGGAGTGGCTGGGAACGGGGCGTTATCAATTATTTAATGCACTTAAATGTTATAGAGCCCAGGGGGTTCTATGGGTAATTCCAGTCGTGGATAAAGACGCGGGATTTCACCCAACGCTTTACCTTCAGCTAAAAGATTTTTTGCAGTATTCCAAGCTGGAACAAAGCGTCCCTTTTGCATACTTGAGTCGACATCCGCCCCCAAAGCCTTTTGAAGAGCGTAAGCCCCGTTGGTCAACACTGAAGCGCTGACTACTGACAATGTCCAAAGAGCATCCATTGCCGTACCTAACACAGCTTCTAAGCGCGAATGCTGTGAGGGGTCTTTGGCCAATGCCCAAGGTTTTTGATCGTTGATGTACCGATCACAGATCGCGATATTCTCAGCCAGGGCACCCAATGCCATATGATAGCGACAAGCTTCAAATTCATTTGAAAATTGATCGGGCAGCGCATGAATTTTTTCTAAAAGAGCCAGGTCTTCTGGCATTCGAGCACTTTTAGAAGGAACTTTTGATGCGCAGTTTTTGTGCGTTAGGGTTAACACGCGCGAAGTTAAATTTCCTAAACCATTTGCCAAGTCCGCATTTGAACGAGCAATGAAGGATTCCCATGTAAAAGCGCAATCGCTTCCGTAAGACATTTCTCGGAAAAGGTAATATCGAAAAGCATCCATCCCAAACTTCTCAAGAACGACCATGGGATCCACTCCATTACCAAGGCTTTTACTCATTTTTAAGCCTTTAGAATTCCAAAAACCACTCACCTGCAATCGCTTAAAAACTGGAACCCCCAATGCCATAAGCATGGTGGGCCAGTAAATGGCGTGAGTTTTGAGAATGTCTTTTCCAACCAAATGAGTGGATTCTGCCCACAAATCAGACCTAAAATTTTTCTCATCACTTAACGCTTCACCGCGGTAGCCCAGTCCACCTAGATAATTAAGAAGGGCATCAAACCACACATAAGTCACATAATTTTTGTCAAAAGGAATGGGAATGCCCCATGTTAGCCGTTCTATAGGGCGGGATATCGAAAAGTCCTCTAGTGGTTGCTCTAAAAATGACATGACTTCTTTAAGATACGAAGCCGGCTGAATTGCATCAGGATTTTTTTTATAAAACTCAATCAACTGATCCTGGTATGCGCTCATTTTAAAGAAGTAATTGGATTCTTTTCTAAAATCAGGGGGGCTTTGATGGTCAGGGCACAATCCCGCCTCAGTCCATTCTTTATCCGTTCTAAAGCGCTCACAACCTACGCAGTATTTGCCTTCATAGGTCCCAAAATAGATATCGCCCTTCTCCTTAAGCCGGCTCAGAGCCTTGGAGACCATTTCATAATGACCAGGTTGAGTTGTCCGGTAAAAAATATCGTAGCGAATTCCTATGTCGTTCCAAACGCTCTCAAAAACTCCCGCGATCTCATCACAAAAGGGTTTGGGTTCCTTTCCGGCCTTTGCCGCCATTGTTGCAATTTTTTCGCCGTGCTCATCAGTACCCGTTAAAAACAGGCTTTCTTTGCCTTGGCTCAAGGCAAAACGATTCATGGTGTCTGCCAACAGAGTGGAATAGGCGTGACCCAAGTGAGGTTTGGCATTCACATAATAGAGGGGGGTGGTGAGATAAGATTTCTTTTGGCTCATAGAAATTGAATCAAACGAGAAAATCAGCGCGGGGTCAAGAGAGGGAAGCGACTTTAAAATATCCCATTTTTGGCCCTTATTTGAGGCATTTTACGAGGAGAAATCACTCATTTCCCCCCTATTTTAAGCCTTCTTCGAGTGAAAAATGTCATTTCTCCTCTGAAAATCGATCAAAAAAAAAGTTAAAAAAATGCAAAAAATCTTTTTCTCCCTGTTGCAAAGCAAAAAATTCGTGTAAAAGTAATTCATATCTTCGAGAGAACGTCTCAGAGGGATAATAGGAATAGGGAAAAAGGAGAAACCACCTAATGGCAAAGAAACCTGCTAAAAAAACCGCTGCTAAAAAAACCGCAGCAAAAAAACCCGCAGCTAAAAAGAAAGCACCTGCTGCTGCTAAAAAGAAAACTGCTACAAAGCGCAAGCCCAATGCAGCATTCATGAAACCCATGACACCTTCCGATTCACTCGCAGTGATCGTTGGTGCTAAACCCCTTCCACGTACGGAAGTTACCAAAAAAGTTTGGGCATACATCAAGAAGAACAATCTTCAAGATGCTAAAGAACGCCGCAACATCAATGCAGACGACGCTTTGAAAGCTATCTTCGGTGGCAAGAAAACCGTCAGCATGTTTGAGATGACAAAACTCATCAACAAACACCTCTCGTAAGCTGGGCATCACCTGAGGTGATGCATTCATTGCATCCACAACAGGTAGCTACCATTACGTAGATTCAAAACCCTCTGTCGCCGAAAGGCAGCAGAGGGTTTTTTTATTCTTATTTTTCAGTGGATTTCTTCATATCGCCAAGTTCTTTAAAGAGCTGCCCCAAGGATTCGGATTTCACATAGAGGTCCACCATCGAAACATCACGATCCTCTTCTAGCGATAGTTTTTTAACAAACTTTAAAAGTTCTTGAGACATTTTTTCAAGTTGAATCACGGGATTTTCTTTTTTCAATCGTACAAACTCAGCCAACACCGCGTCGGAATGAAAACTCATACGCGAAACAAAGTCAGCTGTGATTTGATCGGGAACCAACATCAATATCGCTTGCATCTTTTTATCGAGCCAAACAAAGCTTACTCCTCTAAAGCGACGGTCAAAATAGGCTCTAAAGTCGGAGTAGCGAACGTTTCCAAATTTTATAGTGACATTTACAGATTCAGAATCCCTCCACTCTTCATCAATTTGATCTACCGCTTGTCTTACTTCTTCGGGATTGTTGCCATGAAAGGGATATTTAAAGCTGTGAACGTCTAACAATTGCTTAAACCACACTTGGCTTAGCATTTCGCCAGAGGATTTTTGTGACTCATCCTTAAGCGACTCATCCAACTCAGCAGCCAAATATGCTGAAACATCTTTGTCTTTAAAAAGAGTCCACACTTTTTGGAAATCAGTTCGATACCGTTTTTGGATTTCCAAAAATTTCTCCTCCTTAATTTTGGAGAAATCTATATTTCGAGCCGCTAAGGCCAAGTGCTCATGCAAAATCATGCTCTGAAAAGTGGGGTCCGGGATGGTATAGCCAATTGCTTTACGAGCCAGCAAAATTCTCGCACAAAACTCGCGAGCTTCAACCTCGCTCATTCCTTCAAAAAGAAGTGCTTCAGACCGCCAAAACTCAGTTTCAGGATCCCGACACGAATCAAAAATAGATTGGTGAGTCAAATAAGAATTTGATTCTTTTAAATCCTGTGCCAATTCGATAATCTCCAGCATTTCGGCTCCGTTAATCACGCCATCGCTGTGGGAAAAAGGTCCAAAGTTATCCGCATAAAAACTCACGAGTCCCGAAACCAAATCGCCAGCCAAGAAGGTATTCAAGAACTGTTTGTGTGCTTCGCGTGCTTTTTTGATTTCATCGCTGACGTCATCTGTTTCGGTGATAGCACTAAGAGTTGCTGCCACGTTATAGATTTCCGAAAATACGCGAATCATTTCTTTTATCTCGTTCGACACTCCGCGCCCCGAGCCGCGAAGATAAAAATTGCTGTCTCTATCGAAGGCAGCAACCCCGGCAGTTGTAGCACGTAAGATGTGAAAAGTTGTATAGGCACTAGAGAGAGCCACTCGGCCTTGAGCACGATTGTGCCAATGTTCTTTCAAGGTAAAATATCGTGCGTTTTTAGAGAAAAAATTCCAAAAGTTCGGATCAAGATTGAGTTCTTTTAACGCGCTAGGTTCTTCAGGCTTTGCTAAATCTTTTACATCAATCAAAATTCCATCAAGATGGGTACCCAATACAAGTTCTGCTAAAAAACGAGCCATAGATTCAAGACTTTTTGCAGCAAAGACTTCTTCATTGCCACCAAAGAGTTTTGATTTGAAACGAAAAAGTCGTTCGCTCAATGCCTCGGCGTTGATTTGAATATCAAGCTTTGCACCACTTTTATTGACAAAACCCGCCAATTGGATGTCCTTTAACAGTTGAGTGAAATCGCTTTTTGTAAATCCGCCTCGATTGGCATACCCTGTGATTTGCAAAACTTCAGCTAAGAGGGTTTCGAAAAACTTTTTGTATTCAACGTAGCGAAATTTTGAGCGCACTGCGTTTGGACATTCAGACCCTGCATACGCTGAACATACTTTTTCAAGCTCGTTACTGAGACGCTCTTCAAAAGTAAAAACATCCAGCTCAAGTGACTTTTCGGCTGCGAGTCGAACGACATCTATTGAAATCCCACGGGTTTTGGAATTTTGTGAATAGCCAAGCACCATGGAAACTGCGTTGTAGGCAATTTTAGCAGATTTGGAATTCAGATTTTTAACGATAAAGTCCGAAGGCTTTTTCGTCGCAACCGTTAACACCTTTTTCGTGAGGGTCACTATACTTTCAAAATCTTCTTGAAAGATCTCTACTGGACTTGCAACTTCGGATAACAAACTTAGCCCTTTCACAAAAATATCATTACTTTTTTGCTCAAAGCTAAAAGCACCCATCAACGACTTATAAAATTTTACAGCGCGGCTTCTATTGCGATGAAGTACATTTTTAACGTCACTGATAACAACATAGTCCGGATTTTTATTGTCTGTGAACAGAGTCAGAATTTTTAAAACAGCTTTGACTTCTTGAACTTCGATTTTGAAGTCTTTTAGAACTTCTGTATTTAAGATGTAAACCACTTCGCTGGCAAAAAGCTTATCAGGCTGGGTGAGCTTTAACTGTGAAGAGACTTTATCAAATTTCTCTGAAGCGCAGGCAAAAGTAGTATCCAAATGATTTTCGTTTTCGATCGTCTTTGGAAATGCACAAGACACTGTTTCTCCAGTGTTGCTAACGGCATTTGGAGTTAAAATTCGTGAAAGTTTTTCATTGTCTTTTAAAAACCCACACGCATTCAAGAAACCAAGACTTAGGACATTCAGGAGGATAAAATTAAAACGCATAAGCAACTCCTCCTTCAACCAAATCATTTCCGCGAACAGCTCCAAAAAAGGGCGTTGAGGAGTTTGCCTTAATTAAGCGAGCCCGAACAAAAACTTCTGCATTCTTTAAGGGAAGTAAAGTCAATTCAGGTTCCAAATAAGTAGCTTTGGACTTTGCGAGAAGCATTTCGACCCACTTCACACTTAAGCGAACACTTTCTAATTTCATGGCTCCCGAAGTTTCAATCAAAGGATGCCACTCACCTTTAGCCTGGTACGCTGCCACGAGCGACCTAAAGCTCCAAACTTTTTCGTTGAAGTTAATTCCAACTACGTGGCTGGATGACTGGCCTTGTCCCGAAAACTTTTCATAAAAAGAATTTTCACTAAAAATTTCGAAATGCTTTAATCGATGCAAAGACTTTATTTGCGCTGTATGAGCATACTCAAAATATGCCGACATAGAATTCACCACTACAGCTTGAGCTGTTCCATCGGGAAGACTTTCAAAGCCTAGACCTGCGTTTTCTTTGATTGATGGACCTTTGGCCATGGCCACTTGGTAGCGCGCGTAGACCACTTGATTTTTTGTGCGAAGGATTCCCACACCCACATCAAGTCCGGGACGAATCAACATTTTCAATGGGTCTTGAATATTGGTTTCTACTCTTAGTGGATAGTATTTTCCGTTGGTAAAAACTTGTTCAATAGGTGTAGATGACCAACGGTTGTTTGAACTTAATACGCCCCGTTCGTCGATCGATGGCGAAGGGCTAAGATTTGGTAAATTTAATGTGATCAGTGACACTTCAAAACGTGGTTCGCGGAAGTGAACACCAATTGCGCCGCCTTCAACACAGTCAAAAGCATTGAAACAAATTCTTTGTTGAAACTCGGCAGAGCGACTAAGGAAACTTAATTCCGTGATTCGCGGAGCCTTTCGTCCAAACTGCCAGCTAGAGTCTTTTCCAAAGGGTTTGTACATCATCTCCGAAATATTTCCTAAAAGAGGAAGATTTTTGTCATTGCTCAAGCGAAGATTGAAGTCATATTCAAATTTTCGCGAAGCTTTTGCACTGCTAAAGCTCAACTGCATTGTAGAGTTTGCATAGCCTTCCCAAGGACTAATAAATTGAGACTGCGAAAGACCCAAGTTTGACTCTGCTTTAACATTTTGCACGGAAATACAAGAAAGGCTTGAAAGCAAAAAACTGGAAACTGATATTTTCAAGTTTTTCATTTGCGTAGCTCCTCTTTGATCTCAACCATTAAATCGTTGAAACCGGTGAAAGGAGACTGGCCCAAATTTTCGTAAGGGTAAAACTGGTAGATTCGTTCTAAGGTCTCTTTGCGTCTTTCTGGCAGCGAGATATCTTTAATTTTTTCTAAATTTGTGTCGGTTGATAAACTCTCAAAAAGACTTTTGTAGGCAAAGTCTTCAGGAAGTTTGATCAAATCGCTGCGCACCAAAGGGAAGGGGAAAAACTGCCGTTCGGAGTTTTGATGCTTCAATAGTAAAGAGGCGCCGTCATTGCAGACGCCCAACATTCCAAAACCGCCCAAGGGTAAATCGGCTGAGACCTGCTTTTTGAAAGATTCAAAGGCAGTGTGAAGGTCCGCGCTTTTTAAAAGGAGTTCACGCGCAACTTCATCTGAAAAAACTTCTAGGGTTTTTTGTCCCGACCAATGAGGCAAAAAAAGCAAATCAGTGTCAAAAACAAAACCTTTGTCAGAGTAGTAAAGTCTTAAAATTGAACTGGGGAGGATTTGTGATTCTAACGCAAAAAATACCTCCGAATGCGGCGCTGGAACCACAATTCGGACACCAGATTGGGATCGAAGAGTGGTGTCTATCCAAAGAGGAAGTGGCATTTCAGTGCTGGATTCGAAGGCATCACCTTCCGATTTATACAGTCGTACAAATGGCGCAAGATATGTTCTATAGCTGGCTTTTACTTTGTAGGGACTTTCATCTGAATAAAGAAAATCTACAAACTCATTGAGAGATTTAAATTCTCGACTCAAAAATTCTCCATCATTAGAGGTAGGAATATCTTTCAAAGTAGCGCTTTGATTTTTCAAGAGTCGATTGGCTAAACTTTGGAGTTCTAAAGAATGAGTAAAAAAGCAATCGACTTCATTTTTCTTATGGAGTTTTTGAATCATGCGAAATTTGCCATCACGAACAAGTTTCACAGTGTCTTCGGGTCGTTTGCAATTTACTTGGCTCAGACTAAATTCGCTGCGGTCACTCACATTCACTTTAAGATCATTTTGCGGTGTTACTTTTTGGTTGAGCAGATCTCGAATACCATCTTGATTGGCTAATACTTGAGACTGCAAAAACCTGACATCTTCCATTGTTAAAAACAATTCGTTTTCGTCACCTTGATTGCTCATAAGAAGCTCGAGAAGTGCTTCGTCTTGATCTAAATCTTTGCGGACCAATGCTTTTTCGATCTGAAGGCGGGTTAACTGATGATCGTTTTCTTCAAGTCCTTTAGACTCTTGAGTTGCAACTTTTGTTTCGACTTGCACGTATGTTGGAGTGATTCGAGATTTGTTTAAACAGCCATCAAGTCCCAGCAAAGTGAGAATGACAAAAATGGTCAGCATTTGTGTCAAAACTTTAGACACTTTTGGTGTCCAATTGCTAAACGATCTCAATAATTTAAGTTTAAATTCCCTACCCATGTAGGTATATTTCGCAAAAACAGGGCCCTATTTATACTATCCCTCATTCGAATCCTGAAGAGTTTTAATCCAATCCAAAAACATTGCTGGACTTTCGAAATACTTGATTTGATCTGCGCGATGGGGAATCTGGGTGATCCACCCACAATGATCTCCAATAAGAAAAGCAAAGCCCCCTTGTGACAATGCATATCTTGCTGCGGGTGCATCCAGAAGGTCATCTCCGACCACCACAGGAATTGAACCCAAATGTGACTGCATATAAATTTTTATAGGATAACTTTTGTCAAAACCGCGAGCCAAAAGTTCAAGCCCCCTATGCCCTCGCGTCCATTGCCAATCCATTTCGTATTCACCCAAAGGATTTTCTGCGATGAGTTCAAATAATTTCTTCACATCTTCTTTTCGATGCGCTGCCAATCTGAGACTCGTTTCTTTAACTTCTAAGCGAAACTCAGAATGCATTTGGGTAAAAGTGGAATAGAGGTCGACGAGCTCTGATGGAAGTGGGGGTCCCATTCGATGAGTTCTTTTTTGATCCGCTAAATATTCCAGTGACCCGTGAATAAAATATCCAGAATATTTAGCGAAACTTTCGTTCACACCAAAAAGTGATTCTGGCCGTCTGCCTGTATTCCACAAAACATCTTTAGATGACTTTTTTAAAATCTCTAGACATTTTAAAATTTCACCTGAGTCATATTGTCGCTCTTCCCACGCTTCTAAATGCGGACAAAGCGATCCATCGTAGTCAAGAAACCATACAAGAGGTGTCAAAATTCGACTGGTGAAGCGCACTGTTTAAGTATGTTATCATCGAGTCCAAGGAGATACACACTATGACTTACAGCATCCTCCAAAAAAATTCTTTTAGAAAATTTTTAGCCATTCTCGTTTTTGGCATTTCTCAAATTTCAAACGCCGCTCCCTCCATGAGTGGAGGCTTGGGTTCGGGCATCGCTTGGACGGCTCGGCACACCGCGCTTTTTTTAAATCCTGCAGGATTAAGCTCGGGAGACTCCAAAAACTCCCTTTATGGACTTTATGGCTTCGAAACCGAAACAGTGACCTCAGCTTTGACGGGTGGCACAAAAGGAATAGGGTACGGCTTGGGAGTCGTTTACAATGCCGATTCAGACCTTGGATACTTAGGTGGTGTCGCATTTGATTTGAACAAATTATCATTTGGACTTTCAGCAGAAAAAGAAGGTGCTTCCGATCTAGGGTTCAATGCGGGATTAAACATTGATCTCTCCAAATTGCGCATTTCTGCTGTTCTCCATAATCTTGCAGATCCTTCTCAAATTGATATATCTGTCGGCTTTATGACTGGACTTTTGCGCTTCGAGGCAGGAATCGCCAATCAATGGCCAATGAGTCAGAAAAATGGAATTTTCTTTGCGGGCTTTGTCTACAATGGTCGTCCTTTGAGCATTTCATTTGGAATCGCCCGACCCTATATTGATGCTTCACTTGTAGGAGAATTTACCTATCAAGCAGGCATTGAGATTGCCATTGGGCAAAATCTTGCGCTTCAAGGTGAATATCACTCCAACTTGGACGTTTCTGATTATTCGGCCGGACTCCGATTGAAATTTTAAATAGCGAATCGAATTTTTCTTTTCATTTATTACTGATTCTACTTGCGGCGTGAACTTTTGCTCCACTATACCAGCCTTTCATGAGCTCAGCCTCGCCTATAATTTTGCCCGCACCTGTGATTGTTTTCACCCGCCCCCAAGCCGCTGGAAACATCGGTGCACTGGCTCGTGCAATGAGTAATTTTGGAGTTCATGAACTTCGTTTGGTCGGAAAAAACCCTGCAGATGGCCGAGATCCTAACGATTCATTTATGACTATGGATTGGGCGCTCGCAAAAAAAGGTTCTGATATTTTGAATGAAGCAAAGTGGTATCCAGATATTGTATCGGCTCTCCATGGAATACATGTGGCGGTAGGAACATCTGGACGAGATGTAGAGTTTGAGCGTGGCTACGCACGTCCACATATGTATCCAGAGCAAGCATTTTACTCTTTGCAAAAAACAGTTGAAGTTCATCGAGCTCAAAACTCTCATTCGGAAACTTTTCAATGGTCCTTAGTGTTTGGTGCTGAAGATGATGGTTTAGCAAACCATGAAGCAGCATGTTGCCAAAAAATGATTCGAGTCGCTACAAATTCACAATCTCCTTCACTCAATATCGCTATGAGTGCAGGGCTGTTGCTTTATCATTGGCATCTCACAAATCTTGGAGTTGCGAAAGCTTTGGAATCTCAAGAGACTGGTGCATTTCTCCCTGTTGACCGTCAGTTTCGAATGAATCATACCGAGGCCGGTCGCGGAAATTTTGCCAGCATTGATCAATGTGAGGACTTTGTAGATTATTTAATGGATTTGATCGGAAAAACTGATTTTTTAAAGTATCCCGATCAAGAGGCAGTCAAAGCTCGGGTGAGGCGCTGGGTCCAAGCTGCACCGTTACCTTTAGGAGAACTTCTATTTGCATTTGAAATTCTTTACCATCTCAAAGCATGGGGAACGGGTAAATTTGAAACTCGCGATTTTTTAAAAAGAGGCCGTACAAAGAACTCACCACCATCGTAAAATTCCTCTATAGTATGACTTATGGAGTATTATTTATGGACGACTACTGGAAAAAACTTTTGATCATTCAAGCCAGTCGCTCCAGCGGTCCTGGAGGTCAGGGTGTTAACAAAACTGAATCTCGCATTGATGCCCGTTTCCATATCGATAGCGCTCCTTGGTTAAGCGATTATCAAAAAAATCGTTTGTATCAGCTCTTCAGAAATAAAATAAATCTTGATGGCGAATTGATTGTCACATCACAAGTGCATCGCAGCCAAAAACAAAATCTTGAAGAATGTTTCAGAATGTTTGAAGACATGTTTAAAAAAGCTGCTGAGAAACCTAAAAAAAGAGTGGCCACAAAAGCCACTCGCTCTTCCAAAGAACGCCGTTTGAAAGAAAAAAAATCTCGTTCAGGGGTAAAATCAGGCCGCCAAACAAATTGGAGTGGGTCTGATTGATCCGCTTTTTAGCGAATTTTCCAATCAAATATCAATCAAATATCAATCAAATTTTTCTGGCGTAAACCAAAGCGTTTAACAATTGTCCCTGCGATTCCAAAAAATGTCGGTTCGAGCGATATACCATTTTAAGTTTTTTACTAAGCCTATAGGAACATTGAAAATCCCATTTTGCATCGCTTGGTTTGCTCTTTGCAGTTTCTCTTTCAAAAGCAAGAATTGCTTTCATTGTCGCAAAAAGATCAGGAGATCTTACAATGAACACTATTTCTAAATCATTATTTCTTTCAATCACTCTGTACACGAGTCTAAGTTTTGCCCAAGTTTCAGGTTCACCCGCCACAAGCCTAGGTGACCACATCGGTGCAGGTTCTGCCTTTAGCTTTGCTCAAGTAGAATGTGAGAGCGTCTATAATTCTGATCTCAAGCTTAAGATGAACCTAAGATCGAGCACAATGACATTAAATTACACTGGGCAAAATCGTCCCGTATCTATCCAACAAGAATATAAAATAAAAATTCAAGACATCTTCACAGGTTTATCAAATGGCAAAGTTGCACTCAACCTGGTGGCAGATCTCGTTTCCGACAGCAGCGATAGAACTGCCAAAGGCAAAATTCAATTAATTTCAAGTGACGCCGATGAATCGCGCAGCCCTCGCATTGGTAGCTGGAAAGCTGCAGTAGAAATTCGATTCCAGAATGAATCATCAGATCTCAGAGACACAAACGCATTTAGATGCAAAACTCTCTAGTTTTAAAGAAAGCGCATTTGAATCCTCACTTGCGCTTTCAAAATTACAAACCGTTCCGCTAATGAACACTTTAACTTCAAAAAAATCTAGGAGCCCCTATGAAAAAGCTATTCGCATTGTCACTTATTCTTCTCAGTGCTTCCGCCTTTGCGCGAATCACCATCCACAGCAATCAATCGGCGTTGCAATTTTTACTCGATTCAAAAGATCTTGTAGAAGCCAAGTCTGATGTTTCAGGTGAGCTTGAAAACGCAAGCGTTTCGAAAATCGAAGATGGTGGAAATAAAAATTTTGACATTGAACTCACATATAGCTCCGATACCCCCATTGGTAAGCGAACGTGCTCTATTAAAGCAAAAGTAAAAAGTGAGATCTACAAAGTCCCCAACTTGGGTGTCACAACAAGCCGATTGGTTATTGACGAAATCGACGCTCCACTTTGCCAAAAGTAGCAATGCCAGCCATTCAAACTTCAAAGTCACGAAGTTTGAGAATATACACTCATTCCCAACTTTGTGAGCTTTAATGCGCTAAACACAGTTCTTCAATTTACATAAAAAGGAAAATTTATGACTACAAAACTCTTTCTCATCTCGAGCATTGTTCTCGGCGTAACCTTTGCCCACGCGGGGAAAGAAGTAACTGTTCTAACAAGTCAGTCTGGAAATAAGTCTGTTGTTCGAACAAGCGACATAAATGATTCTTCAAAACGCGTTCTTAGTGGTTGGACCATTGCGGGGAGTGTTGAAGAAATTAACTGGGATAAAGTTGATAGCTCCGATGCGTCTTACATTGAAAATTTGGTTTTAAAAATCGGAACCGAAGTCGTACCAGCTATTGTTCTCGTCGATAAAAAAAGTGGGGAAGTTTTGTATACCAATTATGACAAGCGACCCTGCGTATTCACGGGAGTCGAGGGTCAAAATTATGGCTGCAATCACTTCGGTGATTCTCTGCTTATTGAGAAATCAGGAGCCTCGTTGATTTACACAGTGAACGCAAAATGGGACACTCAGTTGGTAACAATATTAAAACTCCATACTGAAGGGTCAACTCTTAAAGTTGATTCTACGATGGAAAACGCAGTCCCCTTAATGGACAACCAAACACTGGCCAATCTTGATTCCAAATATTCTCGCAATGGCGAATACCTGCTCAATCGTGACAGTTTGGTAAATGTTTACAGCCCTATTTCCATCGAAAACCAAGGAAGCTCCGTGAAAGTGACTATGAGTGTGGAAAGCAGCGTACCCAAAGAATACGCAAGTTTTAGCAGTGAAATTTCTTTTTCATTGAGTACTCCCAACGGTAAAGGGCGAATGATTTACAAGTCAAAATAGCCTATTACTTATCGCGCTTTTAGAAACCGAGTTATCAACTACTTCGCAACTTTTGCAAAAGCGGGTGACAAGCGTTTTGCCTCAGATGCCACGATACCAGCAACTCTTGTCGCCCCTTTTGTGTTGAAGTGCGTGGTGTCTCCCGTCGCATAATGACTCTTCAATCCATTACCTTCTTTGGCCATAATGTTTCCCCAAAGCGTGTAAAGATCAACGACCGGTGCGCCAACTTCTTTTGCAACTTCTTTGATCGCTGCAGCCCACGAAGACAACTCAGTTGAAGGTTTGCCATTGCTAAAACGTAGTCTCCTAGGAGGTGTGACAAAAATCAATGTGGCTTTCATGTCTTTGCAATCAGCAGCGTAATCACGCAAATAGGATTTGAACTCGCTCAAATTGGTGCCCTTGTCGGGATTGGAATCATTGTGGCCGAACTGAATAAAGACAATTTTTGGATTCTCTTTTTGGGCTCGCGACCAATGTCCTTCTTTCCAAAACATCTCTGCAGTGCGTCCGCCTTTTGCGTAATTGATAACTTTTGCAGATCCCGATTTTACAAATTGATTGAGATACTGGCCCCAACCATGTTTTTCGGACGATCCTCCAGAGTAAGAAGAAACTGTAGAATCCCCCACAGTGACAATTTTATCCTGAGCAAATGTTGAAAAACTTGCAATCGCCGAAATACTGGCGAGTGTTAATGCTAAAAAAGATCTTTGAAAAAGTTTCATGCTGCCCCCGATATCAAAACCACAGTTTGTGATCGATTGTTTATTGGAGCTTACATGCTGCATGCTCATTTCATCGTCATTTTTGCTAAAAATCCAAGTAAGATTGAAAGAAGCTTTGATAAAATCATTCAAGGGTTTTTAAGTTTTCTGCGTTAAGAAAACCTAAGCCAAAAAGTTAAGAAGGAATCTCTTAAGAACTTAACAGTCCCGAAAGCAAATTAGCCATCAATGCTTTGCTAAAACTCTCGAGTTCGGTTTCAGAATAATCATTAATTTCCGAACGTCTTTCAACAAGCAGCATGGCCACTCCATGTACCATTGACCAACACGACAAAGCCATCAACCTTAAATCGCTGGCCCTCAGTTTTTTTTGCTTTTGTCCTTCTAATATAACGGCTTCCAGCAAATCTCGACCGCGAGTAATCTTAGCCTCCATTCCTGGATACTTTGTAAAGTCCGTAACGTAGGATCCAAACATAACCTTCATATGAGGTCGATGGTGAAAGGTGAATTTTACGTAAGTCCAAGCCAGTTCTGTAATCTGAGATGCCACATCCTGCTTTGAATTGTGAACTAAAGTTTCCTCAAGTTTTTCATCGAGCAAGGTAAATCCTTCATCTGCAATTGCAACGATCAACTCGTTCTTGTCCGCAAAATGTCTGTAGGGAGCTGCGTGACTTACGCCCACCCGTCTTGCGACTTCACGCAATGTTAAACTTTCGGCGCCTTCTTTGACTAAAATTTCAAGGCCCATGCGAACAAGCGACTCTTTCAAATTTCCGTGGTGATAGCGCTCAGGATTTTTGATCTCAACTTCGCCTTTGGGTACACTTTCTTTTTTTGCTCCCACGAGTATTTTTGCGCTCATTTCTAAGTCTAATGTTAACACCGCCTACTCCAAAATCAAGACGATGAAAGGCTCTGTAAAGATCTTACAGAAGATTTAAAATCGCCAGCATCTTTTTTTTATGTAAGAAGATCACCAATCTTTAAAAAGGAGTTTCAATGTCAAAGCTTAAAGCAAACTGTGTGTGGAACAAACACTCTTTTCTCTTAGGAACTTTCATCGCGCTATCAAACTTTAGCTTTGCCCAAAGCCCTCCCATCCCCCCTCCCGACACGAGTGGTGCTCGCCAAGCGGGTCAGAACAATGGTTTTGCCGATGGCGCACGTGAAGCTGCCGAGCGCGCAGGCCCTGAAGGCGAACGTGAAGGTCGCGAACGCGGATACAACGAGGGCTACCAACGTTGCTACGATGATCAAGCAAAAAGAAATTACGACATCGGCTATGCCGATGGTTTTCAATATGGCGAAAATCGAGGGGCCACTGATGGCGAACGTCAAGGTCGAAGTGAAGGCGATAGGCGCGGCGAAAGTGAAGGTCACTCGGATGGTTTAAACCGCGCAGATCGCGACGCCGATGCGGCAGCAACTCCTCCGGGACGACGTCAAGGAATTGATGAAGCCAATCAAACCGATGCCCGTGAACGAGGATATCGAGATGGACTTGTTGCCGGTGAACAACGAGCGCGAAGAACTGCGATCGAAGTGGATTATCCCAAAGGACGCAAAGACTATCGTGATTCCAGATTTGCCGAGCCGATAGAAAACCAGGATGAATTTGATTTATCCGTACTTCAGCCCTTAAATTGGGAAAAAGAATTTTACAAAAATTTTAAAATTAAAACTGCTAAAGATTTCATCAATCGATTTGCTTTTGCAAGTCCCGACTACCGTCATTCAAACCCCAATGGCAACTACAGTACACCTGAAGAAAACTCAGCCTATTCGGATGGCTATCGCTCAGGTTATGACTCAGGATTTAGTTCCAATTATTCCGGAATTTACGATCGCGCTTACCATCACGCATTTCAAATGGGCAGCAGCCAAGGTTGTCACGTCGCCCAAAATCAAGATTTCTCTTCGCATCGAAGAAGAGGATATGATTCTGGAGAAAGTGATGGTTACTCAAGAGGCTATCAACCCGCTTATGACCGCGCCTATCGTTGGGCTTATGATTCAGCTTTTCGCTCAGCCTCTGATTCGGCTTATCGATCCAGTTACGACGATTATTATAGAAGTCACTATGAAAGCGCAAGACGTGATGCCTATGAGTCCCAAGTCCGTGCACTTTATAATGCAGGTCACCAACAAGGGGACGCCGAAAAATTTGCGGAAAAATACCCTCTTTTCGCCAAAGAAGAATATGCCCGAGGTGTCGCTGACGAAACCACAGACTTTACCCAACGTCCCGTGAGAATGTTAGAAGCCGAAATTTCGGAGAGCATTGTAAACGGTCTTATGGAACCACTGGAAAAACTGAGATTTAAAGTTCAACTCCGAAATTTTGCAAATCACGAAATCAATCCCAAAGATATTTCGCTCACCATGACAGCTTCGAATGGAGTGATTATTGCGCTGCCACAAACTCATTTGACCCAAAATCTCAAAGTGAAAAGTTTTAGCAAAATCAAAAACGCTTTGGAATTTTCGATTCCTGAATCTCTCGTGAATAAGTCCTCTACTGTGAATATAACTGCCACCTACATGGGAAGAGAAATTGGAGTTAAACAACTTCAATTTAATGGCAAGTATCTCACAGTGATGACTTTTGCTGAAAAACCCCAACTTTTAGAAGGCATGCCCACCGAAATCATTTTCAAAGTGAAGAATCAATCAACAATTGCTGAAACAGGCGCACTCAATCTCTCGCTTAAAATTCCTAGCACTGCTGTTGAAGTCATCACGGGTGAATCTTCGCTCACTTCCCTAAAAGCAAGTGGCGAAGGCTTAGCAAAATTTAAAATTTTGGCCCGCACCAGTGGCATGACTTTAAATTTGCCCCTTGTTTTGAGTTCCTTACAAGGAACAAGACGTGTGGGATTGCTGGATTCCACAAGTGAAGTGCCTGTGGTTAACGACTATCGCATTACCCTTATGCAAAGTCCTAGTTCGCTAAAAAACAAAGGGGTTTCCAGACTCACTTACACTTTGAAAAATATTTCCAGTCGCCTCGTCTTTAAAGGACTTCAATTGAAGGTCAAAGTTTTGGGAGCCAACTCTGCAAATTTTTCAGTCATCGGACCTCAGCCCCAACTTTTAAGCCCAATGGAAAAAGGGCAAGCGATTAACTTTGTGGTTCCAGTCTTATCAAAAAATGCCAACAGCGGCGGCACTGTAGAACTTGAAGTTCGTGAAGACGGAAAGCTTGTCGTCATTCACCATGCAAAATTTTAAAAAATGAAATTGATAAAGGATATAAAAATGAAAAATAGTGAATTCCAAAACTACATTCTCGCGTTGCTTTTGTTTTTGTTTTCTGCCTGTGTTCCGGCGGAATACAAAGGAAGTTATAGAGATGGGCGTACGGGTGCAACTTTAGAACTTAAAGGTACAAGTGCGACATTTACGAGCGCTGATGGAAAATCTCGTAAAGCGAGCAAATCACCGCTGAAATTTAAGGAACTCCTGAAGGCCGAAGAAGGAATTTTTATGCGCGAAAGTCCTGTGAACAAAGAATTACTCGAAATTTTTTGGGTACGTCCAGATTCCAGAACACTAAAAGAACAGGAATCTCTCGTGTGGTTTAATGCTGAAGTCATCCATCTCAGATTGCGTAAAGATTTGCGGGATAAAGCCCAAGAACTCACTTTACTCCATAGCATGTCAGGTCAAGTCACACTTGATCGCACAACAGAACTTGTTCAAATAGGCTGGGCGCCAAGTCCTTCACTTTACACAATGAGACGAGTACAAGACTAGCTAATTAGGGCACGATCCGTCAGGTACCGAGTAACCCCGATGAAATTCGGGAAGTCGGGCGGTATTCACATTTCCACCGGGGCGATTGCTGTGAACAACTCGTCGTTCTGCAGCTTTCCAATCTTGAAAAGTTTTACAATCCCTTTTGCGAAATTCATTGCTCGCAAAAAGGAGGTCTCTAAATGTTGGAGCAAAGCGGGTAGAAGCTTTGATCTGTTTATCATAGGCTACAAGCTGTTCTTCAATATCCTCAACCACAGACATGATGCGGATAGTAGAATTCACAAACTTAGCCGTAACGTGTTTTTGCGCCAAATCAGTAGCTATTCCCATCGCAAGTGCGGCCTTTGCCAACTTACTTCCCAACCATGATCCGGCATTAGGACTAAATTCATACTTCAATTCAAACATCCATTTAAAAATCGACATCACTGCCGCATCTTGGATGCGGTTTTGAGTGAGATGAGACACGCCATTAAAATGCGATTTTTCGTCTTTAACTTTACCTATCTGACGCCATTCTCGAAGAACTTGAAAGCGACGATCTGCTTCGATGTCTCCTGGAGCGAAGACTTCTTTAGAGTCGACTCCAAGCTGCTTCATGAACTTTAATCCTTCGAACTCGGCAAAACTCGTCGAAAACTCGGGCACTTTGATTTTCCCGCGGGACGTCAAATCAAAAGCTGCCTGTATCAGCTCACTACAAAAAATCTCACTATACTCCCATGGAATCATTTTAAAGTCGTAGCGAATATTTTTCTTTTTTGCCTCGGCTTCACGAAACCATTGATAAACATAATTTCCTGCAACCGCTGCAACTTTAGGTTCTTTGTATCGCAGATGAATCAAACGAGTTTGCACAGGTTTTGCCAGCCATTCCTTGAGGGGCACAGCGTGCACGCCAGTGTTAGGTTCAGCTTCAACAACATAAAGTGCTTTCGTGCGTGGATCTTGCGCAACAATTGTTAAGTGCGAGACGTTTGTGTCGGCTTCACCGATTCGTGCAATCGTCGCCGAAATAAAAGTTTTTCCGCGTTGTAAAAAAATATCTCCAACCTGAATTTCTTTTGAGTCTGAAGCTGGAGCTTCAATGACATGGGGAAAGGGTCCGGTGAAACCATCGTCAAAACCTTCGCGATAGAGACCGTTGTCAAAGCCCCAATCCACCAGGTAATCAATGGCTACTCGAGAAACTCGAATGGCTTGCAAGAGGGAATTGGCACATTTCCGAGTGGGATTTTTAAATTCACGGAAGCGAACATGGACTTGAGTTTGAATTTGGTACAACTCTTTAATGGTACTTTCTAAATTATCTTTAAGAAATTTAACATCCGATTGATTGCGGGGAGTCACATAACTTGTATGCTTATCAATGTAATATTTTGAATACTCATCTAAAAACTGACTACAGTTTTCTTCGTTAAATATTTCAAGCTGAGCCGATTTTTCGGCAAACTCGGAAACTTTATTTACAGCTTCTTGAATGTCATCAGGAACCCTATTGGTGTCGGCCTCCTGATGATTGGTGCTACACGAAAGCAATAAAAATCCTGGAAGAAAAATTCCACTAAAAATGCCACTGAGGTATTTGATCATGGACACTATTTTAAAGAGCTTCAATGCAAAATGCCCGCAAATATTTTGACGAGCTAAAATCTTATTCTTCTGTCTATTCTTTCTGTTTATTCTTCTGTATCTTCATCTCCAGTGCTCATGTCAAGAAACACGATAATCGAAGCCGATCGACGTTGAATTTTGAGCAGATAAGAATCTTTTTTGGCTCCTAAAAGGGTCACTGCGTCCTTGACCGTTCGAACCGGTTTACGATTCACCTCAATCAAAACATCTCCTTGCTGCAACATAGCTTGAGCTGCTGGTGAATTGGGCATCACTTGAGTAATGACTGCACCACCTGTCAGCGAATTTACATCAAGTTGTCGGCGGAGTTCAGGGGTCAGTTCGGACAACATCAATCCCGTTTTGCCAGCATCCAGTTTGGATGAAGATCCCCGGGAATCAGGAGCGCCAAATTTTTTAGCGAGCTCTTCTTCCGTCTTTCTTTTTGCAATTGTCGCGGTCAATGACACAAATTTTCCTTCTCGGTAAACCTTAACGGGGGCACTTTGACCGATAGGAAGATTTCCCACTGCTACAATAAAATCTCTACCCGAAGAAATTTTCTTTCCAGCAATTTCAGTCACAACATCGTAGCTTTTTATTCCTGCTTTGTCCGCTGGTTCTCCGGGAAACACGTCTTGAATAATCACTCCATCCACTCCCTCAAGACCTAATGAATTTGCAATTTCGGGAGAGAGTTCGCCAATGGTCACACCCAGCCAACCCAAAGAGACTTCTCCTTTTTCGATAATCTGTTTGATGATATTTTTTGCAGTATTGATGGGAATTGCAAAACCAATCCCTTGTGCGCGAGCGTCGATGGCCGTATTAATACCTACAACTTCCCCATACAAATTAAAGAGGGGCCCCCCCGAGTTACCAGGATTAATAGAGGCGTCAGTTTGAATAAAATCACTTCGTGATGCTTCAAGTGCGCGGCCAAGGGCAGACACTATCCCCTTGGTCACGGAATGAGAATGTCCATAGGGATTTCCGATTGCCACAACCCATTCTCCCACTTGAGTTTTGTCACTATTTCCCAGCGGAGCGATGACAAGATCTTTTGGAGGATTTTTGAGCTTTAGAACTGCCACATCGGTACTTTCATCCACTCCTAAAACTTTGGCTTCGTGACCCTTCGATTTTTCACTTTCGTTATTAAATTTCACCATGATTGAGTCAGCATTTTTGCCTTGCATACGCACAACATGAGAATTTGTAATAATCGTGCCATCGCCGTGGATTACGAAACCCGATCCCATGGATTGCGCCTCTCTGGGGGGGGACTGATATTGGTCAAAAGGATTTCCAAAAAAGTATTTAAAAATATCGTCGGGATTCATTTGCCCCTGTCCGCGCGAAAATCTTGAGGATCCGCCTCCGACTTTTGTTTTTGTATAGATGTTGACTACGCTCGGGCTTAATTTTTTGGCCAAATCGACAAATGCGCGATTTAAACTTGCGACATCCACTGATGATCCCGAACTCGCTTTCTCGGATTCGTTTTTTTCGGTCCATACTTGTCCCGAGCCCGACTTTTGAGCGAAAGCTGCTTCACTCCATTCGACTTTAATTTTTAAAGTCAGCGCTAAAAAAACAAGAATTCCGCCAAACACAAAACGTAGAGAATTTGATTTTTTGAATTTTTGAAACATGATCAATTCCTTTCCTTTAACTAGGGATCCGAGCAAAATGTAATCTCAAGTCTGTGAGCGCCTGATCTAGCAAGATTTTTTCATCGGCACTGAGGTTGCCCTTCGTTTTTTCTTGTAGCATCGTCAACAAATCGATGTGACTTCTCGCGTGATCTCGATTGACTCGCTTTTGTTTTGTTTGAGGATCTTCAATCAATCCGAGTTCGATCAGAGCCGCAGAGGTAAGGCCCATAATGAATGTTGAAAACGCGACGGGTAATTTTGAATTTTCCATATTTTCCTTCTAGACAATTCTTAACAGATTCAAAAGATTTCCTGCGAGCAATTGCGTGAAATTTCTATGAAAAACAATTCATGATCGCAAAAAGGCAATCTACGCGGGCATTTGGAACTAGATTTCGAGAAATTCGCCCTACTCTAAAAGCATGTCTCGCTGTGTCAACGCCTTTACGAGTGGATGTAAGTTCCTCCGCGGAATTTGGATCCAAACCCCAAAACTCCAAGAGCGCCAAATTTTTGGCTCATAATAACGTTGATAATTTAATACTCCACTTAAGGGGTCCGATTGATCTTTGATACCAAACCAAAAATTTTGGAAACTTTTCAACGTGCGAAAAGTCCAAAAACTTAAATGAGGAAGATCTACGCACCCCAAAATAACAAATACTTTGTGAAATATACGGCTGAGAATTTCGAAAGGCGCCATCAGACTCATCCAAAGCACGATTTGCATAGTTCGCACTCTACGTTCCATCCGATTTTGCACTAAAATCATCTTCCAGAGAGATACAAAATCTTGACAGCGATTTTTACTCGTTTCCTGCAGCCAAAGATCCGACACAATGACAATTTGTTCTGAACGCCTGCTCACACTTCGCTCAAACCAAAACATCAAAGCTTCACTCCCGCGATAATAGTAAAAAATAGGGCGTGGCCCCGGCAAAGTGAGCATTGATTCGAAATAACTTTGGGCGAGATCCGCATTCTGATTCAAGCGCAAATCGAGAGGCTTGAGATCATACTTCCACACAAGTGTTTGCCAAAATAGAATTGGCAATATGACGGGACAAATAAAAAAAAGTACAACTATAAGAACAAGTGACAGTTCAACGCCATACAAAAAAAATCCAAGTAGAAAAGTCAAAGCCCCCCAAAGCAATGCGAATCCCAAAGTTCGCAGAGTTTGCATCCATGCAAAAGATGACCTGTCTGAGAAAGCTACAGTAGGAAAGTGAAGAGAGTCTTTGTTTTTTGACATAAAGATTTTTTCATTCCCCATTCTATCTTAAAATCATCAAAGTAGGGAGTTCTCCCTTTCGCTATAAGAAGAAGACCTTTAAAATCGAAAACTATGAATCCAGAAATCGCACAACTCACCGAACTCGTCCGTCAAGAAGGGGCATTTGTTAATAAAGTCCAAGAGGAAGTCGCAAAAGTTATAGTCGGGCAAAAGTCTATGATCGAGCGAATCTTAATGGGCCTCCTAACTGGAGGACACGTCCTTCTTGAAGGATTGCCGGGCCTGGCCAAAACACTCAGTGTAAAAAGTGTCGCCGATGCCCTGTCAGTACAATTCAATCGTGTGCAATTTACACCAGACCTGCTTCCTTCCGATTTGACCGGAACAATGATTTACAACCAAAAGACAGGCGAATTCACTGCAAAAAAAGGCCCGGTGTTTACAAACATTCTCTTGGCAGACGAGATCAATCGAGCTCCGGCAAAAGTGCAGGCCGCTTTGCTTGAATCCATGGGAGAAAAGCAAGTCACAATTGGAGACACAACATACAAACTCCCCGATCCATTTTTAGTTTTAGCTACGCAAAATCCTATCGAGCAAGAAGGAACTTATCCCTTGCCCGAAGCTCAAATGGATCGATTCATGTTTAAAGTTTTGGTTGGCTATCCCAATCGCTTTGAGGAAATGAAAATTTTAGAGCGCCAAAGTGGGAACGAAAAAGCAAACATTGGCCCCATGGCGACTGCACAACAATTGATAAAAGCTCGCGCCTTGTGCAATGCTATTTTTATTGATCAAAAAGTTAAAGAATATATTTTGGACATAGTCTTTGCCACTCGTGAACCAAAAGCTCGAAAAGAACTTCGTGACTTAGAACCTATGATCGCGATCGGAGCATCGCCTCGCGCCACAATTTCTCTCGCAAAGGCTGCAAAGGCCAAAGCATTTATTGAAGGTCGTGGATTTGTTACACCTGACGATGTGAAAGCTGTAGCGATGGACATTTTACGCCATCGCCTATCATTGTCATTCGAAGCCGAGGCAGAAAATATTAGCGCCCCCACTGTGATCAAAAAAGTGTTGTCTGCTGTGCCGACTCCCTGATTGGAGAATTGAGAATCATGTTAGCCGAAGAGTTCCTCAAAAAAGTTCGGGCCATTGAAATGGCGGCTCGAAAGCTGATGAAAGAAGGAATGACCGGTGCTTACATGTCTGCTTTTCGCGGTAGCGGAATGCAATTCAAAGAATTTCGCAATTATGTTTATGGCGACGATGTCAGACATATTTCATGGAACGTTTCGGCCCGCACACAGGATCCCGTCATAAAAACATTTGACGAGGAAAGAGAGCGAACTCTTTTTTTGATTGTTGATGTTTCAGCGAGCTTGCGCCGAGGACCTTGGGCCGAACGTAAAAGTGAATTGTTGGCCGAAGTCGCCGCCACGCTTGCAGTCTCGGCCTCGGTGGCAAACGACAAATTGGGACTTCTTCTTTTTTCCGACAAAGTCGAAGCCATCATCCCTCCCGCAAAAGGCCGAACTCATTTGTTGAGAGTCATTCGTGATGTTTTGGCCTTCGAGCCCTCTGGAAAAAAAACCTCACCGGATCTAGCTTTGAGGCAAATTGATCGCGTCCTCAAAAAACAAAGCATCGTCTTTTTTCTTTCTGACATGGAAATTCTGCCGGAAGAAAATGTTTTAAGACAAACAGTCATGCGCCACGAACTCATAGCGGTCCACGTAGAAAATCCCCAAGAATGGGAATTGCCTGCCAATGCTGGCTTTATTGAAATTCAAACTGCCGAGCTAGGTCGTCCCGTGACTCTGGATGCGTCGAGTTCGAGTTTTCGAAAGTATCTTAGAACTTTTGGAGCATCTAAAAATTCTCAGGTCGAAGCACTTTTCAAAAAATGCGGCGTGGACCTGATGCAAATTTCCACAGATCAAGATTACGTGCCAGTGCTCCGAAACTATTTCGCAAGACGCGGAAGACATTTTGGGGCCGCATCGAGGCGCAAATGACTATAAAAGTCACACCAGGTTCAATGGTCGAACTTGAATGTCCTGAATCATCTCTTCCTCTTGTAAAAGTTGGCGAATCCTATCCGCTAGAAGCCAAAGAAAAGCAATACAGTATTATCTTCATCAAGGATCGACTCGTCGGGATTGGCCCTCAGTCGGCGGGAGACTATGAAATTCGTATCAAATGTTCCAATGGAACAGAACAAAGCCAGAGCATTTCACTAGTAGCACTCAATCAAAATGAATTGCCGGAAAAAGAACCCCCCGTGAATCCCTTTGGATTAGCTTTCCCGATGTGGTTTTGGATTGCAATTCTTCTTGCGATTCTTTTCATTGCCGGCGGCGTATGGGCGGTCCTTCGAAAAATTTCTAAAAAACAAGCGCAGCCTAAAAAAGAAACAGAAGATGCCGAAGCTACTGGACAGGAACTTTTGGAAAATTATTTTCGAGTTATGGAGCGAGGGAAGTGGACCTCTAAGGAGGATCCCCAAGCGATTAGCGAACTTTACAGCAAGGGACAGGAATATCTGAGAGCTTTCCTAGAGTATCGTTTGCGCTTTAAGGCTTCATGGGCGACAAGCCACGAATTTCTAGGGGCACTAAAATCTGCGGTGCTAAGCTTTCCCAGTTTGCATGAGATATCTTTTCAGGTTGAGGGTCTGCTAAATCAAGCGGATCTTGTTCGTTTTTCCAAAGATACACCGCCGGCCGAAGCTCGCGAAAATTTTATTAAAAATCTTTATAAAATTCACAAAAGCGTGCTCAGCAATACCCCAAATGCAGAAGCGGCGATGAGTGCTCCCAAAGGAGCCCGAAAGAAATGACTTTTGCTTATCCTGCATTTTTCTTTCTTTTTATTCCTCTATTCCTCGTTGCGCTTTATTCTTGGAGTTTTGGTATTCGCTTTCGTGGAAGAATTTTTTTTCCAACCGGTGGCTGGATTGATCAACGACCGCGCTTTAAAGTTCCATCACCATTTCGAGTGCATTTTTTTCTACGTCTTCTAGCACTCAGTTTTATGATAATCGCATTAGCCCGCCCTCAACACGTTCGTACCTCACAGAGAAAAATCATCGAGGCCGTGGATATCATCATCAGTTTTGACTTATCAAAATCTATGGAAGCCTTAGATTTTAAGCCGAATCGTCGAGTTGTGGCGGTAAACACCGTAAATAATTTTATCGCCTCCCGCACCGATGATCGAATTGGACTCGTGCTTTTTGCGGGAGAGGCATATCTTGCCGTACCTCTCACGACTGACCACCAGGTATTGCAAGAAGGCGTCATCAATTCTAACTACAATTTACTTCAAGATGGCACGGCGATTGGACAGTCTCTCGCTGTGGCAGTTCATCACCTTGCTAAGTCAAAAGCAAAAAGTCGGATCATTATTCTGGTGACAGATGGCGACAACAATATGGGTTCTGTTGACCCCATTACCGCTGCCGAACTTGCAAAGGGATATGGAATCAAAATTTACACCATTGGTATGGGAAAAAAGGGGCGAGTACCCTTTCCCGTTAAAACCGTAGATGCGTTTGGGCGCGAAATCGAGGTCTATCAATATCTCACAGACGCTGCCAATGACGAGCTCCTCGCAGAGATTTCCAATCGCACGGGGGGAAAATCATTCAAGGCAGGCGACCAATCCCTTATGGCAGAAATATTTTCAACCATTGATAAACTTGAAAAAACAAAAGTCGAAGCTAATACGATCACATTCCACACCGAGCTCGCATGGCCATTTCTTCTCGTTGCATTGGCCACGATTTTGTTGGAAGGAATTGCTCTTAACACCCGCTGGAGGAAAATTCCCTAATGGAAAATTTTGGAATCTTTTTCTCGCAAGATGAAAACTGGCCAGTTTTGCTTTCACTCCCGGTTTTGATTTTTCTTTACTGGAAAACTCGCCGACATCGCATTCAAATCATGCGCGATATTCAAAAAAAGCAGGTTTCAAATCTCTTAAGTGAATCTTCTATGATGGCCCCAAAACTTCGTCCCTTTAAAATCGTGCTCTATTTGCTGGGAACACTTTTTTTATGTTTGGCCTACCTCGGACCTCAATGGGGGCAAAAAGAAAAAACTTTTAAGGCAGAAGGGCTGGATGTGTGTTTTGCATTGGATCTGTCGCGAAGTATGTTGGCGGAAGATGTTAGCCCCTCACGATTAGAACAAGCTAAGAATCAGCTAAGTATTTTTTTGCCGAACCTCGGGGGAGATCGTGCCGCTATCGTGGGTTTTGCTGGAACCGGATTTGTTGCTGCCCCTCTGAGTGCTGATCACAATGCCCTTTCGGGCTTCTTAGATCCTTTAGATCCCAGCTTTATATCAAATCAATCGACTCGTCTGGGTGCTGGAGTATCGGCCTGCCTTTCTGCTTTGGGGCTCGAGGGAATAAAAAATCGCGAGGAAATCGCCGGGACATCGGCAAAACTTATTGTTCTGATTTCAGATGGTGAAGATCAGTTTGAAGACTACAATTCTTCTATTCAAACTTGCGAAAAACTCGGAATACCTATTTTCACCATGGCAGCAGGGACCGTTAAGGGAGGAAAAATTCCCGTTCGTGACAACCGAGGAGAAATTAAGTCTTACGTGATGGATCAAAAAGAAGCGGTTGTAACGCAGTTGAAGGACAAAGCCCTCAAAGAAATTTCACAAAAAACTGGGGCCAAAACTTTTTACCTTTCTTCAGGAACTACCGCGTGGAAACAGTTTAGCGAAGCCACCGAAAACTACAAACGAGATTCCATTGATGCGGGAACTAAACTTGATCGCGAAGAACGCTTTCAATGGCCACTTCTCATAGCTTTTGTGCTTTTATTGATAGATTTCTTTCTTCCTGAGTCCAAAATCCATTTCCCTCTTTTGCGTAGAATTTTTAGGAAAAAATCCACCCAATCAATTGGAATAATTTTAATATGTGTGTTCACTGGGCATTCCACTTTTGCTCAAGACAAAAAAGTGAAAGAAAAAATGTTGGCTGATCCCGAAATTGTTCTGGATAATAACCGAGCATTATCCAAACTTCATAAAAATGATTTGCAGGGTTCACTCAAAGACCTTGAAAAGGGATTAGAAAAAAATGCAGGCCATCCCATTTTGCGTTTCAATTATGCAACCACAAAAATGTATAGCGCTTTAAACAAAGATGGAAGTGTAAATCCCAAAGTCATGGATGAGACTATAAAAGAACTCGAAGCCCTAAAGAGAGACACTGAAAATGCCAAAAGTCCTGAGTTGCAAGATCTCAGCAAAGCCATTCATTATCAACTGGGCCATGCTTATGAGCTTATAAAAGATTTGGATAAAGCTCTGGATTCCTACTATAGAACTTTTAACACGGGTCGGGTAAACGCTGATGGTCTGGACACCAAAGCCAAAAACAATATCAGTCGTCTGATCACTCAAAAACAGAGCGCTGGAGGTGGTGGTGGCGGAGGATCTGACGATAGCCAACAAAAAAGCGAAGGGGGCGAAGGCGATCAAAAAAATTCCAACGCTGACAACGGAAAAGAACCTGATAAAAGTCCCAAGCAAGATGGTTCGGACCACACAGATAAAAAAGTCCAACCCAAATACAGCGGTACAGACATTGGAGAAGGCGAAGCGCGACAAATTCTTGAATCTGTAAAAGGGGAAGAACGCGAAGTTCAAAAGCGAAAAGCAAAAGGAGAAGCCAAAGCTCGCGCAAGCAAAGATGCCAAAGAACAAGGCTTTTCGAACTCTGAGGGAAGCCAGTGGTGATAAGAATGAAAAGCGTTGTCGGAAGATTACTCGTTTTGATTGTGCTCTTTCAATGCACATGGGCTTTCTCGAAACCTAACATTCAACTTTCCACTGATCCTGGCCGGAGCATGAATGGCGAGAATGTGATGTTTAAAATTCGAGTGTCAAATGACACTGCGGACGAAGTCGAATCCCCACGAATGCCTGTCTTAGCAGACTGGGAAATTGAGAACTCCTTTAATTCCATGGGTCGACAAATGAGAATGAGCAACGGAAACATTAGCTACATTGTAACGACGGAGTTTACCTATATCTTGCGCCCGCTTCGTGCTGGCCTTTTGAAAATACCTTCCCTCATTTTTAAAATTGGCGAGCACAGTTACAAAACTGCCGAAGTTACCGTTCAAGTAGATCGTCTTTCTGGTGGAAATCGCTCAAGACAAAACCCCCTTCCTTTTTCCAACAATCCACTAGATCCTGCACCCAGCAATCCCTTTGCAGCACCTCCTTCACTTAACTACGATTTTGAAATCCCTGATCGAGAAAGTTTTTTTGTAAGAGCTGAATCCTCTAAAAGAAGCGTGTATCAAGGTGAGCTAATCACATTGGCTTATTCCATTTATCAACGTCGACTCATGTCGCTGGGAGAACCTGGAATTTCAAAATTTCCGGACTTCAAAGGTTTTTTAAAAGAAGAACTTGAAATTCGCAAAGACTTCACCCCTGTTCCAGTCCAAATTCAAGGCGAAGCCATGTACCGAGCCGAGCTTATTCGTTTTGCTATTTTTCCATTGAGATCCGGAAGGCTTCGCGTAGAGCCGCTAAAATTTAAAGCTGTTGTGATGCCATCTGCTGCCGATATCATGAATTCACTCATGAATGGACAAGCACCAAGTTCTGAGGGGATACCAATGGACAAATCCTCTCAAGAGCTCATCATAGATGCTAAACCCTTACCTCCTTTAGCACCCAACACACCATTCACAGGGGGCGTGGGGCAGTTTTCCGTCGAAATCAAATCCCCGGCAAGTAATCAGCTACAAATAGACCAGCCTTTCAGTGTTAAAGTTACAATAACCGGAAAAGGAAATGTAAAATCTATCGAAGAACCACGATTTCAAATTCCTAAAGAAATAGAAGCCTCAAACGTACGCACCGACTACGAATTTCGAAACGATGCAACAGGCTTTAAAAGTTTTGACTACCTATTCATCCCTCGAAGTCCAGGGAAAATAAAAATTGAAGGATTAGAATGGGTTTATTTTGATCCAGCGAAGGAAAAGTATGAAAGCTTCAAGGGTCAACCATTAGAATTTGAAGTGACAGGTGGCCCCCCAGCACCCCCAAAAGATCCCAATCTTCCTCCCGTCAAAGTCTGGACCACTTGGAAGAATGGAACCCAAAACTTTGTAAGTTGGCGCAAAATCCATTCGCCATCTTTTGTAGGTCACATCGCTTTTTGGGCCGCGCAAGGATTTTTGTATGCATTCTTTGCATTGGTGTTTTGGCGTCAGCGCACTCAGTTAAGTCAGGCAGCCTACTTTCAAAAAATGCCATGGGAAAAAACAGCCCAAATTATCGCTTCACGTAGCGAATGGGACAATCAAGAGTTGGCGTTGCTTATTGATCTTTGGATGAGAGAGCGACTTCATGGACTTCTAAAAAATCCAGATTCCGAACTCCACACGGAATCCCCCCGAGATGAATTCATCGGACAATTGCGTAACGAGCTTTTAGTCGAATATCACAATCTTATTGAGCCTCTGAAAGATTATTGGTTAGATCTTGATATTATGCGATTCAGTGGAGCTCGCAGCACTAGCGCAAAAGGAAGAGATTTTTTTTCTAAAGCCGTTAATGTGCTGAACGAGATTTCAAATGCTTTAGAAAGTTCTCTTTCACTGAAAAAGGCCCAACCAAAAAATACCCGAGATCGCCTTAAATTTTAACTGTGAGCCGCGAAGTGGGTATGAAGAAGGCAAAACTGAGCGCGCGCGACAGTGTTTTTGCTTGGATATTGATTTGATTTTTATGGCATCTCGTGGATTCTAGGATCTTTTATGCATAGGCGTAGG
>Ga0247843_1002883_pt1 | contig 29749 bp, 28 predicted proteins | sample LaCruzMarch2017__FD_192420 | JGI IMG/M metagenome (GOLD analysis project Ga0247843, IMG submission 192420) | Freshwater microbial communities from meromictic Lake La Cruz, Castile-La Mancha, Spain - LaCruzMarch2017_8m | ecosystem: Environmental > Aquatic > Freshwater > Lake | place: Spain... | reverse complement strand
CTTTGAAAAGCTGATGTCGACTAAGGGCGACATGGCACTGCAGTATGGAGGTGGCCAGGGTGATATCACACTGCGTGGACAAATCCACGACATCATGGCGCTTGAAGGAATTAACTCAAGCGTTGAAGATCTTGTAATTACAACCGGTTCGCAGCACGGACTTGAATTACTAGCGGGATTGTTTTTGGACGAAGGCGATGTTGTTATCGCTGAAGGACCTTCTTATGTTGGTGCCCTTGGAATCTTCCGTCACTACCTATCTGAAGTTGAGCACGTGTATACCGACAACGACGGAATGTCACCAGAAGCTCTCGAGCAAGCAATTGCGAAGCTTAAAAAAGCAAACAAAAAAATCAAGCTTTTGTATCTGGTTCCAAACTTTGCTAATCCTTCCGGTGTAACCCTCTCTGCCAAACGCCGGCCAGAACTTCTTGCCATTGCTAAACGCAACAACATTTTGGTTGTTGAGGATAACCCTTACGGACTTTTGTATTTCGACAAGAAGCCGCCAAAGGCGCTTCGCTCAATGGATGACAACGTCATCTACCTGGGATCTTTTTCCAAAATCTTGGTTCCGGGTTTCCGGGTTGGATATGTTCTAGCTCCTCCCCCGATTAGAGAAAAACTTGTGCTGGCCCAAGAATCGGCGATTTTGTGTCCGAGTGCTTTTTCTCAGATGCTGATCTCCGAGTATCTGGCAACTGCCGATTGGCAAAAGCAGGTCGATACTTTCCGTGGTGTCTATAGAGAACGTAAGGACGCAGCTCTGAAAGCTATGAAGGAATACCTTCCAACGCTCAAAACAACAAAGCCCGACGGTGGTTTTTATCTTTGGGTTGATCTGCCAGAAGGCATGGATTCCAAGGCGATGCTTCCGCTGGCAGTCAAAGAGCTGGTTGCCTATACGCCAGGAACTGCGTTTTATGGAGACGGCCAGGGAAAGAACAAACTTCGTATCTGCTATTCCTTCCCAACACCAGAACGCATAGATTTAGGCATCAAGCGCTTAAGTAACGTGATCAACTTGCAGCTCGATCTTCAACAAACCTTCGGGAAGGGCTAAGCCATGACTCCAGCGAGCAAACCAGCCGGCAAGTTAAAAATTGTTGTTTTGGCTGGTGGAATATCCCACGAGCGCGACATCTCATTGAAATCCGGTCGCCGAGTTGCCGATGCGTTGGCCGAAAAAGGTGCTCAGGTAATCATGCGCGAGCCTGATCAGGATCTTCTAGAAAGCCTCAAAAAAGACAAGCCCGATGTTATTTGGCCAGTGCTTCACGGCGCCAGCGGTGAAGACGGCGCCCTGCGAGAGATTCTGTCTTTGACCGGAATCCCCTTTGTTGGAGCTACCGGCGCATCAGCCAAGCTGGCCTGGGATAAATCAGTTGCCAAGATTTTGGCATCCAGGGCTGGGATTCAAACCCCGAGTTCAATTACCCTGCCACGTGAAACCTTCAGGGAGCTTGACGCTGACTCAGTTCTAAAACTTGTGACAAAATCGATGGTTTTGCCGGTTGTTGTAAAGCCAGCCCGTTCAGGATCTGCCCAAGGTGTCACTATTGTCAAGAAGCAAGAACAGCTGAACCAGGCCATGATCGATGCCTATGTTTACTGTGATGTGGCAATCATCGAAGATTTTGTTGAAGGGACCGAACTGGCGGTTGGCGTTATCGATACAGGGACTGGGCCTGTAGCTTTACCGGCGGTTGAAATTCAGCCTCGCTCCGGACACTTCGGTTTCGAAGAGCGATACATCGCCGGCGAGACTGACTACTTTGTTCCAGCCAGACTTAGCAAATCAATTGCCACTAAAGCAGCCAAGATGGCTATTGAGGCCCACCGGGCTCTGGGGCTTAGGCATTTATGCCGAGTGGATATGATCGTTGACGCCAAAGGCGTCCCGTGGTTTTTAGAGGCGAATGTTTTGCCAGGACTTACAGAAACGTCTTTGTTGCCGCAGGCGATTATCGCTTCAGGTTCAACCCTTGGCGATGTTTACTATGCGCTAGCGCAAGCAGCTGCCAAGGGTCACGGCTAGTTCTTTTTCTTGTAGCCGATCTGATCCAAGATTCGGTTTAGATCTGCAACTGTTGCAAAATCAATCATGAGCTGGCCCTTCTTGCGGCCCAAAACAATCTTGACTTTGGTATCCAACTGATCGCCCAAACCATCGGCAATTTCTTTCAGAAGATCCTGCTTAGTTCCCTGTTTGATGGTTGGCTTTTTTGGCTCTGGCTTATCGAAGCCAACTAGCTCTTCAAGGGAACGAACCGACAAACCTTCGTTGATGGTTTTGGTTGCAAAGTATTCCATTCGGGATGCATCGGTTGCACCAAGGATTGCACGAGCGTGACCGGCTGATAAAACACCGGCTGCAACTTGACGCTGCACGCTGGCAGGAAGTTTTAGAAGTCGAAGGGTGTTTGTGATTTGCGGACGAGATCTTCCAATGCGGTCAGCAAGCTGTTCTTGAGTAATTCCGAAATCTTCCAGCAGCTGCGAATAAGCGCTGGCTTCTTCGAGTGGATTCAAATCACTGCGGTGCAAGTTTTCTAGCAGCGCATCGCGCAACATGTTTTGATCTTCTGTTTCACGTATAACCGCAGGAATCTTTGTTAGCCCTGCTTCCTTGGATGCGCGCAGTCTGCGCTCGCCCATGATCAATTCATACTTGCCTTCAGATTTTTCGCGAACAACAATCGGTTGCAAAACTCCAAGCTCACGAATCGAGTGAACAAGTTCTTTAAATGCTTCTGGTTCGAAAACACTTCTTGGTTGTTTTGCGTTTGGTGCAATTGCGTTTACATCAAGGTGACCAAAGCGTGCGCCTGGAACTGTTGCAAGAGCTGGTCCCTTGGTTCCACCGGCAGGAAAGAAAACATCAACTGGTCGCTCGCTGTTTTTTTCAGAGGTTGGAATTAGTGAGCCGATACCTCGACCGAGTCCGCCTTTTTTCTCAGCCACGTTTTGCTCCTCTGCTTGCTAGTTCGATTGCTGCTTCCATATATGCGATTGCGCCTGGCGATGAGTGATCGTAAGAAATTACGGTCTTGCCGTAGCTAGGTGCTTCAGATACGCGAACCGATCTTGGAATGATGGTTGACAACACCTGGGTTGGAAAATGTGTCTTCACTTCTTCGGCAACCTGGGATGCCAGCTTGGTTCTGGAGTCATACATCGTCAACAAAATCGTTGATAGCTCAAGTTCTGGATTCAAGTGTTTTCTAATCATTTCGATCGAACGGGTTAGTTGTGAAAGACCCTCAAGGGCGTAGTACTCACACTGAATCGGAATCAATACTTCTTTAGCTGCAACGAATGCGTTCACGGTCAGCAGCCCCAAGCTTGGTGGGCAGTCAATCAAGACATAGTCCGGCGGGTTCATTGTGGTTTGTAAATAAGTTTCGATTGCGGTGCGAAGTCTTTGTTCGCGAGCCACAAGAGATACAAGTTCAATCTCGGCACCTGCCAAGTGAATGGTTGCTGGTACGCAGGTTAGTCCGGGTCGCTCAGGAGAAATCTGAACAACCTGTTCCATCGGGACATCATCAATCAGTACTTCATAGATGCTTTTGATATCGGCGTGGTGATCAATGCCCAAAGCGGTTGATGCATTGCCTTGGGGATCAAGGTCAATTACTAAAACTTGTAGTCCCTTGGAGGCCAAGGCTGAGGCTAGATTGACGGTAGTTGTGGTCTTTCCGACGCCACCTTTTTGGTTGGAAATTGTAATTATGCGGGTAACCGAAGGTTTTGCTACAGTTTGTGCCCCAACATTGACCAAACGACGGGAGTTTTCCACAAGCTCACGAGCAAGTGGTGTGTCTGTGAAATCGGCTAGATCTCCAGCTAAATCATCAGGATGTTTCACGTGAAACCTCCTTTATGTCGAGGTTATCCACAAGCCAACCGGTCGGTTGTGGAGAACTTTCGTCCCGTCCGTTTGGATAACCCAAGCCTGCAACAACGCTCGGCTTGGTGACCGAGGTTGATTCTGCTGGCTGCTCTGACATCTATTTCTCCTGTGAAGAATCTAGTCTAGTTTCAACCACCGATGTGGGCTCAGCCAAAAACTTTTCCCCACAAACCACGATCTCGAAACTTTCAATCTTTAGCTTTTTTTGAAGCTTCTTGGCATCCAGGATTTCCTCCGGAGCCTTGGATCCTTTCAGGGCAATAACCCTGCCTCCTGGCTTCAAAAGTGGAACGCAAAGGCGAAGTAATTTATCTAGTGCTGCCACGGCCCTGGCCGTGACCACTTCAAACTGCCCGCCCTCAACTTCTTCAGCCCTAGCCTTGACCACTTCGACGTTTTGTAAATCCAACTCGTCAACTACTTCTTGAAGCCAGCTGGCCCTTCGGTCCATCGGTTCAATAAGGACAAAATCCGTCTCTGGAGCAGCAATTGCCATTGGTATTCCAGGTAAGCCTGCTCCGGAGCCCACATCGGCCACCAGCTCCCCTGGTTTTACCAGTTCAGCCACTACGGCTGAATTCAATATGTGCCTGGACCAGATCTTGTCTAATTCCCTTGGGCCTAAAAGACCTAGTTCATCGCTATCGTTTGCCAGTTTTTGGGCATATTGCCTGGCTAGCCCAATTTGGGAACCGAAGATCCCCTCGGCTGTGTCTGGCTCAGCCTCGAAATGTTTCACGTGAAACTATTCAGGTTTTGAGATGACGATGTGGCGGTCGCGGCCTTCGCCCTCAGATTCTGAGTGCAGTCCGGCATCGCCGATCAGGTCGTGAGCAAGCTTTCGCTCATAGGAGCTCATTGGCTTTAGGTGCTGTGGCTCGCCGGTGTCCTTGACCTTTTCGATGAACTTGGAAACAGCCTTGGTCAGCTGGTCGATCTTGGCCTGGCGGGAGCCTCCAACGTCCAGAATCAGCCTGGAGTAGCTCGAGGTCTTGACCTGAACAGCTAGGCGGGTCAGCTCCTGAAGGGCTTCTACGGTGTCCGGGTGGGAGATCAGGTCCAAGTTGGAGTCTTTGCCTGCGGTCACGGCCAGGTAGGCACGTCCCTCGCGGACGTCGATGTCAATATCGCCGTCCAAATCAGTTATGTCAAGTAATTCCTCTAGGTAGTCAGCGGCTACATCGCCCTCTTCTTCTAGCTGCTTGACGGTGCGGTCTTTGCTCTCATCTAATTCGGCCATTTGTGGCTACCTACTTCTTCTTTTTCTTGTCGTCTTTTTTAGCGCGGTTTTTGCCCTTTGGCTGCTCGCGCTGGGTCTTTTCTTCCAAATCAGCGGTTGCCTTGGCAGCTGCCTCGGCATCAAGCTTCTCCTGAAGCTCCTTCGGGAGCTTGCCCTTTTTGGCCAGACGGTCAATTCGTGCCTGGTAGGCAGGGGAGCCATCGGTTGGCATGTTGCGGATAACGATGAACTGCTGGCCCATGGTCCAGAAGTTCGAGGTTAGCCAGTAGGTGATAACGGCGATTGGGAAGGCAACACCGGAAATCACAAAGATAAGCGGGAATATGTAAAGCAAGATCTTCTGGGTCTGCATGTATTGGCTGTTCTGAACAGCTGGGTTCTGGTTCTTGGCGATGATCTGCTTCTGGGTGATGAACTGCGAAGCGGACATCAAAACCACCATGATTCCAGCCAGAATCTGGACCTGGATGGTGGTTGCGGTTAGGAAGGTCTCTGAGAGCTTGGCCCCCAGGAAGGTGGCGTCTGAGAACTGAATGGCCAGCTCTGAATTCATCGGTCCAACACCAGACTTTTTGGCCTGGGCGTCGTTCAGGGTGAAGAAAAGGCCCATAAAGATAGGGATCTGGACCAGGAGTGGCAGGCAGGAAGATAGTGGGTTCGAGCCGGTTCGCTTGTAAAGGTCCATCTGCTCTTTGGCAAATTTCTCTCTGGACTCGCGGTCGTTTTTGCCCTTGTATTTCTTCTGAAGTTTTTGTAGTTCTGGCTGGACCAGCATCATGTTGCGCTGGGACTTGATTTGCTTGACAAACAGCGGGATTAGGGCCGATCGAACTACCAGAGTCAGGCCGACGATGGAAAGCACCCAGCTAAGACCAGAGTCAGGGGAGAGGCCAAAGAAGCCGAAAAGGGAGTGGAAACCCACCAAAATCAGCTCAATTACCCACTTGATGGGGAACAGAAAGTCCATTTCTTACCTTTCCTGGGGCTTTGTTGAAACAAAGCCGTTTTCTAAAACTACAAATCTCTGGCCGGAATCCTTGACCTGGTCAATTCCTCCTTGTGACCAAGGGTTGCACCGGAAGATTCGAAGAATCGTCCAGAAACTACCCGCGATCACGCCTCGCTGCTGGATCTGGCCTAAGCCATAAGCCGAGCAGCTCGGGTAATACCGGCACACATCCCCATAAAGAGGGGATATGAGCTTTCTATATCCCTTTAGAAACAAAATGACTAGGTTCCGAGGAACTAGCCAAATCGTCCACAAAGTCTTCATTTGAGACCTAAAACCCGATCGAAATCGGATTCGAGGGCCGAAAACTCAAGTTCTGAGCTTCCCGGAAGGGGTCTGATCACTAGCTGGGAACCGGCTGGAAACTGGTTAATCTTGTTCCGGGCTATGCTTCGAAGCCTTCTTTTTAGTTGGTTTCGCTTGACGGCCCCGCCGCAAGCTTTCGATACTACGAATCCAAACCTGGTGGGGTTTTCGGTTTCGAGTAGCTGGTAGCCGACCAGATGCTTAGTTGAGAGTTTTTTTCCCTGTCGCATTACTTTCCGGAAATCGTCCCCTCGAACCAGTCGGTTTGCTCTAGTGAGCATGGGGAGCGTTTAGGCCGAAAGTTCTTTGCGGCCCTTGCGGCGACGGGCGGCCAAAATTGCGCGACCGGCGCGAGTTGCCATGCGAAGGCGGAAGCCGTGAGTCTTTGAACGACGACGGTTATTCGGTTGGAAAGTGCGCTTGCTCATGTGTTTACACTCCGAAAATCATTGAGGAATCGGGTCAGTCGGCTAGTGGCCTTGTGTTTACTGGGCAGTTGATTCCAACTTCTGCTCAACTAGCTAAATCTAGGGCCTTTGGGGGTGTTTGGTCAAGTCGAAAAGAATCTAATTTGAATCAAAAGATTTTAGATATTTGTCCACAACTTAATTTGCATATTCCACAGTTACTCAGTTGAATAACGGTTGAGGTTTCCGGCTTTTCCACAGCTTGCTAACTTGGGGGGAGGGTGTGGAAAACTAATCTTTTACCCCAGAGGAAAATCCATGAACGAGCTCGATGAGATCACCCAGCAGTGGGGTGCGGTCATCGATCGTCTTGCCGAAAAGGGAACCCTGAGCCCCCAGTTAATGGGCTTTTTGACCTTGGTTGAGCCCAAAGGTGTCCTAGCTGACACCCTTTACCTTGAGGTCCCGAATGACCTAACCAGAGGAATGTTGGAGCAGCGAGTTCGCGGCGACATCCTCGAAGTTTTGCAGGAAAACGCCCTCATGGGAGGGCCTACAAACTTTGCCGTAGTGGTCAACCCCGATATCGAGGCAGATGCATCGATCACAGAAACCCCCGAAAACGTCTATCCGATCGGGTCGGCCCCTTCCCTTCAGGGCGAGGAATACCCTCGGAAAACCGGTGCGGTTGGGGTCTTGTTTGATACCCGATTGAACCCGAAATACAACTTCGATAACTTCGTGACCGGAGGGTCCAACCGATTTGCCCACGCGGCTGCTTTCGCAGTTTCCGAAACCCCGGCTAAGGCCTATAACCCGCTGTTTATCTATGGTGGTTCGGGGCTTGGCAAAACCCACCTTTTGCACGCCATTGGCCACTATGCCCTGAATCTTTACCCCAAGATCAAGGTTCGCTATGTTTCCTCGGAAGAGTTCACCAACGACTTTATTAATGCCATTCAGAACAACCGAACCTCGTTCTTCCAGGCCGAATATCGGGATATTGACGTCCTTCTGATTGACGATATCCAGTTCCTGCAGGGTAAAGACCAGACCCAAGAGGCCTTTTTCCACACCTTTAACACCCTGCACGATCACAACAAGCAGGTTGTTATTACTTCTGATTTGCCACCTAAAGAGCTAACCGGCTTCGAGGAGCGGATGCTTTCCCGCTTCGAGTGGGGTCTGATCACAGACATTCAGGCCCCTGAGCTTGAGACCCGTATCGCCATTTTGAGGAAAAAGGCCGAAAACGAGAAAATCAAGGTTCCGGACGAAATCCTTGAATATATGGCCGCCCGCGTGGCCTCAAACATCCGCGAGCTCGAAGGAACCCTGATTCGAGTCACCGCTTTCGCCGCCCTAAACCGCACCCCGGTGGATATGAACCTGGTCACCGCTGTTTTGAAGGATATCGTCCCATTGGGCGATGAGACCATAATCGTCCCGAACGATATAATTGGCGAGGTTTCCAAGTACTACTCGATCAGCGCCGATGACCTATATGGCTCTTCCCGCCAGCAGGCGGTTGCCCAAGCTAGGCAGATTGCCATGTATCTGATCCGCGAGCAGACCAACTTGTCCCTTCCTAAGATTGGGCAGCTTTTTGGGAACCGGGACCACACCACGGTTATGTATGCCAACAAGAAGGTCACGGACCTTATGAAAGAGCGCAGAAGCCTCTATAACCAGGTCACCGAGATCCTAAACCGGGTCAAACAAAAGTCCCGTGGATAAGTTGTGGATAACTACTGTTTTCTGTGGAATCACAGCTAGCAACTAGTCCACAGGCCCATTTCCACTCACAACACTCGGGGTTATACACAAAGTTATACACAGCTGTGTAAACAACTTTCACGATTGTAGTTTCAGGGTGTTTGTTGGCAAGCAGCCGGTTATCAACAGTTTCCACAGCGGTTACTGTTGTTATTACTTAATTAGTTTTCTAAGGGGCTATAACTCTTTAGGAAAAACGCTGGGTAAAAACAGATCTGAAGTTATGCCAAGATTAAAACCCAAAACAGACAGGTAAAAAATTGAAATTTCAGGTAAATAAAGACGTTCTAAATGAAGCGGTCTCATTTGCTGTGAGATTACTTCCTCAAAGAACCACATTGCCTATTCTCAGCGGAATTTTGATCGAAGCCGATGCCAACGCTTTGAGACTTTCCGTTTTTGACTACGACACATCAGCCCAGGCTGAGATTGCAGCAAAAGTAGAAGAGTCCGGCCGTGTTTTGGTCTCAGGTCGCCTAATGGCAGAAATTGTTAGCAAGCTTCCAAACGCAACGGTTGATTTTTCAACCGATGGTTCAAAAGTTCAAGTGAACTGCGGAGCTGCAAAATTTTCCCTTCTGACAATGCCAATTGATGAATACCCATCGCTTCCTGGAATTCCGGCAACCACCGGATCTGTTTCCGGCGAAGATTTCTCAGCTGCAATTTCGCAAATTGCCGTTGCTGCATCGCGCGAAGATGTCACACCGGTTCTAACAACAGTTTTGTTAGAAACAACCAAAGACAACATTTCTCTTGTTGCAACAGATCGCTACCGCGTTGCGGTTCAAGACATCGCCTGGAAATCCAACGCCGGCGAAGCCAGCGCGCTTATCCCAGCAAAGACTCTTCAAGAAATCGCAAAGACATTCGCCAACCAAGGTGAAATTGCGATTTCAATCAACCCATCAGACGAAAAAGATTTGATTGCGTTCAAGGCAAACAACCGCTCCGTTACTTCCCGCCTAATCAAGGGAAATTTCCCGGCGGTCAAAACACTCTTTCCAGAAAAGATCGAAAACTTCGCAGTTCTAAACACCCAGGATCTTCTAGATTCAACCAAGCGCGTTTCTCTGGTTCTTGAGCGCGAAAGCCCAATCAAATTCACCTTTACTTCTGCAGCACTAAACCTGGAAGCGGCAGGCGGCGAAACCGCGCAAGCATCCGAGTCTATTGATGTTCAGCTAACCGGCGGGGAAGTAGTTGTTTCTCTAAAGCCACAGTTCCTAATCGATGGACTAGCAGGGGTAAAGACTGAGTACGTGAAGATTGGTTTCACTAACAGCGACAACCCGAATCGCCCATCGCCGGTTTTAATCACCAATCACTCAACAAAAGAAAAAGAATCTAGCGATAGCTACATGTATCTTCTGCAGCCAAATCTTCTTGGCCGCTAAATTCGCCGTCGAGAAAAAAGAAATCTCCGCGAGATAGCGACAGCGCTGTGTATGTGAAAAAGGTTCGCCTCACCAACTTTCGAAACTATAAAACCGCAGACATCGACCTGTATCCGGGCGTGAACTTACTCCACGGCTCTAATGGCCAAGGAAAAACCAACCTGGTCGAAGCAATCAACTTTTTTGGAAGCCTGAGCTCTCATCGTGTTGCAGGACTTACCCCACTAATCAAACAAGGCGAAGAAACAGCCATTATTTCGCTTGAGCTAGCCCACGACGAACGCGAACTCCTTCTTGAATTTGAGCTGAATTCCGATTCATCCAACCGAGCCCGACTAAACAAGTCGCCAGTTGCCAAAACTAAAGACATTCTGGGATACCTAAATTCCGTGATTTTTGCTCCCGAAGACCTGGATATTGTAAAGCGCGACCCAACTAACCGCAGGGCTTTTATTGATCAACTAATCATCCAATTCACACCTCGCATGCTGGGTGTTTATTCCGACTACGAGCGAGTTCTAAAACAGCGCAATACTTTGCTCAAATCCGCCAGGGCTACGGGAACCAAGGGCAACGCCCTTTCCACCCTTTCTGCTTGGGATGAATCACTAGTTTCACTGGGCTCGGAAATAATTGCGGCCCGCGTGAGCATTGCTCAAAAGCTTGAACCCGGGCTTATCGCTAACTACCAAGCAATTGCCAAGAGCAACAATGAACCGAAGATGTTTATCAAATCTTCAATTTCTGGAGCCGCGGTTGAAGCAGAAGAGTCAGATAGTGCCGAGTACCTAGGAACCACCGACCGCGAACAAATTGCCGGATTGTTCCGCGAAACTCTCGAGAGAACAAGACCTAAAGAACTTGAGCGGGGAATAACGCTAGTTGGGCCGCACCGCGATGATTTGGTTCTGATTCTTGGCAGTTTGCCAGCAAAAGGCTACGCATCACATGGTGAGAGCTGGTCTTATGCATTGGCCCTTCGCCTTGCATCGCTGGAGATTTTAAAGGCCGATTCAAGGCTCGGCGATCCGATTTTGATACTCGACGATGTCTTTGCCGAGCTTGATTCAGACAGAAGAGCCAAGCTCGCCGAGCTTGTCCTAGGAAACGAACAGGTAATCATTACCGCCGCAGTGATTGAAGATGTGCCGGAGGCGCTGAGCGTGAAAAGGTTTAGTGTTGTGGCAGGTGAGATAACAAATGGATGATGACAAAAACTTTGCAGTTGATTTTTACTACGTCATGAAACAGGCGGTCACCGGCCGCGTTTCTAAAGATCAGAAACGAATCATCGAAAAGAAGAAAAATCGCTCAAAACCCTTTGATGCCGGGCGTGATCCAATCTCAGCATCAAACTCAATTGATTCTTTGATGCAGGATTTTCGCTGGCAATCGCAAATGGAAGAAGCTGAGCTTTTTGTTAGATGGGCGCAAATCGTTGGGGATTTAAACGCTAAAAATACTCAGCCCGAAAATCTCGCAAATGGCAAACTTACGATTCGATGCAAATCAACCGCTTGGGCCACAGAATTGCGTTTAATGCAAAACCAGATTTTGGACAAAATTTGGAGCTTTTTCCCAGAGCTTGAAATTAAGAGCATTTCGTTTCTGGGACCCGACGCGCCGTCTTGGAAAAAAGGCCCTAGGTCTGTGCCGGGTCGAGGACCTAGAGACACTTACGGGTAACTGCACAGCCTGAAACTTTAAGTGCTTCGCGTGGGGTAAAATAAAAGCAGTTAGCAAACCCCCAATGTAAGTCGAGCAGTCGCTGTTATGTGGAACTAACTAGGCGAAATACAAGGAGCACAAATAGAACATGCCGGCTAAAAAAGATTCACAGAAATCAAAGCCTTCCTTGACAAAGGCAGTTGCTAAACCAACTACAAAGCCAGCCACCAAAACTTCCAAACCCGCTCCTGCCGCAGCGAAAACTCCTGCAAAAAAAGAAACTTCTTCCACACCAAAAAACAAATCCGGTTATGACGCCGGCAGCATTCAAGTTCTTGAAGGACTAGAAGCTGTTCGTAAGCGCCCTGGTATGTATATCGGATCAACCGGTCCAAGAGGCCTTCACCACCTGGTTTATGAAATCGTTGACAACTCTGTTGACGAAGCTCTTGCTGGTCACTGCGACGACATAAATGTTTACATAACCCCAAAGGGTTGGATCAAAGTCACTGACAACGGCCGCGGAATTCCGGTGGATATGCACCCGGTTGAGAAAAAACCTGCGGTCGAAGTTGTTCTGACCGTTCTTCACGCCGGAGGAAAATTTGGAGGCGGTGGCTACGCAGTATCCGGTGGTTTGCACGGTGTTGGTGCTTCAGTTGTAAACGCACTCTCCGCTGATTTGAAGGTAGAAGTTGCAAGAGATGGTTTTCTTTGGACCCAGGAATACAAAATTGGTGTTCCCCAAAAGCCACTAGCTAAGGGCAAAAAAGTTGATCACACCGGAACCACAATCGAGTTCAAACCAGACGGTTCTATCTTTGAAACCGTGGAATTTGACTACGAAACTCTTCGTGCACGCTTTCAGCAGATGGCTTTTTTGAACAAGGGTCTTGGAATCACAATTACCGACGAGCGAACCGGCAAGACCGAAAGCTATAAGTACTCCCGCGGACTAGTTGACTACGTCGAATTCCTAAACGCGTCCAAGAAAATTGAGCTAGTTCACGACGAAATCATCTCGCTTGAGGCAGAAACATCTAAGAAGGACATGTCCATTGAGGTTGCGATGCAGTGGACCAACGCCTATACCGAGTCTGTCCACACCTACGCCAACACCATCAACACCCACGAGGGTGGAACCCACGAAGAGGGCTTCAGAACAGCAATCACCTCGCTACTAAATAAGTACGCCAGGGCCAATAACTTGCTGAAAGAAAAGGACGAAAACCTCTCCGGTGACGATGTCCGCGAGGGCCTAACTGCCGTTGTCTCAATCAAGCTTTCCGAGCCTCAGTTCGAGGGCCAAACCAAAACCAAGCTTGGCAACACCGAGGCTAAGACCTTCACCCAGAAAATCGTGAATGACAAACTAGGCGATTGGCTAGAGCGTAACCCGCCAGCTGCTAAAGAAATCGTCCGAAAAGCCATCCAGGCAGCAGCCGCCAGAATGGCTGCTCGAAAAGCCCGCGAAGCAACCAGAAGAAAAGGCCTTTTGGAATCCGGTGGAATGCCAGGAAAGCTTCGCGACTGCTCTTCCCGCGACCCAGCACTTTCCGAAATCTATATCGTTGAGGGTGACTCGGCCGGTGGTTCAGCAGTTAGTGGCCGCGATCCTGAGCACCAGGCAATCTTGCCGCTGCGCGGAAAGATTCTGAACGTCGAGAAGGCTCGCCTTGATCGAGCCCTTGCCAACACCGAAGTTCAGGCGCTGATTGCAGCTTTCGGTACCGGTATCGGCGAAGAGTTCGATGTTTCGAAGATCAGATATCACAAGTGCATCTTGATGGCCGATGCTGATGTTGACGGCCAGCACATCCGAACCCTGCTACTTACGCTGCTATTTAGGTACATGAGACCTCTTATTGAGCACGGCTATGTGTATCTAGCTCAGCCGCCGCTTTACCGAATCAAGTGGACTAACGCTGAGCACGAGTACGTTTACTCAGACGCCGAGCGGGATATAAAGCTCAAAGAAGGCGCCAAGGCTGGAAGAAAGATTCCTAAGGAAAACTCCATCCAGCGCTACAAGGGTCTTGGAGAAATGGACTACGACGAACTTTGGTCAACCACTATGGACCCAGCAAAAAGAACCCTGCTTCAGGTAACTCTTGATGATGCAGCGCTCGCCGATGAGGTTTTCTCAACCCTGATGGGTGAAGACGTCGAGGCAAGAAGATCCTTTATCCAAAAGAACGCAAAGGATGTTCGCTTCCTAGATATCTAGGAGCGAGAAATTACTTATGGCAGATAAGACACCGACACCGGAACCACGGATGGACCACGTAGAGCAGGTCGACCTACAGGTCGAAATGCAGCGCAGCTATTTGGATTACGCAATGAGCGTTATCGTTGGCCGCGCACTTCCTGACGTAAGGGACGGACTAAAGCCGGTTCACCGCAGAGTTTTGTATGCGATGTATGACGGTGGCTATCGCCCGGACAAACAGTTCTCAAAGTGTTCTCGTGTAGTTGGCGATGTCATGGGTCAGTACCACCCGCACGGTGACACTGCAATCTACGACACCTTGGTAAGACTTGTTCAGTCATGGAACTTGCGATACCCGTTAGTACTTGGTCAGGGAAACTTTGGTTCACCTGGAAATGACCCTGCTGCTGCACCTAGATACACCGAATGCAAGATGGCACCACTTGCAATGGAAATGGTTCGCGACATCGACGAAGACACCGTCGATTTCCAAGACAACTACGACGGCAGAACTCAAGAGCCAACAATCCTTCCTTCCCGTATTCCAAATCTTCTGATCAACGGATCAATTGGAATTGCAGTTGGAATGGCAACCAACATTCCACCGCATAACCTTCGTGAAGTTGCTGACGGTGCAATCTGGGCACTTGAGAACCCAGAAGCAACGCAAGAAGAATTACTTGCCGCTTTGATGCAGCGCATCAAGGGACCGGATTTTCCAACCGGTGCAGAAATTATTGGCAAGCGCGGTATCGAAGATGCTTACCGAACCGGTCGCGGTTCAATCACAATGCGAGCAATCGTAAGTGTTGAAGAACTTCAGGGAAGAACCTGCCTTGTTGTCACCGAGCTTCCTTACCAGGTAAACCCTGACAACTTGGCTCAGAAAATCGCTGAGCTTGTCAAAGAAGGCAAGCTAACTGGAATTGCTGACATCAGAGATGAAACTTCTGGTCGTACCGGTCAACGACTTGTTGTTGTTCTAAAGAAAGACGCCGTTGCAAGAGTTGTTCTTAACAACTTGTATAAGCACACCCAGCTTCGTGAAAACTTCAGCGCGAACATGTTGGCGCTTGTTGATGGCGTACCAAGAACACTTTCTCTGGATGGCTTCATCTCCAACTGGGTTGAGCACCAGGTAAATGTCATTGTTCGCCGAACAAACTTCAGACTCAAAAAGGCCGAAGAACGCGCACACATTCTTCGCGGATATCTAAAGGCCCTCGACGCCCTAGATAAGGTGATTGCCCTTATCCGTAAGAGTGCAACAGCTGATGATGCCAAAGACGGCCTGATGACAATGCTCAAGATTGACGAGCTGCAAGCTCGCGCAATCTTGAACATGCAGCTAAGACAACTTGCTGCCCTTGAGCGCCAGAAGATCATCGATGAGGCGGCAGCACTTGAACTTGAGATCAAGGAATACAAGTCGATCATCGCCTCCCCAAAAAAGCAGCGCGAGATCATCAAGTCGGAACTAGAAGAAGTTGTTTCTCGCCACGGCGACGAGCGCAGAACCGCTCTTCAGGTCGGCGGCGATGACGATGTTTCAACCGAGGATCTAATTCCTGAAGAAGAGATGGTTATCACCGTCACCCGCGGTGGTTACATCAAGCGAACCAAGAGCACCAACTACCGTAGCCAGCACCGCGGTGGTAAGGGAGTCAAAGGCGCATCACTTCGAGCCGACGATGTTGTCTCACACTTCTTTGTGACCACAACCCATCACTGGCTGTTGTTCTTTACTAACAAGGGTCGCGTCTATCGTGCGAAGGCTTACGAAGTTCAAGAAGCAGGGCGTGATGCCAAGGGCCAGCACGTGGCTAACCTGCTTTCGATGCAACCGGACGAAAAGATCGCATCGGTATTGGACATCAAGGATTACAACAAGGCGCCATACCTAGTGCTTGCAACCAAGAGCGGTTTGGTCAAGAAAACAGCACTCGAGGCTTACGACACCCCACGCTCAGGCGGAATCATTGCAATCAAGCTAAAAGGTGACGACGAAGTAGTTGCAGCAATGCTGGTTTCTAATTCCGATGACCTACTTTTGGTTTCTCGTAAGGGAATGTCAATTAGGTTCTCGGCGTCAGAGAAATCACTTCGCGCAATGGGTCGTGACACATCCGGAAACATCGGTATGAATTTCCGAAAGGGAGACTTCCTGCTTTCGGCAACCGTGATCAACGACATCGCTGATTCTTACGTCTTTATTGCCACCGAAGGTGGCTATGCCAAGAGAACTGCTGTGGATCAATACCGACCTCAAAATAGGGGTGGTTTGGGCATAAAGGTGGCCAAACTCGAAGAAAAACGCGGTGATTTGGTGGGAGCTATTATCTGTAGCGAATCTGACGAGGTGCTAGTTGTGCTTGCTAGCGGTAAAGTTGTCAGGTCAGCCGTCAGTGAGGTTCCAGCCAAGGGCCGGGACACCATGGGTGTGGTTTTTGCCAGATTCGATGAAGCTGACTCAGTTATTGGACTAGCAAAGAATTCAGAGCGCAACTTGGAAGGAGCAACGGAAGAATGAGCGATGCCCCGGCAAGAAAATCTAGGTTCGGATATCGTCCGGCTCCTGCGCAAAAACAAGTTGCACTAAAGCTAGTCAAGATCGAAGTTTGGTCTGCCATCAAGGCAGGTTTCTTCGTAACCGTCGCAGCCGGAATTGCAACCGTTGTTGGCTTTTTTGCCCTCTGGCTTGTAGTTGGTCAAATTGGTCTTTTCGCATCTTTGAACTCTCTGCTATCTGGAGTGTTTGGAGACGGCGGAGTTGATATCGAGCAAGAGCTATCTCTGCCTCGAGTTATGTCTTTCGCCACAACACTGGCGATTGTGAATGTGATTCTCGGAACAGCCCTGACTGGCCTGTACGCGATGATCTTCAACGTGATCGGCAAGATCACAGGCGGTATCGCAATACGTTTCACAAACAATTAAATAGTCAAGATTCACCTGGGCCCAAGCGGGGTTTGAGCATCCAATTCGGATGCATTAGACTCAATGAAGCTCTAGGGGCCTATAGCTCAGGTGGTTAGAGCGCTTCACTGATAATGAAGAGGTCGGAGGTTCAAGTCCTCCTAGGCCCACCAGGAAGCCTCGAAACATCTGAGGATTCCTAAACGGGGACTTAGCTCAGTTGGTAGAGCACCTGCTTTGCAAGCAGGGGGTCAGGGGTTCGACCCCCCTAGTCTCCACAGTTAAAAAACTCTCTCTAGAAATAGGGGGAGTTTTTTATTTGTGTGTAGAAAGTGCACTAGATAGAGCCTGACTCAACTCAACAACCTTTACCACCAAGAAAGCAAGGTAGCTGATCCAGAAAGAGCGTTGTCCATGAGGCAATAGCGAATAGGCCCACGAGAATTGAACCCCACCTAACAAACTTATTCTTGGGTTTGCGAATCAAACCTTCAATTAATGATGATGCAGCGACAAATGACATAGCCGCAAGAAAAAGGAACACAGCCCACGGAATCCCAAGCGGGTAACCACCTGAAAAAACTAATTCAATTCCGAACAGCAACCCAGTTGAAACTAAAGAAACCCACAAGGCTGTCGATAGCGTCCGTTTATCCACGAACAAAAGTCTAATGACCATGAAAATACAACGCCGAAATAGTCTGATTTATAGTCACAAAATACAAATAGGACCTCTATAGCCCACGTATTTACTAGGCACGTCAATACCCCTAGTCTCCACCCGTAAGGAAAAGACCCGCAAGAAATCGCGGGTCTTTTCCTTTTTTGATCTGCTGCACTTTCTTTCAAAGCCTAATCTGTGGGCCCAAGCTCAGAGAGAAAACCTTGGTTGAACACGGGTTGAATTCAACTCTTAGTTAATCGGATGCGAATCGATTTTTCCCTAAATCAGAATCGACTTTAGGCGTTTACGTGACTCGGTCACTTCGCGGCTCGTTGTGAATTTGATTTGGCCCCATGCTTCTTTCCAAGGCCAGTGAACATGGTGTCGTGTAAAATAAGGATGTGTGATTGACACTCTCTGATTGCCACGGGGGTATCACCTGAGATGATGGCGTCAAGAATTCTTTGGTGTTCTAAGTTCGACTCCTGGAGGTACTCAATCGGATACGGCACGAAGTATTGATAAAGTTGCCGCAAAATTTCGGAATGGGCGTCCCTCGCCCACTCCATCCCACTCGCCTCAACCAGACCAAGGTGAAAAAGCGCATCGGCTCGGTGATAGGCGGCCCAGTCTGTTGCTGAGGATGCCGTGTCGATGTGTTGCTGGAGGACGTCGATATGCTGTTTTTTGGGATTACTGGATGCGGCACTGACAAGGGCGGTTTCCACCAGAGCGCGTTCATCAATGAGCCGATTGATGGTTTTTGAGTCGGCGTTATAAGAACTCACGGCTGAAACAACATGTCCAAGGGGATCGTCTGAAACAAAACTGCCACCAGTTTTACCCCGCCGCCGGACCACCAAGCCCTCTTTGGCCAGTTTTTCCAAGGCCCTTCTGGCAGTTATTACGCTGACGTCTAGGGCTTCGGCGATGTCTTGATCGTGCGGTAGTCTTTCGGCTGGCCGGAGAAGACCGTGCTCGATAGCAAGAGCAATTCGGGCACAGACAGTGTCAACAGCGCTCAATCGGGTGATGTGAGCTACTGAATCGATCAGCAGCTTATTCTTAGGATCCGCCATTACTCGACTTTCAGGGCTATTTGCGAGGACCTTCAGGATAACTTGCTTAATTCGTTCATTCTGATACATTTAGTCCAATCTGAAAAGCAAAGGTGCTCGTGGACGGCAAACTCTCGATTGTAGCGGTGCAAGCCTCGCCGCAAAATTTCTCCGGATCCCTGAATAAGTTCGCAGAAGATCTTGCAGACGTCGTTGCCCGCCACCCCGAAGTCGAGATGGTCATCTACCCGGAGCTCCACCTTTTTCAGCCACTGGCCATCGAGCCAGGGGAGAAGCACACGGTCGCAAATCTTGACTCGGTGGATATTGACAGTGATTTCGTTCGGGGCTTAGGGGATGTTGCCCGGCTCCATAAGATTTGGCTGATTCCCGGATCCATCAACGAAAAAGGGTCTGCCGAAAATCTTTACAATACGGCGCTCGTGTTTAATCCCGATGGGCAAGTTGTTGCGCGCTACCGAAAGATCTTTCCTTGGAGACCCTTCGAGCCGCACACCCCGGGATCAACTTTTGTGGTCTTCGATATTCCAACTGTGGGGAAAATAGGGCTCAACACCTGCTACGACATCTGGTTCCCAGAGACCTGTCGCCAGCTGGCGTGGATGGGGGCTGAACTCATCATCAACCTGGTCAAGACCAACACCGCGGACCGCGCTCAGGAAGTTATTCTCACCAGAGCCAACGCCATCTTCAATCAGGTGGCGCTACTGAGTGTGAACAGTGCTGGACCCGAGGGTGTCGGTTGCTCACTCGTTGTGGGCCCAGAAGGCGAAGTCATCACAGATGCTATGCATACCAATCGAGCAGAGCTGGAGTACACCTTTGATTCAGGAAGCATCGAGCGCGTTCGAAAGAACGGAACGGCCGGAACCAACAAAATGTGGAAACAGTTTCGCTCAGGTGACCACCCAATTCCGTTACCTCTTTACAACGGATCAATAGACCCATCTCGGTGGACGCCGTCCACCGACCTCCCCCCAACTAAGGAGAAATAATGGCAACACCGACAACGCTCAAACGAGTCCTGGGACTGCGGTCTCTGGTGTTCTTTGGACTCGCCTATATGACACCAATGATTGTTCTGGGTATCTTCGGCATCGTGGCTGAGGTTACTGAAGGCGCCAGCGCATCGGCCTATGCAGTTGCACTTGTGGCCATGATATTCACCGCAGCCAGCTACGGTCGACTTTCGGCGGCATTTCCGGTTTCAGGCTCTGCCTACACCTATGTTCGAAAAACGATTGATTCGCGGGCCGGCTTCGCAGTTGGTTGGGCAATCCTCTTGGACTACCTTTTCCTCCCTATGGTCATTTGGCTCATCGGCGCCGCATACATGCAAGCACAGTTCCCGGACGTGCCTGTATTCGTTTGGCTCCTAGCCTTCATATCAATCACAACAATTCTCAACGTCATCGGCTTGAAAGTCGCAGACCGCGCCAACATGTTGTTGATGGCCTTCCAGGCGCTTGTCCTAATCCTGTTTGTAGGATTTTCCGTTGCGTTCGTCCTCGGTGGCGGCGGAACAGGAAGCCTGCTTGATGCCGGACCATTTCTTGGAGACAACGGATCTATCACCGCAATAACCGCAGGAGCGGCAATTGCTGCTTACTCCTTCCTAGGATTCGACGCAATCACAACATTCACCGAAGAGACGATTGAACCAAAGAAGACTGTTCCTCGGGCAATTCTTTTGGTAGCAATTATCGGAGGAGCAATCTTCATTGTTGTTTCGTACACCACTCAACTGGTTTACCCAGGTGGCACTTTTGAAGATGTAGGGTCAGCGGCCCTTTTGATTGCTGGTCAAATTGGTGGAGCTGCGTTCAGCGCCATATTCCTTGCCGGCCTAATCATCGCTCAGTTCACGTCTGGACTAGCGGCACAGGCGTCAGCTTCACGCTTGCTCTTTGCAATGGGGCGAGATGGCGTGCTGCCTAAAAAGGCATTCGGGGCCATCACGACTCGCTTCAAGACACCAGTATTCAACCTGGTTGCTATTGGTGGAGTTGGTCTTATAGCGCTATTCCTCGACATCACTACCTCCACATCGTTTATTCTGTTTGGCGCGTTCCTCGCCTTCGTGATGGTAAACATCGCGGTCATCGCCCACTTTGTCCGCGAGCGGAAATCAGGAAGAAACCTAAATGCAGTGACTCATGTCGTGTTCCCATTACTAGGAGCTATTGTTTGTGCGTACTTGCTCCTTCAGTTAGACGCGACGGCAATCACGTTGGGACTTTCGTGGCTTGGCATCGGGCTAGTCGTCCTGATGATTGTCACTAAGTTCTTTCGGGTCGCTCCACCGGAAGTGGCCGCGAAAGGGGACTAGCCCCGTCATAGCCTTCGGTGGTGCTGGGGTGCTATTTCTTTGGCATCACCGAAAGGGGCAAGTTTCCAAGAAAGAGAGGAAAGGCCGCGCATTTGAAATCGCGCTGAGGCGGCGCCCAAATTTAGCGGCCTAGTCTCCACAGAGAAAATCTCCCTCCATCAAATGGGGGAGATTTTCTCTTTCCCAAAGCCTTAGATTAGAAACATGTGCGGGCGCTTTGCGATGGAAGAAATGCTCAACGACATGGTCGCGGAGTTTGGTCTAAAAGGTCTTCCAAATAGAGAACTGCCTATGGACTGGAACATCAAGCCCACGCAGGATATTTACGTCATCAAGAACGAAACCCTAGAGATTTCATCCTGGGGACTCATTGCTCCTTGGAGTAAGACGAATGCCGAAGCCCTGAAAAGCCAATCGATTGCAATAAACGCCAGATCAGAAACAGTTCACGAAAAACCAACCTTCAAAAATGCTTTTAGAAAATCAAGGTGCCTAGTTCCAGCCAGCGGCTACTTCGAATGGGCGACTGAACTGGGTCGCTATAAACCAAGACAACCAATCTATGTTTCTCGTAATGACGACAAGATTTTGGCTTTTGCAGGTATTGAAGATCAGTGGGTGTCTCCAGACGGAGAAATTAGAAGCAGTGTTGCCATCCTCACCAGAGAAGCAGTCGGTGAGCTAGCTAAAGCTCACCACCGCATGCCGATGTTTTTGCCCCGCGACCGCTGGGAAGCCTGGATGGATCCTGCGTTGCAGGATGTAAACAAAGTCCGCTCACTTTTTGATAACTTCCAGCCGGATGCGAACCTTAGGTACTGGCCAGTGGCGGATCTTGTGAACTCCATTCGAAACAGCGGACCTGAACTAATCGAAGCAATCGATCCTGTTCCGGAAACGCTTTTCTAGCAGGCAGCACAGAATCAAAGGCACTCCCAGAGAGGGCTATTCTTTTTCTCATGCGCAACCGCTGGATACTGATTGGATACCTTGTTCTGTTTTTCGGCGTGGTGTCTATCTACGACAGTTTTAAGGACAACACCCTTCTGGTTATCGTTGCCGCCGCTATCATTTTGATTGCCGGATTGATCGCCTGGGTCTGGTCGGTTCAACCCAAGAAGGAAGACTAATGGCCGAAAAAGTAAAGGGACCAGCAAGCTACTTTCCATCTATCGAGGAAAAGTATGGCAAGCCAATGGAGTACTGGTTCAAGCAGCTAAACAAAGTAAAAACCAAAACCCACATGGAACAAGTTGCTTTTCTAAAGACCGAACACGCAATGGGTCACGGTCATGCCAACGCGATTGTGGCCTACGTTAAGGCCAAAACAGCAAAGTAAAAAGCGCCAAGATCCAGCGTTCCTGCGACGTTGATGACCGACTCACATTCTTCTTCTTTATTAGACTTGGGAACAATCCAAGAAAGAGATAACCGATGACCGAACAACCCCCACAAGAACCGAAGAAGAAATCCAAAGGCCTACCCACCTGGGTTTGGTTTGTTGGAACCTTTGCAATCGTGAGTTTGCTCGGAAACGTTGTCTTCGGCGGAAACACCTGGATCACAACCGGAATGAATTTCATCAACAGCACCGTTGCGTCCTTGCAGGTCGAGAAAGACACCTCGAAAGATGCATTTTGCCTGACCGGCTCTATTTCCGCAATTGACAAAGAAAACGCAACTGCGGTTATCAACGAGGCTGACGCGCTCATTGGCACAACCACCGGTGCCATCGGGTATGCGTCCGTATCAGAGGATAAAGCTGACCAGGCCAATGCAATTCTGACAATCCAGCAGTCTGGGGAAACTTACCTTGAGCTAGGTGAGAGGTTCTTGAGCGGAAAGAGTTGCGAAGATGCAACTTTCGCGTTCCTCATGGAAGACTTCGGAAACACTTTGGTTGAAATGGGAAAGAACTTTGAACAGTGGAGTCCGCAAGTGCTGACAGAAAAGCCTGAATTGCTTAGTAGTGTGCCGACCCTCGTCGAAACCGCGGTTGTAAAGGCTCAGGCGCTGATCAAGTTCGTGGAGACGCTGGAGTAGCTTTTTGCTCAATCATTTGCTTGTAAAGGGCAATTGTTTTCTTGCTGATCTCGCTCTGATATAGCCACTTGTTATCTGCCAAGGTTTCGCGTCTTGTTGAACCCTCTGAAATTTCTTTGTTGGCCTTTTTGATTGTCTTCGCCAGGCCCTTGATGGTTCCGCTGTCGTCTAGCCAGTTGCTCCCCTTTGGCATCTCTGCCGAAATCTTGGAATCACAAAGAATTGTCGGTGTGCCGGTCGCAGCCGCCTCGTAAACAGTCAGACCCTGTGTTTCAAAGCCGATACTGGTTTGCATCACAACATCTGCGTCAGCAAAGACCTGCAGAATTTCACGGTGGGGAAGCTTGCCGTGGAACTTCACTCGCTTCGATAATCTTCTAGCTCGGGCTAAATTCTTAGCCGCCCGCTCCAGCGGACCAAAACCATAAACATCTAAAGTTGCCTTGCCCTTGGCCCTCGCGAATGCTTCTAGAGTTTGAAGCAGTCTCTTTTCGGGCTGCATACGCCCCGCCCAAACGAAGTGAACTGGCTTTTGCGGCACCGGGGTGTTTCGCTTGAGATTGGTTAGAAGTTCATCGTCGACTCCGTTGATCACTACATCAACCTCTTTGGCCACACCTTTATCTTTCAGCAGCTGGGCGTAGTGCGATGAGGGGGCCAGAACCTTATCCATGTTTCGGTGAACAAAGGCCATGTACTCAAAGGCTGTAAAGACTTTCGGGTAGTTGGCGATTTTCAAAAAGTGTGCGTGCTGCCAGGTGAAGAATCTCAGCAGAACAATCTTCAGCGGCTTGCCAATGAGCTTGTTGGCCATCACATCGACGTTGGTGTGCGAGGTGTAGACCAGCGGTAGGTTTCTGGATTTTGCAAGTTCGATTGCAAGGCTTGCAGCGGCAAAATCCCCCTGGAGGTGGACTAAGTCAAAATGCTGCGCCTCGTACTGACTCTGGCAAAACCTTGACGCTTTGCGAAGTGACCAAACCACCGAGTATTCGCGCCCGATGGTCGGGTAGCTCGATGGTACGACTTTGATGTCTGGGTCCTGGACCATTCGCTTGGACTTAGGGGCAAAAATTGTGACCTGAACGCCATTGCGGTTCAGGTACTTCTTTTGAAGCATTACTGAGGTTTGAACCCCACCCAGGGAATGCGGGTGCTGATCCATGAACAGTGCGATATGCAAAAGGAGCCTTTTTCCTAGGGCAGTAATCCAGTTAGCTAGATAAATCTACTCCCGAAGCGACTTAGAATCAGGATATGACAATCAAAGACTTAGAGCTCACAATGCTAAACGGGACCAAGGCTACCTTCGGCGATTTCGCTGACAAGGTGGTTTTAGTTGTAAACGTTGCATCCCGGTGTGGATTATCCCCGCAGTATGAAGCACTAGAGGCCATGCACAAAAAGTACTCGGACCGCGGCTTCACGGTTTTGGGCATGCCTTCAAACCAGTTCCTTCAGGAACTTAGCAAATCAGAAAAGATTGCCGAGTATTGCTCAACTACTTGGGGTGTGACTTTCCCGATGACCGAAAAGGTAAAGGTCAACGGCAAAGGCGCTCACGACCTATACAAAGAACTAACCAAGACCAAAGACAGCGTTGGCCTTGCAGGACCCGTTGCCTGGAACTTTGAAAAGTTTCTTGTTCTGCCAAACGGAACAATTCATCGCTTTCGTCCGACTGTAAAGCCAGACTCACCGGAGATTATTTCGATCATCGAAGCAAATCTTCCAAGCTAGCGTCATTTAAAATGAGCGAAGCAAAGATTCTCGTCGAGCAAAGAAGCCACGTCCTTCTTATTGGTCTAAACCGAGCAGACAAATACAACGCTGCCGACATGGAACTACTCGAGCAGCTTTCTCTCGCCTATGGCAAATTAGATTCCGATCCAAATCTTCGAGTAGGACTGGTTTACGCAGTCGGTGAGCACTTCACCGCAGGACTTGACCTGGCTGATGTTGCACCGAGACTAAACGCCGATGGACTTTCTTTAGTTCCAGAAGGAGGTTTGGATCCCTGGGGAATCCAAACCAAATCTTGTTCGAAGCCGGTAGTAATGGCTATCCAGGGAACCTGCTTCACGCTGGGTGTTGAGCTTGCTCTAAACAGCGAAGTTGTCATCGCATCAGAGGAAGCAACCTTTGCTCACCTAGAAGTTTCCAGAGGCATACTGCCATTTGGTGGAGCTTCAAAGAGAATGCCAAGATCGGCCGGTTGGTCAAACGCCATGAAGTATTTGCTAACTGGAGAAAAGTTCAATTCGCAAGAAGCGCTGCGTCTTGGAATTGTGAACGAAGTTGTTGCCAAGGGAGCAGCCTTCGACCGGGCACTTGAAATCGCAAAAAATATCTCCGCTCAAGCACCCCTTGCCGTTCAGGCAACTCTTGCTTCCGCTCGTGCTGCTTTGGTCGATGAGGCCGCCGAGGATGCGTTTGTGGGTAAGAGGCTAGCTCGCCTGGCGGCTTCAAACGATGCCCGTAAGGCCATGGAAAGCTACCTTTCTAAGCAGCCGGTCAAATTTGAAGGTAGCTAGCCATCCAAGAATACCTGCTGTTTTTTGTAGGTAACCTCCAAAGAACATATCTGCCCGATCGGCTGGCTTGTGGTTAGTTACAGACTTTAAAGACCTTTACTCCCCAGTGATTTAGCGGTGCTTACAATTTAAGCGACCGACAGGAGTGCGAAATGAAAAGCGAACTATTGCCACAGGTGGATGTTGATCTCGTAGGAGAGATGTTGCTTGGGAAGTGGAAGGACATTCGCCTGACCGTTCGAAAAATCTGCGAAAAACCCGAGATGTGGCAGATCCCAGGTCTTAGTCATAACGAACACCGAGAGCGTGTTTATGGCCAGCTAAAGACCTTGGTCGATGAGGGGGCAACTTCCTTCGGATTTCCGAAAGTAGTAGGAGGCAATTCCGACCCGGGAGGCTCCCTAACTGTTTTCGAAGAACTTGTTCTTGCCGACCCATCCCTTCAAATTAAGTACGGAGTGCAGTGGGGACTATTCGGGGCAGCGATTATGTATCTGGGCACTGACTCTCACCACAAAGAATTGCTACCAACCGTTATCAACCTAGAAACTCCGGGCTGTTTTGCAATGACAGAAACCGGTCACGGTTCCGATGTTGCAAACATAGGAACTACTGCCACTTATGACGAAGAAAAACAAGAATTTGTTATTCATACACCCTCCCGTCACGCATGGAAGGACTACATCGGAAACGCGGCCTTGCACGGCAAAGCCGCTGTTGTTTTTGCCCAACTGATTACTAAGGGAGAACATCACGGCGTTCACGCCTTTTATGTCCCACTTCGCGACGAACAAGGTAACTTTCTTCCCGGTGTTGGGGGAGACGACGATGGCATCAAGGGTGGACTAAATGGAGTCGACAATGGACGGCTGCACTTTACCATCGTGCGCATTCCAAGAACTTGGCTACTGAACCGGTATGGCAACGTTGACGAAGCTGGAAACTACACCTCATCGATTGAATCCAAGGGAAGAAGATTCTTCACCATGCTTGGAACACTGGTGCAGGGAAGAGTGTCAATCACCGGAGGTGTGACCAATGCACAAAAGGTGGCACTGACAATCGCCATTCGCTACGCGAATGAGCGCCGTCAGTTCCCCTCGCAGGATGGGCAAGAGCACATCCTGATGGACTACGGTCGCCACCAAAGAAGATTGCTTCCAGCACTTGCTAGAACTTATGCGCAAGCTTTTGCACATCTGGAACTACTTGAACAATTCGATGAGGTATTTAGTGGAAGAAATGACACTGAATCAACTCGCGCCGACCTAGAAACAGTTGCTGCAGCATCGAAAGCCCTTTCAACTTGGAACGCACTAGAGATCATTCAGACCTGTCGCGAAGCTTGCGGAGGCCAAGGCTTCATGGCCGAGCACCGCATGACTGGACTTCGTGCCGACCTGGATGTCTATGCAACTTTCGAAGGCGATAACAACGTGCTTCTTCAGCTAGTTGCCAAGAGACTGCTCTCGGATTACTCAAAGGCTTTTGCTTCGCCTGATTTTGGAACACTGGCTCAGTATGTTGTTGAGCAAGTTGGTGAAGTGGCTTTCAACCGAGGAGGACTTCGGGGACTTGCTCAGAAGTTCACCGACTTTGGATCAACCGCTAGATCTATTGGATTTGTCCGCGACGAAGAGCACCAGCACCAGCTGCTAACCGACCGCGTCCACACCATGATCGCGCGTCTTGCCAATGAGCTGAAGCACTCCGGCAAGAAAGATCCGGTTGAAACAGAGCGGGTATTTAACCGTCACCAGAATGATTTGATTCTTGCCGCTAAAGCTCACGGTGAGCTGATTCAGTGGGAGGCATTCACTTCAGCACTAAAGACAATCAAGAACCCAGATACTCTAAAGGTTATGACTTGGCTTCGCGATCTATTCGGCTTTACCCTGCTGGAAGAAAACCTCGCTTGGTACCTAATGAATGGACGCCTAACCTCGCACCGAGCCGAAGCAATCACTGACTACATTGACGGAAGATTACTTGGCCGACTAAAGCCTCACGCCCTAGATCTAGTGGATGCCTTTGGGCTAACCGAAGGTTTGATTAGGTCTGATTTGGCTTTTGGTTCTGAAACAAGACGCCGTGAAACCCTAAAGAAAGCGAACGCCTAGAAATGCAAAACACCTACTTTATTGATGGAGTTCGCACCCCCTTTGGCAAAGCCGGCGAAAAGGGCGTTTACTGGAACACCAGAGCAGATGACCTGATGGTCAAATCAATCATCGGTTTGCTTGATCGCCACCCAAACCTTCCCAAAGACGCAATCGACGATGTTGCAATTGCCGCCACCACTCAAACCGGCGACCAAGGTCTAACCATCGGTAGAACCTCAGCACTTCTTTCCGGTCTTCCACTTTCTGTTCCAGGTTTTGCAATCGACCGGATGTGTGCTGGGGCAATGACTGCTGTGACTATGACAGGCTCCGCAATTGGCGTTGGTAGCTACGACGTGGTTCTTGCCGGAGGAGTCGAGCACATGGGACGCCACCCCATGGGTGAAGGCGCCGATCCAAACCCAAGGTTTCTAGCCGAGAAGCTAGTAAACCCAGAGGCGCTAAACATGGGCAACACAGCCGAGAAGATTCACGACCGCTTCCCGATTTTGACCAAAGAACGAGCAGACGCCTTTGCTGTTCGAAGCCAGCAACGCGCAGCTGCTGCCTATGAGAAGGGCTACATCCAGCAGGATCTAGTGACCATCTCCGCCACAACACCAGAGGGTGTTCGGGTAGTAGATCGCGATGAACTGCTCCGACCTGATTCAACCGTTGAAGGTATGAAGGATCTAAAGACCCCGTTCAGAGCAAACGGTAAAGTCACCGCAGGAAACGCGTCACCCTTGACTGATGGCGCAACTATTTCTCTTCTTGCAGGAGATCAAGCCGTAAAGCAGCACGGCCTAAAGCCACGCATGCGCATGGTTGGTTTTGCATTTGCTGGCGTTGAGCCAGAGATTATGGGCATCGGTCCAATTCCTTCAACCGAGAAGGCCTTGAAAAAAGCAGGTCTTTCCATTTCTGACATCGGTCTATTCGAGATTAACGAAGCGTTCGCCGTTCAAGTTCTTTCTTTCCTTGAGCACTTCAAAATTGCTGATGACGATGCGCGTGTGAATGCCTGGGGTGGAGCAATTGCATTTGGTCACCCGCTAGCTTCTTCTGGAGTTCGCCTGATGAATCAGCTTTCTCGTCAGTTTGAGATGCGCACCGATGTTCGCTACGGCATCACCACGATGTGTATCGGTCTTGGTATGGGCGGAACTGTTATCTGGGAGAACGAGTTCTTCGATGGAAAGAAGAACTAATGAAACTCGATTATTTCGAGGAACTTTGGGTAAACCAAAATGAGGTCATCACTCATAGTTTTGTGCAAGATGTAAAGCTCAAATCAGGTAAGACCCTGGCACTGATTACTTTAGATAACGGAAAAGATCACACCAGGCCATCAACCCTTGGACCGCTAACTTTAAAAGAGTTTTCTGAAACAGTTGAAGCACTAGAAGTTCGTGCCAGAAAAGGCGAGATTCATGGTCTTGCCGTAACCGGCAAGCCATATTTTCTTGCCGCTGGTGCAGATCTTTCCAAAGCCGGAAATCTTGCATCCTCCAGGGCTGGAAGATTGTTTGTTGAGTTAGGACACTTTGCTCTTGGCAAGCTGGGCATCTTTCCAGTCCCTACCTTCGTGTTTATCAACGGCCTTGCTCTTGGTGGCGGATTAGAGATCGCGCTAAACGCAAACTATCGAACTGTGAACCGCGCAGCACCAGCCATTGCACTACCTGAGGTATTTCTAGGACTACTACCTGGTTGGGGTGGAGCGTATTTGCTTCCAAACCTGATTGGTATTCGAAACTCCCTAAAGGTGATTATTGAAAACCCCTTGAAGCAAAACCGGATGCTTAGCCCGGAGGAAACTTTCAAGCTTGGAATCGCGGATGCAATCTTCGAGCCACAACGTTTCATTGAAGACTCAGTTGCTTGGGCTGACAAAGTCCTAGGCGGATACAAGCCAACAAGAAGAAATAAGCCCGGCATCGTAGAGCGTTTGGTTATGTGGTCGCCAGCGGTCGGCATTGCAAGAAAATTGCTTAAGCAAAAAATCGGCACCGTCCCACTAGCTCCATACGCAGCCCTTGATCTGATTGACAAAGCTAAGTTCGGTTCGAAAGAAGCAGGTTTCAAGCGCGAGGACGAAGAACTAGAAAAGCTCATTTCTTCTGATCAGTTCCGCGCGAGTATGTATGCGTT
>Ga0247843_1002880_pt1 | contig 29783 bp, 17 predicted proteins | sample LaCruzMarch2017__FD_192420 | JGI IMG/M metagenome (GOLD analysis project Ga0247843, IMG submission 192420) | Freshwater microbial communities from meromictic Lake La Cruz, Castile-La Mancha, Spain - LaCruzMarch2017_8m | ecosystem: Environmental > Aquatic > Freshwater > Lake | place: Spain... | reverse complement strand
ACAAATGTAAAGTAATTAACAGTAATCAACATCAATTAACAAGTTATCAACTCCCCCAGACCCCCTATTTTAAAACAAATAATAATACTAATATTGTTCTTGTCTAATAATGGGGTCCATCTTAAGGTTCGATAACTTAATATATTGTATATTATACAATTAATGATTTGATTTGTATAGTTCTCATTTTGTTAATTTAATTCTAACTCACAAAATTGTTCTTGTTCTCTAATATATCTTCTTTATTAATTTTCAATAGCAATTTAGGTTCTTCAAAATAATGGACAGTTAGCAAAATCAATCTTAGCTGCTACCAATTTGGTTAAAATTCTTGTTTGTCAACTCTCATTATTATTTTTTAGATTTTGAATGTTTTAGTTTTATTATGATTTTATAAAATTGAACAAATACTACGGGCAATAAACTTGCTGCAATAGAGAAAATCCAAACTTGTTGGGGAAGCTTTACCAATCCCAATGCTACTCGTGTTTGAGGCAGCAAATAAACCGCTATCATTAATCCGGTGCATATTAGAATAGCCAACCACACGAATTTGTTTTTTGTAATCTCATTCTTAAAAAGTTTGGAACGTGCCGATGCCATATTAAACACATGAAAAAGCTGTGCAAATGCCAGGGTTATAAATGCCACATTGTTCAAAATTTGGTTGTCTTTGGAAAAGGTTTGTTGGCAATATTTCAAAGCAATAATTACTGATAAAGTCATTACAAAGGAGTAAATTATTATGGAAATCCAATCTTTATTGGTAACTATGGCAACTTTGGGGTCTTTGGGCGGTACTTTCATCACGGTTTTGTCGCCTTTGCCCAAGCCGAGCGCCAATGCTGGAAACACATCTGTTACCATATTTAAAAACAATATTTGCAAAGGCAGCAAGATGGCACCAGGAGCTAAGAAACCTAAAGTGGTAACTATAAATATCTCACTCAAATTGCAGGATACCAAATAGACTACAAACTGTTTTATATTCTGAAAAATAGCCCTACCGTTCGCTACGGCGTGTGCTATTGAAGTAAATGAATCGTCTTTCAATACAATACTCGCAGCCTCTTTGGCTACTTGAGTGCCACGCAATCCCATGGCGATGCCTACATCGGCTTGCTTTAAAGCGGGGGCATCGTTTACGCCATCGCCTGTCATGGCTACGATGTTTCCAGCTTTTTGGAATACATCAGCAATCTCTAATTTTTGTTTTGGAGTGGTGCGGGCAAATACGGCAGTTGCTAATATCTTATTCCGCCATTCATCGGTAATTACATCCATCGCGGGCAAATCTTTACCTACGATTACTTGTTGCTCTTCCTCGTCAACCAAACCGGTTTGCTTTGCAATGTTTAATGCAGTAATGGGATGGTCGCCCGTAATCATCACGATTTTAATCCCCGCTTTTCGACATAAAGATATCGCATCTTTGATATCTAATCGGGGCGGATCAAGAAACCCAATCATGCCAAGATAAATCAGCTCATTTAAAAAGTTATCTTTACTTATTTCTGCTTCTTCTCTATAAGCAAAAGCCAGCACACGCAAGCCTTCGGCTGCCATCTTTTCCGAGTCTGATAATATTTTATTTCGCTCATCCTCGGTCAATTCTTTTATTTCAGTCCCTGATTGTGTTTTTATACATTTTTCCAACAAATGCTCTACCGAACCTTTGGCCGCTACCAATTGGCCATTGGGGCTTTTATGTAGGGTACCCATTATTTTGTCAATAGCGCTAAACGGCACTTCCGCTATGCGCTCGTATTGCTTTTGTAATGCTACAGCCTCAGTTCCACTAGTATTAGCTAATTGAAGCAGGGCTATTTCTATGGGGTCTCCCAAAGTTTTCTTTTTGTCTTCATCGTTTTTTAAAGTAGCATCATTGCATAATGCCCCCACCAATTTCAATTTTTCAAAATTCTCTTTGCTTTTTTCAATTTGCCCATTGTTAAATTTTAGTTCATTTTTTTCGATACTGACTTTTATACTTTCTTGAGGAAATGAGAAAGTATCGACATAAATTTTGTTTTCTGTTAAAGTTCCGGTTTTGTCTGTTAGAATAACTGTGGTACTGCCCAATGTTTCAACGGCCGCTAGTTTTTTTACAATAGCGTTTCTCTTTGCCATTAGCAACATTCCATGTGCCAAGGCTACAGTAGATACTATAGGCAAGCCCTCTGGAAATGCTGCGATAGCCAATGCAATGGTAGTTTTAATGATTTCAACCCATTCTTTACCTTGAATGAAGCCGGTAATGGCAAACAAAACGGTAAGAATCAATGTGAGCCAAATCAGCCTCTTGCTGAGTGCATTGAGTTTTTTGTCTAAGGGCGTGGTGCTATCTTTTGCAGTTTCAACGAGTGAAGTGATAGTTCCTAATTCTGTATTTGTTGCGATGCCTGTGATGATAACTCTGCCGTTTCCATTTATTACTGAAGTGCCTTTGAACACCATATTGTGCCTATCGCCAAGACTACTTTCTTTTGGCAGTGGTTCTGTGTTTTTTTCTGAAGGTAGCGATTCTCCTGTGAGAGAAGATTCATCACATTGCAATTGATTTGCTTGAATTAATCGACCGTCACCGGGCACCACATCTCCCGCTTCAAGCACCACCAAGTCTCCCGGAGTTAGCTTTTCAGAAGGGATTTCCAGCTTTTTTCCATCACGAATTACTTTTGAGTTTATCACGTCCATTTCTCGGAGTGCGTTCATAGAATTACGAGCTTGAAGCTCCATCAGAAAGCCAATCAATGCATTTACAAAAATCACTATCAAAATGACAATGGCTTCGGTGTAATCTTTAAAATAGATTGAAACACCAGCTCCAAAAAATAGCAAGTAAACTATAGGGCTTTTGAATTGATGCAGCACCATCATGAATATGCTTTTCTGCTTTTGGACTTGGTAAACATTTAGCCCAAATTCATTCGAACGATTTTCTGCATCTGCTCCATTAAGACCAGTTTCATTATTTGTTTGAAAAGACTTTAATACTTCTTCCAATGAAAGCGTATGCGGATTTTCGATTGGATAGTTAATTTTCGTCATAAGACTGGGTTTTGTGGAAGAAGTATTTCAGACTGTTTATGTTTTTTAAAATGTGATTGGGCAAAGCTTACAAAATCCAATTGCCTCAGCTATCTAAATTACTCCAGTTCCATACAATTGTATCGGTTTTACCCGAATGCAAATCGCCTTCTTTAAATTTGTGCATTACTTTGGCAATTTTTTTTTGAGATGGAGTTTGTTTTTTCTTTAAAGCTTCTTTTTTAGTGGATTTCATAGGCGTATTTGTTAAGGATTATTGAGCACTTATTAATTACCAGCGGCCATTTTTATAGCAGCTTTCTTCCGAGTGCTTCCGTATCCTCCAGCCACTTTTTTCTCTTTTTATCATCAGAAGATTTTAGGGGGCCAAATGTTTTTATTTTAACAGGTTTTATTCCACTAAATTCTAAGATTCCTATTTTCATAGAATTGTGTCCAGGGCTTCTGTTTATTAACCAATAGTACCAATTGGGTGTATCAGTGGTAACGATTAATTGTGCTGTTTTTCCTTTTAATAATTTATCCCAAAGAGGCCCTTTTTCGTGGTACTTAAATGCAAAATTTGGCAAAAATATCCTGTCAATAAATCCCTTTAACAATGCAGGATAAGTGCTCCACCAGTTGGGATAAACAAATACCAAATGATTGGCTTCTGAAATATCTTTTTGTGCTTGAATTAAATCGGGTTCTAATTCCGATATTTTTCGGTAACCGAAAGTTAAAATTGGATTAAACTTTAAATTAATTAAGTTAATTACTTTACAAATTGCACCTGATTTTTCTGCACCTTTTTTATAGCTTTCAGCCAAAGCAAAACAATAGCTTTCTTTGTCGGGATGGCCATTGATGATTAATATATTTTTCATGTTAGATTTTGACTTTTAATCTATTGTTTATTTCTATTGATAATATTTCTGGTATTGGCCTGCAATTACAATTTTTTTGGTGTTCAATATGCCAATAGATTCTTTGATTTATAGTTGGATTAGAGGGCATTACATGCGCTAAATAGAATTCTTTATTTATTTTCATTTTTAATTAAATATTAAACTCGAGTTAAATTGGTTTTTATTTTAAATATTTCTATTTTATTTTAATGTCCAATTAATTGCTACAATTACCTCGTTTCTTCTTCCAAATAGTTGGTAAGGTGGATTGTATCCTAAATATCTAAAGTTTCCATAGTAAGAAATAGCTTTTGCTTTTAAAGCACTCTCTAGTTTCTCTTTATTTTCTTTGATGTCTTTATCCGATGCAAAACCTCCAAACCTAATGGCGGCAACGTATTCATCGGCAGTTGTTTCAATTTTTACCTCTGAATTGTTCGGAATGGGTAAGTTATCCTTATGGTATTCAGTCGGCATTACAAAACTCATAGTAGACACAGAATCATTTATATTCATGTGAACAGGAGAAGTCATTGCAATTTGTTTTTTTTCTTTATTCCCACCGAAAATATAACCAGCTAATTTGCTAAAACCCGAACTTCCGAGTTCTTTGTATGTTTTGGCTGAAGAGGTGATGGTCGCCATGGTGGTTGAAGGATAAAATCGAATTTCAAAATCCTTTTCAATTTGAACTACTTTGTAAGGTTGCGTTTCTGATTTTTCCGAAGCCATGGTGGTGTAGGTTTGAAATAGAATAAAAACTACCAAGAGAATACAAATTACTATTAAAGTTATTTTCATGTTTATAATGTTACTTTTTAACTGTATTTAATTAAATCTTCATCAAAATTATACAAATTGACTTAAGAAACGGTTTGAAGAATTTTTAAAATGTTTGTTATTTTTGATTCGTTTTCATTTTGATTTCGTTATATCGTGAATTAATTTCCCCAATTACAAAGATGATTTTGAAATTCAAATTAAGTCTTGTATAATGTTTAAATAGTATTGCAAGATTCACAGATTTTAATTTCTGGTTTTTAGAATGATTTATGTGTTAAGGCTTATCAAATTGGGCAATCGTAATAAGTTAGCATTTATAAACATTAGATGCCTTTGGCATCGCTTGTTGGCTGAATGGCATTTCCTACAGGGCAGTTAAAATTTATAAGTAGAAAAATGGTTATATCGTTTTAAATTAAAGGCAGGTAATTATTTTTCGGAACTTACTTTTCAAACTTTTTTATTTCTCTTCACCCATTTCACAATTTCAAACCAAATTACTGAAACAAAACTAATCGCAATACAAGTTGAAAGTTGCAAAAGATTCAATGTTTCGAATTTAAAAAAAGTAGTCAGTGGTTTAATGTAAAGGATTAGCCCAACAAGGGTTATAGTTATCGAAATGATGATTAAAACCAAATTGTTTTTGTATTTTAAAGTGGTTAAAATTGAATAATGAAAAGAACGGTTTATGAGCGTTAGGAAAATGTTAGCTGCTATTAAAACTGTAAAAGTCATTGTTCTTGTAAGTTCTTCGCTGTAGCCATTTATGACAGCGTATTGATATACGAATAATGTTCCTGCTGTTATTACTAATCCTTGAATGATGCTAATGGATAATTCTTTCCAGTTAAAAAATGTAGCAGTTAAAGGCTTGGGTTTTTGCGACATTGTATTCTTTTCAATTGGTTCATTTTCATAAATAATTGAACAAGTTGGACCCATTATTATTTCTAAAAATATAACATGTATTGGTGAAATAATATTGGGATAAATCCAGTCTAACGCTAAAGGAATAAAAACAGTTAGAATAATTGGAATATGGATGGAAATGATGTATTGAATTGCCTTTTTTAAATTGGTATAAATCTTTCTGCCCATGGCAACAGCATCTACCATTTTAGATAAATCGTCTTCCAACAAAATTAATGAAGCAGCTTGTTTCGCTATTTCTGTTCCTTTTTTACCCATTGCAATTCCAATGTGTGCAGCTTTTAAAGCTGGTCCGTCATTCACACCATCTCCAGTCATTGCAACTATTTGATTATTGGCTTTAAGCGCGTTGATTATTTTTAGTTTGGCTTCGGGAAACATGCGGGTAAAAATGGAAGTCTCCATCACAGATTTTTTTAATTCATCGGCTTTCAATTTCATTAACTCCTCACCAGTAATACTTTTTTCGAATCCTTTAAATCCTATTTGTTTTGCAATAGCAGTGGTTGTTGCTTCATTATCACCTGTAATGATTTTTACTGAAATTCCTGCATTATAAAAATCTGCTAATACTTTTTGAATGTTCTTTTTTGGAGGGTCATAAAAGGCAACAATACCTTTAAATTGAAATGGTAATTCTTGTTGGGTCGGAGGATAACTTCCGCCAATAAAATCTGAAACGCCAATACCTAAGACCCTGTAACCTTCTTTTGCTAAAAGATCAATGGATTCTTGTATTTGTTGCTTTTCAGAATCTGTAAGTTTTGAAACATCTATCAATGCTTCGGGGGCTCCTTTTGCTGCTATAATTTTATTGCTTTGAGCATCTTCAAAAACATGCGTCATCATTGGCGGTTTGCCATCTAATGGATATTCATGCACTAGTTTATATCTTGGTCGTTCATCTTTTTGATGATGGTCAATATAAGTTTGATGCAATGCCACTTCCATCGGGTCAAAAGGAGTGGGTTCACTTGCAAACATTGCCAATTTTAACAGTTCTTTTTCATCTTCATTTAATTCATCTTTGGGGTCAAATATTTTATTGCTTTTTAACACAAACATTTTTGCCAAACTCATCTTATTTTCTGTAATTGTACCTGTTTTATCTGTACAGATAACTGTAGCACTTCCTAGTGTTTCAACGGTTTTCATTTGTTTCACTACAATGCCCTTTTTCATTAAACGCCAAGCACCTAAGGCCATAAAAGTGGTAAAAGCAACAGGAATTTCTTCAGGTAAAATGCTCATTGCCAATGTAAGCGATTGCAATAAGCTGTTTAAAAGATTTTGAGAATGCCAGTAATTAATTATCCAAACAATTATAAAGACTCCAGCGCCAGCAAAGGCCATTTTCTTTACAAAATTTGCAATTTGAATTTCGAGGGGTGTTTTTTCTTCCTTAATGCTTTCTAAGCTACTTCCAATTTTACCAAGTTTTGTTTCATTGCCTATCGCAGTAATTGTAGCTACGGCTAAACCACTTGCAACGGTTGTTCCGCTATAAATAAATTTATCTTCTTTGGTTGCGTCTTTAAAAACCGCGAGCGATTCTCCTGTGAGTATGGATGCATATTCCGCGCAAATTGACCCACCTATTCCGCGTCAAATTGACCCACTAAAGTTAAGTGCCTGAATGATGAATTTTATTTGCTGTTTCACTATCACAATTTTAGTTATTTAATTCCAATTGATTATCATTTTTATTTACCGTGTTTTTTCTCAATGATTCTCCTTTAAGTTCTAGCCTGTGAGCACTATGTATTAGTCGGTCCAGAATAGCATCAGCAATAGTCTGTTCTCCGATTACTTCATACCATTTGCTAACTGGCACCTGAGAAGTTATTAAAGTGGATCCTTTGCCATGTCTGTCTTCGATAATTTCCATTAGCATAGCTCGGGCTTGTGTATCGAGAGGCTGTATGCCAAAGTCATCTATAATAACCAATTGCTGACGCTCTATTTTTGCAATTTCTGTTATATAAGAGTTGTCGGCCTTAGCCATTTTAAGTTTTGCAAAAAGTTTACTTGAGTTCAGATACATTACCTTATATCCAAGTGTGCACGCTTGTTGGCCAATAGCAGAGGCTAGGTAGCTTTTTCCGATACCAGTGCTACCTGTGATAAGAATATTCTCGTTTCGGTCTATAAAGGTGCATTCTGCAAGTCTTAAGACAAGGTTCTTATCCATGCCTCTGTCTGCTTCGAAGTACATTTGCTCAATGGAGGCTTTGTAACGGAACTTTGCGTTGGTCATAATGCGCGCAATTTTCCTATTATAACGATCATCCCATTCTTCATCAATGAGATGCGCTAACATTTCGTCACTTGTGAGTTTGTTTAATTCACCTGACTCAAGGTTTGTTCGGAATGCCCTTAGCATTCCGTAAAACTTCATAGTTTTCATTTTTTCGATAATTTGTGTATTCATGATTATTTGGTTTTTAATGTTGGGTTTTACTTGTAATACTCTTCTCCTCGGATATTTTCGTGCTTGGGCATTGGCGGTAGCTCACCTTCTAAATCATATTGATCAAGGTTTCGCTGAAGTATGGTTTCGATTATTTTGTATTGATATAGTTCATATTGATGCGCGCGTTGACAAGCCTTGATTAATCTATCATTACCCACGCGCTTTGCAAAAGATATGATACCCTGACACGATTTATAACCCTGTTCCGGATGTGCCTTTTTTAATAATACCTCTCTGATATATAATTCTACATCCCTGTGGATTAAAGCGGCGGCAGTTAAAAAACGTTCTGGATTCCATTCGGCAATGTGTTTGTTATGAGTTGCCATGTGTTCAGGGCTGGTGCTGTAATTATAAGGGCTTTTAATCCTAGGGTGAGTTGCGATTAACTCGTATTTGTGGTAAATATCAATTTTCGATTTGGAATAAAACAACTTCACTTTCTTGCCTATATTAGTGTAATGAACACTGTAGTAATGCTTGTCACAGTGAAGGCAAACATGCCCATTTTTCATCACTGTAACCATGGCTGTTTCACGCATTTCAAAACGCAGCGGATGCAGCGGCTGAAGTACCGACTTCTCAATCTCATCGAACTGGTCCTGACGTGAATAACTGCGGCCTGTCATAGGGGTTAAGTTGTGATTTCTTAAATGATCCAAGATAGAAGCATTTAATGCCGTTAAAGCAGTAAATTCCTTTCCATGTAGGTTTGTAAAAATCCTGTTATAAGCAATTTTAACGGCGCCCTCAACGAGCGATTTATCCTTAGGTTTGTATGTTCGTGCAGGTAAAACAGCTAATCCATAATGCTCAGCAAAAGCCTCAAAGTTGCTATTCAATTGTGATTCATATCGACTTGTTTTTGTCACAGCCGATTTCAGATTGTCAGGTACAATTGCAATGGGTACACCGCCAAAAAAGTGAAGTGCATTTTCACAGCACTTAATAAAATCTTCCATATCCTGACTCTCAACCGCCTCAACATAAGTCATTTGACTTGCTCCCAAGATGGCAACAAAAACTTCAACAGATCTTACCTCTCCAGTTGATTCATCAACGACCTCCAATTTCTTACCTGTATAGTCAACAAACATCCTTTCTCCAGCTTTATGAATCATGTGCATCGATGGGTGAGAACGTCCTTTCCAAAGCTTGTAATGCTTGTAAAAACCAGTGCTCTGAAAGCCATCGACATGCTCAAGAGAATATTCCTGCCACAGTAGTTTTAATGTCATCCCAGGCTGCTTTAAACGCTTTTCAACAGATGGGAATATTTTGTAAAGTTCAAGCTGTCTTTCAGGCGGATCAGCTATAATAGGTTCCTCTAAGAATAAAGATTCAAGGTCCTTGTCATTCAACTTCGATAGCTCTGCCCAAGGGATTTTTAGTTCCACATAGCGTGCTATATATTTCTTTACAGTATTGCGTGACACCCCAGTTAAATCACGTATAGTGCGTGTTCCTTGTTTGTGGGTGTAATGTTTGATAATTAGTATTAATTTGCTCATTTCGATGTTTTGATTTGCCATTTATTCCACTATTTTCGAGGTATGCAAAGCATACTGAAATTTCATGGGATAATGGGATGCAAAACAGCAGATTTGTCATCATTTTCAGGTGGGTCAATTTACCGCGGAATAGGCGGGTCATTTTGCCGCGGAACAGGTGGGTCAGTTTGCTGCGTAAAAGGTGGACCTCTTTATCGCGGAATCAGTGGGTCAGTTTGCGCGTATTCTCCATATGGATTCGTTTACTGAAAAATCGTTGGAATGAACAATACTTCCATCGGCAGTAATGGCTGAACCTTCTTCAACCAATAGGCTATCGCCAACCACTAAATCATCGCTATTAATTTCGGCTACATTTCCATTGCGAATCACTTTGCATTTTGGTTGTGTTAAGTCTTTCAGTTTCTCCAATGCATTTTTACTTCTGGAAAATTGAAATAAGGAAATAGAAATTTGGAAGATAATTGCCGCAACAAGAAAAATTCCATCTCCTATTTTACCGCTTATAAAGTAGATGGAAGATGCCACCAACAATAAAATTATCATTGGGTCTTTGGCAATTCTTTGCAATGTGTTAAAAAAGGTATTTTCTTTTTTGTAGTGTAATCTATTTAAACCAAATTTTTCTCTGGCATGCACTACTTGACTGCTGCTTAAACCTTCTATGTTAAAATTATTTTTAGGCATTTTCAAAGATAACTTTTATCGATTGAGTATAATAAGAGCCACTTTATAATTCAAGCATTTTCAATCATCAATTTCATTTTCTGAATTCTCCGATGGGACTATCACACCGTTCGATATTTCAGTATGTCTTATTTGTCCGCCTAAATAGCCTGTTCTTGTAACAAGTCCAAAGCTCACAAAAGAAATGAATAAAATGAGAAGTGCTGTTGTTTTAATGAATGGTGAATTTGTAAAAGTTAGGAACAAGCCTACAATAGAAGGAACTCCCAAAGTAATCAAAGAAATTAGTGCGTACAGCGCAGATTCCTCATGCATTTTAATTGTAGACTCAACAACACCCTGAATATTTTCAACTGTTTCTTCGGCTGCTTCGCCTGTAAGATATGCAATACCAGCACCTATAGCAGATAACACGAAAATATAATAGGCTGCAATAATGGTTTGATTGCTTTTTGTACCAATACCATGTAAAAGAACTAAACCACCTAATATGGACCCAAAAATTGGGAGGTGAGTGATAAGTAAGTGAATATGTGTTTGGTTCATTTATCTAGCAAATTTATTCTAATGAAATTCTAATCATTTGTATAATAAATAATAGAAGTTGTAAGATTCCTACATTCTCAAAAAATGGTGTGAATTGCTAATCCCGAAAAAAACAGTAATCATTTAATCACTGCATCAACAATTTCTTTTTGCTGCTGCATTAAGCTGTGGTTTCTTTTATACAATTTCAAAACTAACTCAAAATAATGTCGTTGTCAACCCAAAAGATATTCCAAATGTGCTTAATGATTTGTTCCAAAAAGCAGTATTTGATGTTTGCAAAATATATACTGTCTCTATTGTAAATGCAGCGTTTTTGGCTATATAATACTCAAGTCCAAATGTTGTTTGAAAAACTGGTGTGTTGGCTTTATTCTCTTTAATTTTAAAATTATCAGAAATTCCAATTATAGAAGGAAAACTGTATGTGCTAATGCCTGCTTGAATAAGTCCAAATCCTTTGATTTTTTTCTGACCAATTCGGTAGCCTAAACCAATTACATAGTCATCAAACTTTAATTGACCTTCAATAACGTTAGCAGGAGAATTTTCTGAAATTCTAAATTTGTTGCTTCTGTTGTTATAATTAAATCGAATAAACAGACCTTTCTCTTGATTAATCCTGTATTCTAAGGTTGATTTAATAAATCCACCATTTGAAATGTTTGTTTGTTTCGAAATCGTAAATCCAAAATCGAAAGGGAAATATAGCTTTGATAAAAAGGAGGTAGAAGTGTCAGATTGCCCATATACAGTTGAATTGAACACGACTAAAAAAAATATCTTTAGGAATAATTTCATTTTTGAATATTTATGATTTTTAATGCCTCACGAATTCCTGAGTTGAAGGCTCCGTGCACGGTTGCGTGTTGATTTATATTGGTTGCTTCACCTGCAAAATGAATTCTTCCCACTTCCTTTTCTAAATCGTTAAAACTATTTTCTTTTGCCCCTAAAGGCACATGAGAATAAGAACCTTGAGAAAACTCATCTGTATTCCAAGCTGTTTTCATAAGATTTTTAAATTCAATTTCTTTTCCTTTATGTGCTTTATGAAAAATGTTTTGATATTCCTTCTTTATAGTTTCAAGGTCATTTTCTTCTATCCATTTGCCGGATGTACCAGTTGGCATGGCTATTAAAACAGGTTTTTCATAGTAGTGATAATAATTAACTGCTATACCGAAAGAATTGCCATGTGTAGAGTTATAACACTGAAAATCTGAATCTCCTTCCCAAAACGGTTCTGTAAACTCCATTACTACTTTATTAAAGATACCCATTTTCATTTTTGAGAAAGAGTTTACCTTCCATTCAGGTAGCAGTGGCGAAAATGCTATTTTTTGTTTTTGTAAAATGCTTATTGGAACTGTTACAATTACATAATCGCATTCAAATACCTCTTTTTCAGTTAGCACTTTAATACCAGTTTCTTCATGCTTTATTTCACGAACTGTTTGTTCTAGTTTTATATCTATGCCTTGAAGGAGATGTTCTACAATTTTACTGTAACCACCTAAAACAAGACAATCGTTATTGTCATTCTTAACAGATTGATTTAAGTAAAATTTTGACGATACATCACTAACATTAGTCCCTAAGGAATTTGAATAACTTTCCTTTATCAATGAAATCATATCAAGCTCTCTTTCAGAATAACTGTTCTCATTAATAATCTGATCTATCAACTGTTGAATGGAAGTATCTTGTAAAGGAGTGTTTAGAAGATCAGCTTTTTGGCTAAGCTTCTTTTGAAAGTGATTGTAGAATAAACCCAAGCGAATTTTAACAATTTTGCTTCCGTCACGGTCAAATAATTTTAAATTTGAGAAGCTTGTTTTATGCGTTTGAATATTTAGCCGGTTGGTAAATCCCAATAAAGGATTATCAGGATTTTTACTGTCATGAATCCAGTTAGCACCAAGTTCAATTTTAAAGCCTAAGTCGTTGTTGGTATGAATCCGTCCACCAGTTCTATTTCTTGCCTCAAGAATAGTTACTTCAAAGCCAGCATCTTTTAATTTTCTGGCAGCAGCCGCACCAGCAATTCCTGCGCCGACAATAATTACCTTCTTTGAATTCCCTAATTGAAAGCTATTTCCTAATGAATAAAATGGGATGGCCGACAAGCCTAATAATGCAGTTTTAATAAAATCTTTCCTTTGCATATTATTTTTTTTTGCAAAGGTTGAAACTCAACTGAAGGTTTCATTTGACAAATATCACAAAATTATTTACCGCGAAGTCGGCTTAAGGTTTCTCTTGAAATGCCGAGATAGGAAGCAATATAAGTGAGTGGTATTCGCTGTAAAACATGAGGCTCATTTTCCAGTAATGCCTCATAACGTTCCAAAGAATTCATTAATTGAGAATAAAAAATTCTGTCTTCCAGAAATACTGCGTATTCTTCAATAATAGCGTTAATAAAATTACTAATCTCAATATTAGAATAAATCAAAGGTTTTAAACTTCTAAGGTTGATAGCAATGAGGCTGGTATGCTCTACTAACTCAAAGGTTTCTCGTGAAGGGAGAATTCGAAAATTATGCAAAGAGCCGACCATATCGTTTTCAAAAGCAAACCAAGTGTTGACTTCGATTCCATCTTTTAAATAATAACTTCTTACAGCACCTTTGACTACAAAATAGGCAAAATCGTGTTGTTGATTTTCTCTAATTAGTATATGCTTTTTGTCAAAATTTAAAATAGACAAATGGGTGAATATTTCCTCTTTGGTCTGCTCACTCAATTGCTGGTTAGGAGAATACTGTTGAATAAGTTTATCGAATAAAGTGTCCATTTGATTAATGCTATTTATTGGTTTTGTAGCGTTTTTACAATTGCTTATAACTTCTTAATAACCCAACACCACACACCAAATCTATTTAAACAAAATCCAAAAACTAAATTTATAACAAGAATATTGAAATAGAATAGAAATCTGTTTAAAAATGAACTGCTTACACAAAGATTATGACCAGCGTTTTTCTAATATGAAATTTACTGGTCAAGATTATGACCAGTGTTTTTGAGATTTGAAATTTATTGGTCAAAATAAATGTTGTTTTATGACCAGCGTATTTCAGATTTGAAATTTACTGGTCAAGATTAAATGTGTTTTTTGAGGAATTAATTAATTTCTCAAAAGTTTATTATTACACTTATGCCAAGCGTTAGAGATTGAACAAAGTAGCGCCCAGAGGGACTACTTGTGAAAGCGCGACCTGTGTGAAGGATTTTGGGGAGGAAAAGGGAACGCCAAAAATAAAAAAAGTCCCTTGGGGAACCAAGAGACTTTTAAATAAGATATTCTTTAAATTGTTTATCTGTTTACTACAAATTTGTTTGTGCTGATTTTTCCATTAGACGCAAAGCGAACAAAATAAACTCCGTTTGCATAAGCTGAAACATCTAGTTTAACCAACATAGATTGGTTGCTGATGTTGTCGAGCAATCTTCCGGCTGCATCGTAAATACTTATTAAAGTGTTATTTGGTAATTCATCTATAAACAAATAAGTTGAAGTAGGATTTGGATACAACCTAATTGGCAGTTCTGCGATTTGTTGAATTCCAACACTTGTTACTTGAATAATGATTGACTCAACTGTACAATTGAATGCTTCGTTGGTAACAAAAACGCGGTAGAAACCATTTACTGTTGGTGTAAATGAAGCACTGGTTGCTCCAGGGATTTCCGCTTGTGTAGCCCAGTTATACCATTGGTAGGTATTACCAACTTCATTTGGAACAGAAATAGTAACTCCTACAACAGTGAACTCTACATCTATTATTTTTCCTAATAAAGTAAGGTCATCACAATCTACTGTTCCACTATTATTTGCATCATTTAGTATTTCTGGAGATTCAATTATGCCATTTCCGTTAGCATCACCTGGAATTTCATTTCCAGCAATTTCGCCATTACCATTTACATCTCCAACGATTTCTTTACCAGAAATTTCTCCGTCGCCGTTATTGTCGCCTGCAATTTCATTTCCACTTATTTGACCATCAAGATTCACATCTCCAGCAATTTCATTTCCGTTAATAACTCCATTTCCGTCTTGGTCGCCAGCAATTACTGTAATAAGTACGTTGTAAATTAATACGCTATCGCAACCTCCACTACCGGTAAAAGTTTGTTGGTAAGTTCCGCTTTCAGTATAAGTTTCTAATCCTGCAGTGTATGTTTGGAAACCTACAACGTTGAATGTTGTGGAAGAACCAAGCTGGAAGGTAAGGTCGATGGTTACTGTTGAATCGCAACCATTTATAGATTGGAACTGGAAAGTGTATGTGCCTGAGGTTGTTGTGGTAGAACCATCAGGAAGCGTGTAGCTTAAACCTTGACAAACTGTTACTTCGCTGTTAGTGTTTAGTGAAGGATTTACCTGAAGAGTTGTTACGATAACAGAATCACAACCTGCATCAGTTTGCAAATTGCTGGTGTAAGTTCCAGTAGTTGTTGCAGTTTGTCCGTTTGGTAAAGTGTACGTTTCACCTTGGCAAATGCTGGCAGTAACGTTTTGGTTGAATGCTGGATTTACAATTAAAACCGTAACAATATTGCTATCGCAACCAGCTGCAGTTTGGAACTCAGACGTGAATGTTCCGGAAGTTGTGACTGTTTGTCCGTTTGGTAATTTGTAAGTTTCACCTTGGCAGATTGTAGCATTAACCGTAACGTTGAATGTAGGATTAACTGTTACTACAGTTGTAATGGTGCTATCGCAATTTGAAGCTGTTTGCAAGTTACTAATGAATGTTCCAGCAGCAGTTACAGTTTGTCCATTAGGTAATACATAACTTTCACCTTGGCAAATAGCTACAGTTTCGGTGGATGCGAATGGAGTTCCAACGTTTAGCGTTGTTACAATAATAGAATCGCAACCAGCTTCAGTTTGCAAATTGCTAGTGTAAGTTCCAGTAGTTGTTGCAGTTTGCCCGTTTGGTAAAGTGTACGTTTCACCTTGGCAAATGCTTGCAGTAACGTTTTGATTGAATGCTGGATTTACAATTAAAACCGTAACAATATTGCTATCGCAACCGGCAGCAGTTTGGAACTCAGATGTGAATGTTCCAGAAGTTGTAAGAGTTTGTCCGTTTGGTAAAGTGTACGTTTCGCCTTGGCAAATTGTAGCATTTACTGTAGTATTAAAAGTTGGATTTACAGTTAGTACAGTGGTAATGGTACTATCGCAACCAGAAGCAGATTGGAACTCACTTGTGTATGTTCCAGAAGTTGTAACGGTTAACCCGCTTGGTAAAACATAGTTTTCACCTTGACAAATAGTTACTGTTTCGGTAGAAGCGAATGAAGTTCCAACGTTTAGTGTGGTAACAATAATAGAATCGCAACCAGCATCAGTTTGCAAATTGCTGGTGAATGTTCCTGCTATTGTAACTTCTTGTCCGCTAGGTAAAGTATACGATTCGCCTTGGCAAATGCTTGCAGTAACGTTTTGGTTGAATGCTGGATTTACAATTAAAACCGTAACGATATTGCTATCGCAACCGGCAGCAGTTTGGAATTCAGCTGTAAATGTTCCAGAAGCAGTGGCTGTTTGTCCGTTTGGCAAGGTGTAAGTTTCGCCTTGGCAAATTGTAGCATTTACTGTAGTATTAAAAGTAGGATTAACAGTTAACAAAGTTGTAATGGTACTATCGCAACCAGAAGCAGATTGGAACTCACTTGTGTATGTTCCAGAAGTTGTAACGGTTAGCCCGCTTGGTAAAACATAGTTTTCACCTTGACAAATTGCTACTGTTTCGGTAGAAGCGAATGGAGTTCCAACGTTTAGTGTGGTAACAATAATAGAATCGCAACCAGCTTCAGTTTGTAAATTGCTGGTGAATGTTCCCGCAGTTGTAACTTCTTGTCCGTTAGGTAAAGTGTAAGTTTCGCCTTGGCAGATTGTAGTATTTACCGTTTCGTTGAAAGTTGGATTTACAATTAACGTTGTAGTTATTAAGCTGTCGCAACCGGCAGCAGTTTGGAATTCAGATGTGAACGTTCCAGAAGCTGTAGCTGTTTGTCCGTTTGGTAAAGTGTAAGTTTCACCTTGACAAATTGCTACTGTTTCATTAGAAGCGAAAGAAGTTCCAACGTTTAGCGTTGTAACAATGATGGAATCGCAACCTGCTTCAGTTTGCAAATTGCTGGTGTAAGTTCCAGCATCGGTAACTTCTTGACCGTTTGGTAAAGTGTAAGTTTCACCCTCGCAGATTGTAGCATTTACCGTTTCGTTGAATGATGGAATTACAATTAAGGTTGTTGTAATTACACTATCGCAACCGCTGATGGTTTGTAAGGTAACCTCAAACTCTCCAGCTTCTGTAACAATAGAATCGTTTGGTAAGGTGTAAGTTTCACCCTCGCAGATGGTAGCATTTACCGTTTCGTTGAAAGAAGGATTTACAATTAACGTTGTAGTAATTACGCTATCGCAACCGCTGATGGTTTGTAATGTAACTTCGTACTCACCAGCTTCTGTAACAATTGAATCATTTGGCAAGGTGTAAGTCTCACCTTCACAAATAGTAGCATTTACCGTTTCGTTGAAAGAAGGATTTACAATTAACGTTGTAGTTATTACGCTATCGCAACCGTTGATGGTTTGTAAGGTAACTTCGTACTCGCCAGCATCAGAAACGTTTGTGTTGTTTGGTAAGGTGTAAGTTTCACCTTCGCAGATGGTAGCATTAACCGTTGAATTGAAAGTTGGATTTACAATTAACGTTGTAGTAATTACGCTATCGCAACCGCTGATGGTTTGTAAGGTAACTTCATACTCGCCAGCATCAGAAACGATTGTGTCGTTTGGCAAAGTGTACGTTTCGCCTTGACAGATGGTAGCGTTTACTGTTGAGCTTGCAGAATTATTAATTGTTAAGTTTAAAGTAAGCGTCGAATCGCAACCAGCCGCGTTGGTCAAGTTTTGGGTGTATTGTCCGCTAGCAGTATAAGTTTGACCATTCAACGAGAAAGTGTTACAAGCCGTTTCAGTTAAGGTCGCTACTGTTGAATTGTTGATCGTTAAGTTCAACGTTAAAGTCGAGTCGCAACCATTTGAAGCTGTTAAGTTCTGAGTGAAGATTCCGCTACTAGTATAGGTTTGACCGTTTAAAACGAATTCATCACAAGTAGTCTCTGTTATTGATGCTGTAATTATGGAAGGTTGAGTAATGGTAACTGTTGCAGTAGCCGAACAGGTTTCAAGCTCTCCCTGGCTAACTTGAAAACCGGTTATTTTCACATCATTAAGAGCTACTGATGGATCGCTTCCTATTCCATCGTCGTTATTAGTCCAGTTTATTGCAACTCGGAGTTCTGAAACATTTATTGCGTCCACTGGTAAATTTCCCGAATAATGTGTCCATTTCCCCAAACCGCTTGGACATAATTCCGATTTAAGCGAAGCAGCCAACAAGGTCCAACCGTTGCCTGTATTGTACAATAATGAAGCGTTGTCATTTAACCCATTTCCATTGGCAATAAAATCAAATTCAAGTTTTGCAGATGTAAATCCAACCGTTGAAACCGCGGGCGACTCAGCGCGCGCATTTGTCTGAGGACAGAAAAGAAGTCCGCAAAGTCCTCCTGCGTCGTAAGCTGCCCCTCCGTCAGGGAAAAATACGCTTGTAACGTGGAGTGTCTTATTCCCATTGGAACTCGTACCACAACCGCCCGCAACTACTCCCCCCTCGGCATCACTTACCTTCCAGAAGTTAGGATCGGCTCCATTAGCCCCGCTCGAAACATTAAGCGTCCAGTTATGAGTTCCTTCAAAGCCCTCAAAATAAATTTGTGTTGAATCGATTGCTGAACCTGCTGAAATAGTATCTGTTACGGTAACAATATATTCACCTGCTTCTAAATCGTTTGCAGTTGAACCAATGCCTCCAGATGGTGACCATGAGTAAGAAAAACGCCCTGCTCCACCTGATGCAATTACAGTTGCGGATCCGTTAGAACCTCCATTGCAATCCACATTCGTTTGAGAAGCGATAGATAAAATAATCTCTGCCGGTTGGGTAATCGTTACAGAACTTGAAGCAATACAATTATTAGCATCTGTAATAATGATGTTGTAATTTCCAGGAGCAAGATTGGTTAAACTATCTCCAGTAACTATTCCATTTGTTACCTCATAAGTAAAAGGTCCTGAACCTTGTAAAGAGTTTATTTCTATACTTCCATCATTTGCTCCAAAGCAAGAATTATCATTTGCAATTACTGTATTTGTGAATGTTGTAGAAACAAAAGCTAATGATGTGTCAGAAATACAACTTCCTGAGCTAATTGTTACACTGTATGTTTCATCATTTGGGGCCAAAATGCTTTCAGTATTTGCATCAGTATTCCACTCGTAAGTGTAATTTGTAAAGCTCACACCAATTGCAATGGCATCAATTTCATTCCATCCAGTAACAAAATCAGAACGTAAAGAAATTTTTGCCCTGGTAACATCATAAGTCGTAAGTGGAAAAGTTGCCCTAAAGATTCTTGATGTTGGATTTGCAGGAAAAGGCGTTGCTGTATAAACTGTTTCAAAACTATTGCTATCTGGGTTAAACAATTCAATTTTTTCAATTGCTCCAGGATTATATGTTTCATAAACATCAATGAAATTAATTGGTCCAGCACCTTCGAAGTTTACATCTAAAAATTCTATTTGATCATCTTCTTCCAAACTCGCCCAAGCACTATCAATATTACCATATTGAGGATAGACATTTGGTTCGCCTATTACTTGGTCAGCATCCCAATACAAGGAATCAGCATCACCTTCATTTAAAGATGAGTATTCCGAGCTAAATTCATTGATAGAATTTACATAACGGTAATTTTGAGAAGGAACATTATTTATAGCGAACAATCTGTCAGGACAAGTTGAAACAGCAATTGCTGCATTTAAAAGATTTACATCAACATTGTTGTCATTGCAATCGCCTCCACCTAATGTGGTAGTTACGTAGTTTTCACCGGGTGAAGAACAAGCTGCCACAGGATTTCCAAAATAATAGCCATCGCCATCTACATCCAGATAATAGGCCTGCGGAACCAATAAAACAGCTTCTACCGGAACTCTAACCGAAATACAGTTTCCAAATTGAATTTCCGCATAAAAAGTTGTTGAAGCATTTAATTCAGGAGTAGTGAAAGAATTTCCAGTACCAACCTCATTTCCTTCAGTTGCAGCATCAAACCAAGTTACTGCCCCTCCTGTTGATAATGCTTCAAGTTGTAAAATTCCAATTCCGCAAGATGTATCATTTGCAGTTGAAACAAACGTAGGAGCGCTTGTGCTATTTATAAATACGGGAACATTTGTAGCAGAAGAATTTACACCATCAAAAGCACTAACGGAAAAAGCATTAATACCATTTCCAACAAAAGTAGTTGACCATTCAAAAGATTCATTAGGTGCTAACAAAGTTCCATTTACTGCAGGAACTCCATTTTTCAATAAAGTACCATTTGCATTGGTAACATTGGTAACAATAAATGAAAGTGGTAAATCTTCTGGATTTGGGTCCGAAAAGTCAACTGACAGGGAAGCTAAATAATCATAAGAAATAGTAAATGGGTTACAAACATTTGCTCCATCTAACGTATCAATAAATGTTAAAGTTGGATTAGGTAAAATAGTAACAGTTAAATTAGTTATATAGACACTATCACAACCAGCAACAGTTTGTAAAGTGCTTGTATAAGTTCCTTGCGTTGTTACATTAGTTCCGTTTGGTAAAATGTATGATTCACCCTGATTTATCGCTACATTCTCAGAAAAATTATACACTGGATTCACAATTACTTCAATTGGGTCTGAGGTTTCAGATGCGCATCCTCCTACCGATTCAAAAACAGTAAATGTTCCCGACTCTGTAACATTTATAGATGAGCTTGTTGCTTCATTGCTCCAAACATTATTTGCCTGAACAGAGGAACTAAGTTCCACTTGGCCACCAGCACAGAAAGTGGTTGGTCCTTGAGGTGTAATTATTGGTTTTTCAGGAATAGCAGTTACCGTAACTTGCTTAGTAAAGGTTTGTGTAATTGGAGTAAAACTTACGTAATCATTAATAGCAGACCAACTTGAAGAGTTTCTGTTTGGAACAGAAATACCAATTGTTCCATCAAGATTTACAAGACCTTGTGTTGCTTGTTCAAATTCAAAAGGTGCTGCGTTTTCGGTTAAGATTTCGATTTTATTAGATCCTTCTGATAGAACAATTTGAAATGTAACAGCTCTGCTATCATCAAATTGAATAGCCGCATTTCTGAAGTTTACTACCAACTGTCGATTTGGCGCAAAACCTGTGGTATAGTAATTTACTTGACAATTCTCAAACCCTAAATATATGAACGACCAAAAAGCCGCAATTAGATTGCGAGGTTGAAAGTTTAGTTCATCCTGACTATAAGGAAGCAGAGGCCCATTGCAACATCCACTTTCAAATTCATTATCGTTTGGAAAAGAAATGAAACCACTTGAAGATATGTTGAATGTATTATATGTATTACCAAAGAAATTAAAATCGAATCCTATTGGCAATCCAGCTTCAACATCGAAAAAACTAACATAAGAGCAATCTCCTGTTCCGTCGAATGTCCTGTATTCATCTATTTGATTGATCAAATATGTGTTCTCTGTAACAGTAATATTGTGAGTTCCAACTCCTGCAAGAGAAGGGTCAAATGTATTATCAACTACACCAGGACCAGAAAGGATTCCTCCTTCTAGGTTATTTTGAATTGAAATAGCATCTGAACCGTCTAAACAATAAGAGGATGCTAAACCACTAATTATTGGCGATGCTATTACCTTAAATGATGCCTGCGCAGTTGATTCGCAACCACTATTAAATGTAACGGTGTAATTTAAATTATAAGAACCAGCTTCAACCAAAGATGGATTAAATGCGTTTTCAGAAACTCCTGGGCCACTAAAGACTCCGCCTACGGGCAATGTTGTTGTGGTCGTGAGTAGGTCAACAGGAGCTGAGGTTGTTTCATAAATTACGTTGTTAAAAAAAGTAACATCACCACCTTCTAATATACTAATGTCTGAACCGTTATCTGGACCAATAGTAGCTGCACTTGATGATATCACCCTAATACGATAGCCGTTCCCTCCAATACCGAACGGTATAAACGGCATAATCAGATCAAAACTTCCTGAGATACTACTATACTTTTCTGCCAAAATTATTGGAGTAGAAAAATCTCCATTCGCATCTGATAGCTGTGCAGTAAAAATATTCTCCATCGCAAAAGTCCCTTCAACTGTATAATCTATTCGAAACACACTGCCTTCACATATTGAAAGACTAGAAACACTAACAGCGGTTATGGCTGGATCTACTTCAAAAATTGCTGTTGCAGCAACATTGCAGCCACTTGGAAATGAAACTGTATAACTAATTATATTTTGACCACCACCTGCAACAACTGGATCGAAAGTTGTTCCTATAACTCCTTCACCGCTAAATATGCCTCCTTCTGGCGAAAAGGTTGTAGTAGTTAGTAAATCAACAGCGGGAGAACCATAAACAAAAGTTCCATTATTGTTAATAAATGTAACTGGCTCAGCTGATTTAATTGTTAGGTTTGTTCCATTGTCAGAGCTTGTGGATACTGGATCGGAAGAAACCAATCTTACTCTGTAGCCAGTTCCTGCAGGAGTTGAGAATGGGACAGTAATCGAAAATGTTCCTTCGCCTATTCCTCCGAATGACTCAAGTGAAGTTGGTGCTGAAAAATCACCATTCAAATCAGATAATTCAGCTGTAAATTGATTTCCATCATTAAACAGACCTAGTGTGCTAAATTCGAGGTCAATTGAAGAGCCTGCACAAACTTCTATTTCTGATAAATTTAAAGCAGACACACTCGGCGGTAATACATCAACACTTACTACTACTGCATTTAGTGAAGGCAAGATTCCATCAAACGCTACTAGTGTAAAAGCCTGAATACCTGAGCCAAATGTTGATGGTGTCCAGATAATGTTGTCTCCTGGATCGATTAAAGAACCTGGACTTAAAGGATTTCCGTTTTTAGTTAAAGTGCCATTTGAAATTGAAATCAAATTGAACGAAAGCGGCAAATCCCATGGATCTTGATCATTTAATCCTACAGATGAATCAGCAAGTAATTGGTAAGGAATAGCAAATGGCGTATTTAAATAAGCGGTGCTCAATGTATTCATACTTGTAAAAGTTGGTCTGAATGACACTGAAATTTGAGACTCAGCTATATTTGATAAAAGCGAATTTCCTCCTTCATTATCAGTTACTTGAAACTGGACGATTCTAATTCCAGTTAGATTGTTTGCAACTGCAGAAAATGTTACCGATCTCAATAAAGTACGATACGTTTCTACTGTTGCTGCCCCTGAGAATGTAATTATACCTGTTCCGGAGTCATAGGACCCTGTAATTCCTGGAATATCAGTCCATCCTAAAACATCTCCTGCCGTAAACCCTGTGCTGATGTTTACTGTAGCACCATTAAGCTCAGGGCTGTCTACATCGGATGCAGGAAGCTCCGGGTAAACCAAAATCGGAGAATCACCTATACCGAATGAAACAGCCTGAAATGAAACGCCAATTAGTTCAACTTCACCAATTTGGAATAAAGTTTCCCCACCTAATAAAGTGGGAAAAGTTAAACGATAGCTGGTGTACCACTCTGTGTTTGAAAATGAAATAGATTTAGTTTGAAACCTGTCTTCAAAAATTGGAACTAAACCAGTAGCAATTGTAACGTATGTGGCCCCATTTTTAGAACCTTCTAAAACATAAGTAGTAGGATCGCGCTCGGGAACATCATTTGCGGAAGTTAAAGTTAAGCCTGTTAGTATAGTTGCTCCAGAAGAGGGAGTTACTTCAAAACCCGAGTTTTCTCCAAAAAAGTTGAGGTATTTAGCAAACGGGGTATTGTCTATTGAATTTTGAACTTCCTCACTACCGGGTGAACCACTGCCAAATGTTGGTAAAATTGAAATTGGGTCACCTGGCACAGTAATATCTGCTGCAGTTCCGATAAGTGCGCCTAATGTTGGGGCATCATTTTCTGGAGTAACATTAATTATTAATTCCTTAGAAATAGTGCTTCCATCATTTATAACTAGTTTAATATTACGGCTTGTTGCTGGAATGTCGGAGCTGTTAAAATATAATAATTGATTAATAACAGCATTAATTGCTATAACTGTTGCGTTTTCATTCCAAGTAATGAAGAGGTTTTCACCATTAACACCTGAGCCATTAGCACTTGATGAATGAATTCCTATTAAAACTCCCTCGTAAAAAATATCAATTCCTGAACTTGGGGCTGTGCTTACTTCCCCTATTCCATTGCCAACATTTTTAATGGACAATCTATCTTGGGTAAGTCCAAAAATAGGACTGCTACTTCCATCAACATAGTTAATTACTAAATTTGAACCATTAAAATTGGTCTGATCTGTTGTATAAACCGCATTAGGAAAAATCAACTGAGGTTCAGTTTCAAATACGTTTTCTAAAAACGTCACATCCGTTCTAGGGTCAACAAATTCGGAAATTTGCGCAAAAGTTCTCAGTGCATAAAACAACAAAAAATGCTTATTAATAATACTTTTTTGATTTGTAGTGCTTTTACCATATTAGGGAATTTAGAAATTATGATTTTAGTGAATAATTTTTCGAATGAATGTTTGGTAGATTCATTTTAAACTTATTGCTTAGGCTTGTGGAATATTTAATACAGTATTGTTATTAAGAAAGCAAGTAAAGAACGACAGGGAAAATCATTAAAATTGCCGATTAGTAAATAATCATAAATTTTAAAATGATTTAACCCTACAAAGAAAGTTTACCATTAGCCTTGTAATGGAAAAATAGAATGTAATTTTAAACATTGAAATGTTTAAAACCTTAACTGAATGATGATTCCTTTAAGAATTTATGAAACATCTAAAGTTATTTCAGAGATTTAAAATAGGAAATATGATTTTCTTAATTTAATTGTTAACTAAAATTTTACTTGTAATAAGTTTCTCTTTTTAGCTTTCTTTATGTTCGCAAAAAAAAAAGAATGAAAGTATTAAAGTTTGGGGGGACATCTGTAGCAACAGCTGCTGCAATAAAAACAACCGCTTCTATTATTCTACAACATGCAAAAAATGACCAGATAGTTGCTGTAGTTTCAGCATTGGGTGGCGTTACAAATTTGCTTTTAGAAGCTAGTAAAATGGCCGAAATTGGAAATATAGATTATTTAAGAATTGCCAAAGATTTAGAAAATAGGCATTTGGAAGTAATTAGTGAGTTGTTGCCTGTCGACAAACAAGCAAACATCAATGCTCAAATTAAACTGCTTTTTAATCAATTGGAAGACATGCTGAACGGCGTATTTCTAATTAAAGAACTTACCCCAAAAGCAAGTGATTTTATAGTGAGTTTTGGTGAGCAATTATCCTCAATTATTGTTGCAAATTATGCAGAAGTTGATTTGTTGGATTCAATATCATTGATTAAAACAAATAGAAATTTTGGAAATGCAGTAGTTAACTTTGAAATTACAAATGAAAACATTCAAGCAGCTGTAAAAAATCAAAACTGCCATGTTGCAGCTGGCTTTGTGAGTTCTTCAGAGTTAGGCGAAACCACAACACTGGGGCGTGGTGGCTCTGACTTTACTGCGGCTATTTATGCCGCTGCTTTAAATGCTTCAATTGTTGAGATTTGGACGGATGTTAATGGCATGATGACCGCTGATCCTCGGAAAGTTCCAACTGCATTTCCTATAGACCAGATTTCGTATGCAGAGGCAATGGAGCTTTCCCATTTTGGAGCGAAAGTACTTTATCCACCAACAATACAGCCGGCTCAATTAAAAGGAATTCCAATATTAATTAAAAACACATTCGATAAAGAAGCTCCAGGCACTTTGATTTGCGAAAATCCTGAAGCTAATTTACCTATCAAAGGAATATCTTCTATTGAAGGTATTGTGCTACTTAGCCTCAGTGGAAGTGGAATTATAGGTATTCCTGGAATTTCCAGCAGGCTTTTTGGTGCTTTGGCTAAGCATAAAATTAATGTCATATTAATTACACAAAGTTCTTCAGAACATTCCATTTCCATAGCTATAAATGTGGATTCTGCCAGTCTTGCTGCAACTGCAATTTCTGATGAATTTGCATTTGAAATTGCTTCAAGTAAGGTTGATCCATTGAAAACCGAAACCGACTTAGCAATTGTAGCTTTAGTTGGTGATAATATGAATGGACAAGCTGGTGTTGCAGGTAAAATGTTTGGAGCTTTGGGAATAAATGGAATTAATATTCGCGCAATTGCTCAAGGCTCATCCGAAAGAAATATTTCTGTTGTAATTGATAACCGCAATGTAAAAAAAGCATTAAACGTTCTTCATGAAAGATTCTTTGCTTCTGAAAACAAAAAACTGAATGTATTTGTAATTGGAGTCGGAAATGTTGGAGGTGCGATGCTTGAGCAAATTCAAAAACAAAAACCATCTTTATTGAAAAACGCTCACATTGATGTAAACATTGCAGGACTTGCCAACAGCCGAAAAATGTTGATTGCTGGCGAAAATGGTTTAAACCTCTCTCGTTGGAAAGAAGATTTAAGTGCAATGGGTGAACAGTTTTCTATTCCCAAATTTATAGAAACAATAAAGGAATTGAATTTACGCAATTCAGTATTTGTTGATATTACCGCAAATACAGAAGTTGCAGGGGTTTACGATGATTTGTTGCGATCGAATATTTCCGTAGTTACGGCCAACAAAATTGCAAATTCTTCTGAATATGAATATTATAGCAGGTTAAAAGCAAGTGCACGAAAAAACAACACAAGGTTTTTGTTTGAAACCAATGTTGGCGCAGGTTTGCCAATAATTAGTACTCTCAAAGATTTGATAAACAGCGGAGACAAAATTCATCAAATACAAGGTGTGGTTTCTGGTTCTTTGAATTTTATTTTTAATAACTTTAATGAGCATACAAAGTTTGCTGATATTGTGAAATTGGCGCAAACAGAAGGCTATACGGAACCAGACCCAAGAGAGGATTTAAGTGGTTCTGATATCAAAAGAAAAATAGTAATATTGATTCGAGAAAGTGGTTATAAAATGGAAATGGATGATATTACAGTAGAGAATTTTATTCCGCAATCTTGTTTTGATGCAGCAACAGTTGATGACTTTTTTGAAGAACTAAAACAGCATGAAAATGCATTCCAGCAATTGTATGCAGAAACAAAAAATGCTGGTAAAAAATTAAGAGTTATTGGCGGTTTTGACGGTATTAAAGCATTTGTAAAACTTGAAGCTGTTGGTAGCGAACATCCTTTTTACAACTTACAAGGAAAAGACAACATTGTATTATTTTACACAGACAGATACACACAACAACCTCTTGTAATCCAAGGTGCTGGTGCTGGCGCTGTTGTAACTGCTGCGGGTATTTTTGCTGACATTATTCGCATTGCAAATACAGATTAACGATGATATTTAACGAGCATAGCATTAAGGTTTTTGCACCCGCAACTGTAGCAAATGTAGCCTGTGGTTTTGATGTGTTAGGTTTTGCATTACAAGCTCCTGGTGATACCATTAACATTACAAAAACAGATACACAAGTAACTGAAATTGTAGAAATTATTGGAGCCCCTGATTTGTCAAAAGATCCAACGAAAAACGTAGTAGGAGTTGCAGTGCAAGCAATGCTAAATGAATTAGGTTCCCATCAAGGACTTGCAATAAGTATTGAAAAAGGAGTAAAACCCGGAAGTGGAGTTGGTTCTAGTGCCGCATCTTCTGCTGGAGCTGTTGTAGCTGCAAATATTTTATTGAATGCAGGTTTTAGCAATTTGGATTTGGTAAGATTTGCCATGGAAGGCGAGCGATTAGCTTCTGGTACTGCACATGCCGATAATGTGGCTCCTTCAATTATGGGTGGTTTTACATTGGTGCGCTCTTATGAGCCATTAGATGTTATTCGATTGAATACTCCTGATAATTTGTTTTGCACTGTAATTCATCCGCAAATTGAGTTAAAAACAGCTGATTCTCGTGGTGTTTTAAAAGAAAATATTTCATTGAAACATGCTGTTACTCAATGGGGAAATGTAGGAGGATTAGTGGCAGGTTTGTTTATGAATGATTACGCATTGATTGGTCGTTCTTTGCAAGATGTAGTTGCAGAACCGTTGAGGTCAAAATTGATACCTGGTTTTGATGAAGTGAAAAATGCTGCAATGGTTGCTGGTGCTTTAGGCTGTTCTATTTCTGGTTCTGGCCCTTCTATTTTCACATTGTGTAAAGGAAAAGAGGTTGCAGAAAAGTGCGCAAATGCTATAAGTAAAGTATATGAAAATATTGGGATTCCATTTAAAGTGTATGTTTCAGGAATTAATCAGGAAGGAGCTAAAGTAATATGAAGTATTACAGTATCAATAGAAAATCGCCAGCTGTAAATTTTGGAGAAGCCGTAGTTAGAGGTTTGGCGCCAGATTATGGCCTATATTACCCGGAAGAAATTCCAATTTTGCCCAAAGGTTTAATTGGAAGTGGAAAGTCAATTCATGAGATAAGTTTTGAAGCCATTAAGCATTTTGTAGGTAATGAAATTTCTAACTCAGTATTGCAGAACATTGTGGAAGATGTGCTGAATTTTCCTTTGCCAATTGTTGAAGTAGAACAGGATGTTTTTTCTTTAGAGTTGTGGCACGGGCCAACGGCCGCATTTAAAGATGTAGGTGCTCGTTTTTTATCGCGAAATTTGAGTTATTTTTTGAGGAATGAAGACAAGGAAGTAATTGTGTTGGTTGCTACTTCAGGTGACACAGGCAGCGCAGTAGCAAGTGGCTTTTTGAATGTTGATGGGATTAAAGTGGTGATTTTGTATCCACAAGGAAAAGTAAGTGAAATACAGGAAAAGCAACTTACCACCATGGGAAATAATATTACTGCACTAGAAGTAAATGGAACTTTCGATGATTGCCAGAAAATGGTAAAGCAAGCCTTCAATAATGATGAGTTAAGGCAACATTTGAATTTGTCTTCTGCAAATTCTATAAATATTGCCCGGTTTTTACCTCAGATGTTCTATTATTTTTGGGCTTTCGAACAATTAAACAATAAGCAAAAACCATTGGCATTTTCTGTTCCCAGTGGTAATTTTGGAAACCTTACTGCCGGTTTGTTTGCAAAGAAAATGGGGCTTCCTGTGAATCAGTTTATTGCAAGCACGAATGCAAACAATGTAGTTCCTGAATTCTTAGAAACAGGTATATACAGACCAAGACCAAGCATTGCCACAATTTCTAATGCTATGGATATTGGTGACCCAAGTAATTTTGTAAGGATTACAGAATTGTATGATAATAACTTGGAAATGACTAGGAAGGACATTTCTGGATATGCATTTTCTGATGCCGATTCTATAAATTCAATGAAAGAGGTTTATAGTAAGTTAAATTATTTAACAGATCCTCATGGAGCGCTCGCTTACAAGGGTTTGAAAAAATGGATGGAAAAAAATGGGGGGCAGGGAATATTTTTAGAAACAGCACATCCTGCAAAATTTATAGATGTAGTAGAAAATGCAATTCAAAACAAAATCCAAATTCCTGATAGGTTAAATGAATATTTAAAAAGAGAAAAAAAATCTATTTTAATAGGAAATTCATTTGAGGATTTAAAAACATATTTATTGAATTAGGTTTAAGGTTTTTTATTTTAATATCAGTAATAAATTAAAAAACATTACTCGTTGTGCGGTTAAAATGCAAGTGCATGTTTAGTATGATTTAAAGGTCTTTCGCTTATTGTATTAAAGTATTGTAGACAAGTAAAACTACCAATTTTACTTGTAATTCTAGCAAAAAAGCC